>Ga0099364_10005791_pt1 | contig 18213 bp, 15 predicted proteins | sample TergutTh196P3_FD_73070 | JGI IMG/M metagenome (GOLD analysis project Ga0099364, IMG submission 73070) | Microcerotermes parvus P3 segment gut microbial communities from Pointe-Noire, Republic of the Congo - Th196 P3 | ecosystem: Host-associated > Arthropoda: Insects > Digestive system > Gut ...
GTTCTGATAATCTGCGGCCGGGGCATTATCGGCTCTACCACATCCTCGGCCAGGTCCATAAGCTTGTAGGCATCAACACCGGTAGTATAGCCTTCCCGCTTGAGTACTGCACAAAGGACTTCCAGTTGGGTATTACCAGCACCGGCACCCAAACCCCGGCAGGTTCCGTCTACATACCTTGCTCCGGCATCTATGGCAGTCAGGGTATTGGCCATTGCCATACCCAGATTATTATGGGCATGGAAGCCAACAGGCAGATTAATGGCGCTAGTCAGGGCTTCTATACGCGGCTTTACATCTTTTGGAGTCATATATCCGGCAGAGTCTGCAAGATTAATATAATCTGCTCCTGCATCTACAAATATTTTAGCCTGCTCAATAATCTTTTCCGGGGTTCCCTTATGAACCATCATTAAAAAACCGCAGACAAACAATCCATTGTTTTTTGCCCAGTTGATATGCTGAATGGCTACATCTGCCTCGGTTATGTGGGTAGCTATACGCACCATATTTGCACCGCGGTCTTTTGCTTTTTTAAGATCTTCTATGGTGCCAATACCGGGTATTAACAATACAGTAAGCTTTGCTTTTTTTATTGCCTTGCCGCAAGCTTCCAAAAGTTCAAACTCATCCTCTTTTGAAAATCCAAAATTAATTGTCGAACCGGTAATGCCGTCTCCATGGCTGAATTCAATTACATCAACACCAGCTTCGTCCAGACCTTTTGCAATAATACTTACCTGTTCTTTGGTATACGAATGGCTTACCGCATGGCTGCCGTCCCTAAGTGTTGTATCTACTATATTAATTTTTTCGGTAACCATCATTTTCCTCCCAGCATTTTGGCAGCCTGCTTTTCGGCAACCGCCACAGCAGCTTGATTAATAATGTCGAGGTTTCCCGAGTAAGAGGGCAGGAAGTCTCCCGCTCCTTCTACTTCAATAATAACGGTAACCTTGTTCCCATCCAAAAGGGGCGGAACCCGCAGGCGGTAACCCGGCACATAGGCCTGCACATCCCGGATAATATCATTAACCGATTCAACTATTTTCTTTTCGTCGGGGTTTCTTACCAGGGCATAAATGGTATTAGTCATAATAAGCGGAGGATCTGCTGGATTAAGGATCACCAATGCCTTGCCCCTGTCTGCGCCGCCAATAATTACCAGTGCTTTTGCAGTGGTTTCGGTAAATTCATCGATATTTGCCCTGGTTCCCGGACCTGCGCTTGCAGAAGATACACAGGAGACAATCTCGCAGTATTCTGAATCTGCAGCACGGTTAATGGCATAAGCAATGGGGACAGTTGCCTGGCCCCCGCAGGTAACCATATTAAAGTTTACTTCGTCTGTAAGTTTATCCAGATTGGCGCAGGGTACCACATAGGGTCCCACAGCCGCCGGGGTTAAATCTATGGCAATTTTTCCCGCCTCTTTAAGAAGCGGTGCATGATGTAAGTGGGCTTTGGCGCTGGTAGCATCAAATACAAACTTTATTTCCGGCTCTGCCAATATCGCATTTACACCGTCTGTTGAAGTCTTAAAACCCAATCCTGCTGCCCTTTTTATTCCTTCGGATTCCTGGATGCCTGTCATCGTGTGCATCTCTAGATATTTACTCTTCATAACCTTGTACATTAGATCGCTGCCGATGTTTCCCGGTCCTATAATCCCGACCTTTAGCTTCTCTGTATTCATACAAACTCCGCCTTTACCTCACCAAAAGAAGAAAAATCCGCTGTAAATACATCGCCCTTTACAGCCGGGGGCGCAGCCGAGAATGCCCCGGAAAGGATAACTTCTCCGGCTTTAAGGGTAACGCCAAAGCTCCACATTTTATTGGCTAGCCAGGCTACTGCAACACTGGGATCTCCCTGGACTGCTGCCCCGCTTCCTTCGCCAATCTGCTCCCCATTCTTGAAGAGCTTCATTTTAACTGCACTAAGGTCTATGCCCTCTGGTTTTATTTTTGTCGTTCCCAATACATAGCGTCCCGAAGAAGCATTGTCTGCAACGGTATCTGGCAGTTTGATCTTCCAGTCTGCAAGGCGGCTGTCTACTATTTCAAAGGCAGCAACCACATATTCGGTATTGGCTATCACATCTTCCCTGGTAATCTTGCCGCCGGCCAGATCTCCCTTAAGAATAAAGGCCATCTCTGCCTCTATTCTGGGCTGTATCAGCTCGTCGCACTTTAACTTACCGTCTTTGCAGTCCATTGCGGCAAAGAGGTGACCATAGTCCGGTTCGTGTACCCCCATTTGCTTCTGAATCCCCTCGGAAGTAAGGCCTATTTTTTTTCCGCAAATAACATGTCCCATGCCTTCAGCCCGCTTGATATTATAAAGCTGTATCTGGTAGGCATCTTCTACTGTGAGGGTATTATCCTGATCTGTCAAAGGAGGGAAAGCCTTTCGCTTCTGTTCTGCTTCAAAAAGCATATCTGCATATTTTGCAATTTTTTCGCTTGCCATATCTTACCTCTTAAAAAATATCCGCAGTTGTTCTGCGAAGGCCTGGGTATGCTCAATCTGGGTCCAGTGACCGCAGCACCCGAATACATGGAGCTCGGCATTCTTGATTAAATTAAATATCTTCATGGAATTATCTACAGGGATGACCCTGTCTTCCCTGCCGTGGATGATGAGTGTTTTATGGGGGATGTCTTTGATATAGATCTCATCTGCTGCCATCATCTGTACCCCATCCTGCCGCGGTGCCGGAAACATGGAGCCAAAACTTTCCTGAAAACCTGGCCGTATACTTGTTTCATAGCGGGTTTTAATGAGATCTTCGTTAATTATGCTGTGGTTATAGGCAAAAAGTTCCAATATTTCCCTCATTGCATCCATGGAAGGCTCATAACCCCAGCCCTTATTTAAACCGTGGGTAATGGGAAAGCTTACCCCCATGGAGCCCATAAGAACCATCTTGTTTACCCTGTCCGGATGCCGTACTGCCATGGCAATAGCCATAGCGCCGCCAAAGGAATTACCTACCACATTGGTTTTTTCGATTTTAAGGGCATCAAGGAAGTCAATCATCTGCTTAAGCCAGTTATTCATATTGTATTTAGCGCCGGGAACCCGGTCGGTATAGCCAAAACCGGCCATATCCGGAGCAAGTATACGGAAATCATCCTTTAATAGGGGAAATAACAGCCTCCAGTTAGCCCATGCAGATACACCTGGACCCGAACCATGAATAAAGGTGATTAAATCTCCCTGTCCCAGGTCGTGATAATTAGTATTAAAATCGCCGGTTTTGATAGTATTTGCTATTTCCGGTCTTTGTTCTGCCATAATGGTCTCCTTTTATGAGACATTCATTATGTATGCAGGATTTAAGAATTGTCAAGAAAATTCGTTACAATTTTAGTCATCTTTTTTGAAAAAGCAAAGAATCGGCTTATTTTATTATTGTACAGTGGCTTCGTTTGCTGCTTTGCCTTCCCGTGTATAGACCCGCCGGGGATTATTTGTATCCAGATGCCGTTCTCCCCTATGAAAAAACGCATATTGGTAGGTTCCCGGCGGCAGGGGAAGGGATAAGGTATAATGACCATAGCTTGTTTCCCGTAATTCGTACATAAAAGGATCCCAGCCGTTAAAAGAGCCTGCTACAGTAACTATCTCTCCCGAAGGAGCAGTAAAACTAAAGTTTAGGGTTCCTTCCGGCCCGCGATTAGGCGAATTGGGCCTGTTAATAAAAGGAATGGCAAGCACAGACCTGGTAATGCCCGACCTTGGTTCTGTCCGGTATACAGGATTTAGGGGATCTCTGGTCCAAAGGCCGTCAATAATAAGCCGATATTCCAAATCGCCGCCAAGATTTTCGGGAATGGTATACACATAAAAAAGCATTCCCGAATCCCGGAACTGATCGGCAGGGGCCCTTTCATTAATCCAGGGGCCGGCATTGTCATTGGGAATCATAAAACGCCTGAAATAATAAACCTTGCTGAATCCTTCATGGGCAAATGCTATTCCTACCCGGCGATAGGACGAAGGAGCGGTAAAAATCACTACATCATCTATAATACGGGGGCTGTCCGGACTTCCCCTAAGCTGAAATAAGTGATCAATATATTGGAAAGATATTGTATCCACTGCTCCTATACTGCCGATAATAACAATAAGGAACATTAACATCAAAAGCTTTTTCATCGTTCTTTACTAATATCGGTTAATGTCCCAATATCTTAATTATGCCGTCATTAACGCAGCTTGAAGAGTTTAAATCCTCGTTTAGGACTATAGGCGGTGAAAATCAGCAGCCCATGGAAGACTTTGAGCTTCCCGAAACTGAACCGCAAACGCCTTTTCCGGAAGAGTTTGACCGCAGCGCTGGTCCCGATTCTGAACCCTCATTCCTCGATGTAAATGATTTGGGACTGGATCTTCCAGCCGAAAGTTTTTCCGGAATACCGGACGCTGCCGCCGAGGAAGAACCAGCTTTCCCGGATTTCCCAGATTCCCCAGATTCTGACGATGGATTTGATTTTGGCGATTTATTAAGCGATATGCCGGAACCTCTCGCCGAAACGGCAGAATTGACAGAACCAGCAGAATTGGCAGAACCAGCAGCAGAAAGTCTGCCGGAGTCCCAAGATATAGGTTCACTGTCCGAAGATATAAGCTCACTGGATGAAGCCCCGGAAATACCGGAGGAAACCCCGAAAATACCGGAAGAAGCTCCGGAAATACCAGAGGAAGAAGCCCCCCCCGAAACAGACTTTGCCGATATGGAGTTTCCCGATTTTGACTTAAGCCAGGCTGTTGATATGGGCGGTGAAAGCAGGGATGATATCCCAACAGAGCAGTTATCTGCCGATTCAAACCTGACAGATGAGCTGTCTTTCGATTCAAATATGGATACGGAACCCGAGCCCGAACCCATACGTTTGGACGAAGAATTGTCTGTGTCTGGCAGTGATTTTGATATGGAACTGCCCGCTATCGATGATTTTGGAACGGATACAGAGCCAGAACTGGTCAGCGAAGATATTGGAACCGAAGATTTTGGAATTGAAGGTTTTGAAACAGACAGTATAGAAAGCGGCGATTTGGAAACTGACAGTTTGGAAAGCGGCGAAAGTATAGACCTGATAAATGAAACAGAACCGGAAGCAGAAGATTTTGGAATTGATCAGACTCTGCCCGATCTGGATTCAGGCAGCTTTGAAGATACCTTTGAAACCGAAAGCCTGGCTGTCGAGGATGCAGGAATATCCGAAGATGATTTTAATGAAATACCAGTTACCAATGAAACCCAGGAAAGTACCGATCCTTTTGACAACTTTGCTGTAGGAGACGATTGGAAAGCATCAGAAACAGTTCTGGATACGCCGGATTTTTCCGAAGCTTCGGCGGATGAGTTTGGCGATTTTTCCCTTCCAGGTTTTGATGAAGACAGTGCAAAACCGGGAAAAGCTCCAGAAAAGTTTATTCCCAGTGAATCTGATGATATTGAAGAAATAAAGCTAAACGAGAATGAATACAAAAAGCTGCAGGAAACTCTTTCGGCATATCCCTTAAATCTCCGCATAGCCTGCGAAGAACTTATTGCCGAACAGGCAGTTGCCCCGGACCAAATGTCCGCATTAATAAAATTATTAACAAGAGGCGCTCCGGCAAAAGAAACGGCAAGCCTTGCAAGTAAGATACTTGGCAAGCCCATTTCCATTCCCAAAGGCTATGCAAAAAAAACCGGCATGGACCTGGAAGCAGAGCAGGCCAGTTTTGCCTATATTTTTATACATCGTTTCCTGCCCATATTACGGCTTGCAGGAATTATTCTCCTGCTTGCAGTTTCCGTAGCTTATCTAAGCTGGCGATTTATTGTTATTCCCATACAGGCAGATAGGATTTACAAAGACGGGTATTCCCTAATCCAGACCGGAGAATATGTCCAGGCCAATGAACGATTCCGGCAGGCATTTGCACGGCGTCCTGTAAAAAAATGGTTTTACCGCTATGCCGAAGCATTCCGCGATGAACGACAGTTCCTTTTTGCCCAGCGAATGTACGATGAATTATTGCGAATCTATCCGCGGGATAAAAAAGGCGCTCTGGATTATGCAGCTATGGAAACCAATATTTTACGAAATTATGAAAAAGCAGACCGCATTATCCGCAACAATATTCTCGATTATTCAGTTAATGACAGGGAAGGATTATTGGCACTGGGAGAAAACAACCTGGCCTGGGGGGAAATAGATTATTCCCGCTATGAAGAAGCAAGGGCTGCATTTGCCCGTCTCCTGGATAGATACGGCCGTAATGACCTCTTTTTGGAAGGAATGCTGCGATACTTTATTAGGACAGACAATTTAGCCGAAGTACTGCCCCTGCAGGCACATTTTATGAGCAGCAACAGAAGAAGAATTACCGTTCCTACTCTGGCCGAACTGGGAGGCTACCTTCTGGATAAAAAATTTGCAGAGACCGAGGGAGTGCCGGAAGAATTTGCAGACCAAATAGAAGGGACAAGGGATATACTAATCCGGGCAATACGCGCCGACAGATCATATCCGGAATCGTATTATCACCTGGCAAGGTATCATAGGTTTTACAATATAGCCCGCGAAGAAAGACAAAGCTTAATGGATGCCATAAGGGTTTTTGCCGCAGCCCCCGAAGAAAGTCCCAGACGGGCAGCGTATCAAATAGATGCCCACCGGCGTTATGCAGAAGTATTAATTAATGCCAGAGAATTCTTTCCTGCCGAAGAAGTCTTAATACGCGGTATAAGTCTTTATGAAGATGCCCGCTCAAGACAGGTAATAAGAACTTCCAATCCGGAATTTGGCCTTCTTTATGCACATATGGGAGACCTGGAATTTTATGTAAAAGCCGGAGATATGGAAGCAGCCCTGCGTTTTTACCACGAAGCCGAACGTAATGGCTGGGCGCCGCCGGAAATACAATATCGCATGGGCGCTGCACATTATCATATGGAACAATGGGAGGAAGCCCTGGAACGTTTTGTTTTCCTTACATCATTAATGCCAAACAACAAACGGCTCTTGTATGCTCTTGGAAATACTTCGTATTTACGGGGGAATTACTTTGCTGCGCAGGCATACTATAACCGGCTTTTAAATGTAATGGAAGCAGAACGCATATACTTTCCCAACCTGGTTCCCGGCGGCCGCCGCGAAGCCCAGGAATTTCTGGAAAGAATAATGGTAGCGGAAAATAATCTGGGCGTTACCCTGGAAGCTCTAACCAGAATAACAGGGGATATTAGTTACCGGACAAGGGCATTGTATTTATTTTCTGAATCAATACGGGCCTGGGATATACTTACACGCGATCCCGAAACCCTGTCCAGAATGCGCCCCGTCGATGACCTTTACGGTCCCGGAATAAATCTGCCTTATCTAAATACACAAAATATACTTCATCCTGCCCCAACATACGATCAACAGATTTTTATGCGTATAGACAGGGACGGTGTGGAACCATCGCCCTGGGATTATTTAATTGGCAGAGATTACCAGCTTATGGATCAGTTGTTATCGATGGAGAGAGAACTTGTAAGATAATAAAATGATCATTAAGATACTATTATAATTAGGATGATAATAATGATAACAAAAAAAACAAGATTGCAGTTTTTTATATTCTGCCTTTTTTTTATAATGCAATTTCCCATTGCCTTTTCTGCCTGTAAAAAACAATCCGAAATACAAAATGAAGCGGCAGAAATCCACAATAGTTTATTATTAGGGATTTCTATGGTTCTTTCTGCCGAAAAAATCAAAAATTCAGCAGAAAATCAGCTTGTTAATGAAGTTCAGCAGGGCGGCACAGCTTTGCTGGGCGGCACAGCTTTTGCCAATGGTACGGCCAGCGGTACCGGCGTTTATACCAGTACATCTGCCGGCGCTGCCTCCGGTTCTTCCGGTTCAAGCAGAGGTGAATCCTTATCCAGCCTTTCATTAAGCAGTATTAGAAGCGGCAGAATGGTCTCCATAGGCGAATTAAATCCGGTAAATTACAATACTGTTGATCCTGCAATATTGCTGCAAATGGGGCTGCCCCAATATCAGGTTTCGTTTATTATGGGCGAACGTTTCCGTAACGAGCGTAATTATGACAGGGCCTTGGCAGAATATAACAGGGCTATTGCCGGTAAAAACGATTATGCCGAAGCTTATTTTTCCCGCGGCCGCACCTACCAGCTTAGGGGAGATTTAAACCGGGCCTTTGATGATTATACCAGAACAATTAATCTTACCAGAAACAGTGCAGCAGCATATAATCACCGGGGTTTTATTCTGGCCCGGCGGGGAGATCATACACAGGCAATAAGTGATTTTACCCAGGCTCTGGCTCTTAACAGGGATTATGGGGATGCCCTTTATAACAGGGGTTATTCGTATCGTGTATTGGGCCAGTACGACAGGGCAATAGAAGATTTTAACCGGCTTATACGGCTGGAACCGCGAAATGCTTCTGCCTTTAACCAGCGCGGAACTGCCTGGTACTACAGGGAAAATGACGAACAGGCTATACGGGATTTTTCCGAGGCAATACGGCTAAGGCCCAATTATGCCCTGGCCTGGCATAACCGGGGAACTGCCTATCGTATGGTAGGAAATACCAGCGCAGCCAATGCAGACTTTGCCGAAGCAACCAGGCTGGGGTATAGATAAACTGCTATTTGCTTAAAACCTAGATTTAACCACAATGGCTTTTTCCGTACATAATTCCTGACAGCAAAAGCAGCGTATACAAATTTTATAATTAAAACGAGGCGCTTTACTTCGATTGTTGTTTTTAAAATATACGGCCTTTCCTTCTACCGGGCAGGATTGGACACACAAACCGCATTTTGTACACAGCGATTGTTTAATTACCGGACGTTTTGCAAATATGATCTGTGTTAAACCGCTTAACGAAGCCAGCCGTATTTTTGCCAGGCCGCGCTGTACCTTAAAAGAGGGATTAATAAATTCTGTAATATCGTCTCCAACAATTTCAACATCGCTTGTTCCCAGGCCAAACTGTTCTCCGAATCTAATTGTGGGAACCAATTGCGGATCAAGATTAACAAGGCGGCAAAAAACCGTATCCAGGGCAACGGGATCATTCGAAATAAGCAGACAGTTCATGGTAATTGCATCGCCGCTCATGGGGCCGTTGCCTTCCATTGCAGTAATTCCATCCATTATATGAAGAGGCGCATTAAGGAATAATGCCAGATCAACAAGCATTTTGCCAAAAGAATCGGGATCAGGGTAGCGTACATGCATTTTTGCTTTATTAATGCCGTAAACGCAGCCCAAAAGGTTTTTTACAGCGCCTGTTATGCGTTCAAGCTGATGTGTCTTCATTTTACAGATATTTATTATAACGTTGCAGTCCAGCGCTGCCTGGCATATTTCAAAAGATTGTGCACATCTGCCTTCGGGAAAAGTTATGGTTTTGCCCCTGGAAAATTCTCCAAAGCGAAGCTTGTATTGATCTGCAACTGTTTTTATACCGCAGACTTCCGCTGTTTTTTCTATATTGCCCGGATGCCCCGGAGAATCGCCGTAGTAAAGAGATGTGTATCGATTATCCGCAAGGATTCGAGCCACTGCTTCCATAACAGCAGGGTGGGTAGTAGCAGCCCTGTCGGGCGAAGCCCTGTTAAGCAGATTTGGTTTAAGTAAAATTGACTGCGAAGATTTTACAAAAGCGCCAATACCGCCCAGCAGCTCCAGTCCCCTGGAAATACATTCATATACTTTTTCCGGATCATATGAATCACAATGTATTACAGCAACTTTGGATTTAGCCATCCGTCACTACCCGGCAATACCGCTTTTTACCTGCACGCAGGACCAGCTCTCCGGCTGTATCCAGTTTTTCTGCACCTATTAGTGCCTTGGGATCGCTAATTGGCGTTAAGGTATCGCTTGAGCCGGTTTCTGCGCCGATGAAGGCTCCGCCCTGCTCTACCAGACGCCGGGCTTCGCTTTTGGAGGCAGCAAGTCCTGCATCGGTAAAAAGATCAACTATGTTGTAACCAGCCAGGAAATTTGATTTGGGCAGAACCATCGTGGGCATGGCGCTTCTGTCGCCGCCGCCGCCAAATGCTGCCTTGGCTCCAGCCAGGGCCTTGTCTGCTTCTTCGTTTCCGTGTATAAGAGCTGTTATTTCCCAGGCAAGACGCTCTTTTGCTTCGTTGGGATTTTTCTCTGGTGCACAAAGCTTTTCGCATTCCGGTATATCCAGAAAGGTAAACATTAAAAGAAAACGTTTTACATCGGCATCCTGTACATTGCGCCAGTACTGGAAAAACTCATAGGGGCTGGTGACAGCCGGATCAAGAAACAGCGCTCCTTTTTCGGTTTTACCCATCTTTTTATTGTCCGAAGTGGTTACCAGAGGAAATGTCATACCAAAAGCTTCTATTCCTTCTATACGGCGGATCAGGTCGGCTCCTGCAACAATATTTCCCCATTGATCATCCCCGCCAATCTGCAGGGTATTGCCATGACGGCGGTACAATTCCAGAAAATCATAACTTTGTAAAAGCTGGTAATTAAATTCCAGAAAGGAAAGACCTGTCTCCAGGCGAAGTTTATATGCTTCAAAACTAAGCATACGGTTTACCGAAAAATGACTGCCAATTTCCCTAAGAAAGTCAATATAATTAAGATTTGCAAGCCAGTCCTTGTTATTGGCAAAAATAAACGAACCGGTACTTTTTAATTCACCGCCGGCGCATTCCAGAAAATGGCTTAACTGGGCGGATATGGAAGCGGCATTGGCATCCAAGGTTTCATAGCTTAACACTTTACGCAGCTCGGTTTTTCCCGATGGATCGCCGATACGGGCAGTTCCTGCACCAATAAGGGCAATACCTTTGTGTCCCGCTGCCATAAGGTGACGGAATGCAAAAAAGGGAACCATGTGTCCTATATGAAGACTGGTTCCGGTAGGATCAACACCTACATAAAAGGTTACAGGACCTGCATCCATTGCTGCAGAAAGGCCTTCGGTATTGGTACACTGGGAAAGAAAACCCCGTTCTTTAAGATTGATAAGCGTGTTGTTCATAAAAAAAGTATATCAGAAAAGCAAAACTTATTTAATCTGCGCCAATTCCCTAATTATGTTTTTTTTAGGCTGATATTTTTTGTCTTCAAGGACAGTCTTTAGGCTCAGTTCTTTTAGATAATTGTTGACTAAATCGCCGACAGAGATAATCACCTGGTGTGCAATACATTCACCTTGCCGTCCGCATTCTTTTTCGCGTCTGTCGCAGGGTAAAACTACCAGCTCCTCGCCGGATGCATAGAGAATCTCAAATACCGAAAGAGATTCCAAAGGCCGGACAAAGCTAAAACCGCCTCCCGGACCCCGTGCAGATTTTACTATTCCTGCCCTTCTAAGCTTAAAAAAGATTTGTTCCAAAAACACTGAAGAAATATTCTCTTCTTTGGAAAGGGCATTAATGGAAACCATTTTCCCATTTGTTCCCATACGTGCAAGGGCAAGCGCTGCCCGCAGTGCATACCGCCCTTTTGATGTCAACCTCATTCCCTATTTTATGCAATTAAACAATTATTGTCAAAAGGCAGTATTAGAGTTCGTTTTTAAAGCCGCCAATCTGTTTACGGTATTCTATGATACCCTCTATTAAATCTTCTACCGTTTCGCGGACTATTACGCTCTTTCCCGAAAGCAGCAATATAGTTGTATCGGGGTGTGTTTCTATGGATTCAATCTGGTGGGGATTGATATAGTATTCTTTTTTATTTAATCTTGTTACTTTTATCATGTTGTTGCTGGTGGTTAGTGTTTAGCGGTTAGGAATTATTGTGACATTAATCACTACACCCTAACCACTATCCTCTAACCACTCATTACTCCTTTACCGCTTCAGTGTCAGGACTTCCTGAAGTAACTGATCGGCAGTTTGTATGGTACGTGAATTGGCCTGGAACCCGCGCTGGGTTATGATCATGTCAACAAACTGATCTGCCAGGTCTACGTTAGACATTTCCAAAGTACCGGCAATTATCTTTCCTTTGCCTGCAATTCGTGCAGCACTAATATTTGCCAGCCCAGAGTTAGTAGACTGGACAAACATATTTTCACCGGCTTTTTCCAAACCTCCCTGGTTGGCAAAGCTTGCCAGGGCTACCTGACCAAGCACCCTGTTTGTACCATTGCTGAATACTCCGGTAATAATTCCGCTCTGGTCAATTCTAAAATTGTCCAGATAACCCATGCCATAACCATCCTGTTCTACCATTCTGGTGGAACTTTCCTGGGCATACTGGGTAATATTACGCTCATAACCTCCGACAACGCCTAAATCCAGTGCAAAAACCTGCCGGACCAGGGCTCCGTCATCTTCGGGAGTGCTGCTTTGAACATCAAATGCAACATTCATTAATACCTGTCCCATTCCTCCGGATTCATTTCCTGCACCATCTATCGCAGAAAGAAGCAGCCCGTCGTTATCAAAGTTAATCGTAAAGATATTGGGACCTCCGATAGCAGGATCTTCTTCTCCAAGCCCTACGGCAGTATTGGTGGGAGGATCGCTTTCCGGATTTACAATTACCGATGCAGTCCAGCTGTTATTCACGCCGGGTACACGGGTAAAATCTACCTGAAGGGTATGAACATCGCCGAATGAGTCGTATATTTTAAGCGATGTTCTAACGGTACTGGCCCTAATCTGGGCAGCTGTGGGATCTTCGGGAAGTTCGGGAACCCTTTTATCCAGGTTACAGGCAAAATTAACTATGCTTGTTGCCTTGGCAGGATCCTTGGAACCTACCGGAATAATCAAATCCTCAACATCCCGTGCAACATCCAGTGCCCCATCAATAGCCATCCAGCCCTGAACCTTCATGCCGTTACCCGGGTTTACCAGATTTCCCTGGTTGTCAAGCCCAAAATTACCGGCGCGGGTAAAAAAGGTCTGTTCTCCGCTTCTCATTACAAAAAAGCCCGTTCCCATTAATGCCAGATCTGTCTGAACTCCGGTACTTTGCAGTGCTCCCTGAATATGAATTGTATCTATGGAAGCAATTGACATTCCAAGACCGACTTCCTGGGGGTTAATGCCACCCAGGTCTTCTGTAGGCCTGGCAGCTCCGGCTATCTGCTGATATAGCATATCCTGAAAATTTACCCGGCCTCTTTTAAAGCCCGTAGTATTAACGTTAGCGATATTGTTACCCACCACATCCATGCGGGTTTGGTGGTTTTGTAATCCAGAAACTCCGGCAAACAATGAACGCATCATAATTGGTACCTCCTTTTTAGGACCATAAACTTAATCAAAAACTTCTGTTACCTGGTTCCAGCTATAGCGTAATCCATTTACCGAAACCCGGGGATCACTGCCCCTGGTTACCGATTCGACTATACCCTGAACTGTCTGCCCATTTCCGATATCCACTTCCACCGTTTTACCCAGCGCAGATGCAGCCAAAGAACCGGAGATCATATCCGCTATCCTGGCAAAATCGCTGCTTAAGGTGGCAGAGAGTCTGGCAAAGCTTTGCGACATGGATGTCATCTGTTCCAGAGTGGAAAACTGGGCCATTTGTGCAATAAATTCCGTGTTTTCCATTGGAGACAGAGGATCCTGGTAGCTTAGCTGTGTTAATAGCAATTGAAGAAAATCATCTTTTCCCAATTCCTGCCGTGGAACCCTTCCGTTTTCTGTTCTTTCAAAGGTTTCCGAATTAATTCGACTGACTTCCATGTCCAGCAGAGCTTTTTCCTGGGGATCCATCCGCAGATTCATTTCTACTGACACTATAATGCTCCTCTTTTTATTGTGACCAAAAGGTCTAAATTAATACATTAACAATGGGCGCTTCAAAACCGGAATAAAAACCGGAAAGCTCCATTGCAGCAGAATCATCGTAACTGGCAGCAAAGCGTTCGGAAAAGAAAGGGCTAATAACATTTTCTTTCCATTGCTGATGATCATTTTTGTAGTCAAGGGATGCATTCAATGACGCTTCGTAACCTGAATCTCTAAATGATTGTTCCAGACTTTGGATTTCCTGCTCAAATGCCTGCAGGGCTTCCTTGCTTTCTACAATGATACTTCCTAATATCCTGTTTTCGGCCATCTCCAGGTGTATCTTGACCTTCCCCAGGGTCTCTGGTTTAAGCGAAAGCCGTATTGTACCTTCCCCGCCGTCCCGTAAAATAACCACAGCCTGTCTGACAATGTCTGCCGAAAGCTCGCCCCTCAGTTCCCGGGCAAGTATTTGATCAAAACGCTCTGCAGAGGATATATTTTGTCCTGTTTCGGCAGGTCTTTCGTTTTGCTCTCCGGCAGAACGGAGTTCTACAGTAATTTCCTGTACCGGGCCATCCTTAAGCTGCTGGGCGCTTTTAAGCCCCCGTTCGGCTATGCTTGTTGTCTCTGTCCCGCTTGAAGTACGCAGATCATGGACTTCCAGAGGAATATCCCGTTTTCGCTGGGATCTTCTTACATCGTTGTTATTCCTTCCGGAACGTTCCGATGCCAGAGAGGCATTTTCTTCGCTGCCGGACTGTAAAGACTGTCTTGACCGCATAGCAGTATTTTTAATTTCTTCCTGCAGAGGATCCTGTGCTTCTCCATTAAAAAACGGAAGTTTCCTCTCCATGACAGAATTTGACTGTTCGGGATCATCAAACCTAAAAGATACTGTTTCGGAGATAACTGTATCTTCAACCGGGTTTTCAATCTCGGGAAACAGCCGGAGAAAAGCCGGAACAAGAGACTCAAGTTCTAAATTGCTTTGATTCCGGTTGTTCGCTCTGTTTTGACTTAGTACTGCTTCTGATTGGTTATTTTTTGTTTTTTGGAGTAATAATTCGCTGTTCTCTTTTAGCGCATCATTTCCTTCTCCAACTGCCAAACGCAGAAAATCAGCTCTTTTTTTGCTGTTTTTAACGTCTTGTCCGGCGCCTTCATTTTCCAGAGCAATTTCTGAAGTAGTCGGCATTTCCGCTTGTTTGATTGTTTTTTTGCTTGCCAGCCCTGCGAGCAATTTACCGAAGATACCGTCAATACCGTTGTTTTTACGGATATTTTTTTTGGTAACTCCGTTAAAACGGAAATCTCCTTCCGGAGGGGCTGTTTCAGTGTGGGTGGGATTGAGTTCTAATCTTACCATCGCCGCCCGGCCTCCTTTTTATGTTCGGTCTGACCGTTCTAATGGTCAGAACTCCGGAGGCCGTTTTTTAGGGGAAGTCGAGTACCATTTTACGCTGCAATTCTGCAGCTCTGGCAGCTCCTTCCTCTGTTGCAGCCATTAGGGAAAGCCAAAACGGCACTAAATTGCCGGTTCCATCCCGCAGGGCTATTTCTTCGGTCTTCCGGAGTACGCTGATGGCATTTTGGTCATCGGTCATGGCCATTATAATCGCCACCGCTCGCTCCGGCGGCATATTGGTCAGCCTTTGAGAAACGCCTTCAACGTTCCTTTCTATATTTTCGGCACTTAAGCGGGCATCATTTATTGAATTTTCCATCTCTTCTACAATTCGTCTGTCTTCTTCCAGCTGCTGGGCTATTTGTTCAAGTTCAGCCAGCCGTATCTCTAAATCGGCATCCCGTCTGTCCATGTCCAGTTCCCGTAAAGCCAGCGCTTCCAGCCGTATCGCTAGACGCTCGGCATCGAGGTTAATAAACTCATCATCTCCCACCGGCAGCCCTGTACGGCCTTCCCTGCCAATAAGACGGTATAAAGGAGCCAATACAGTCCTGGCATCAATTACGTTTAAATAGTCAAACCAGACTATACCACCGCCGGCAAGCACGAGAATTAATACCAATAATACGATTATTCGCCCCAGCATGGTTCCCCTCCCCTATACTGCTCTTTTTTTAATTATCGGCGTATTTGGAACAAGCTTCAGCTTAACAATATCGTAAAATTCGGCAGAAATCAAGGGTTTTTGTGCAGTCTTGTACACTAAAACATGTGTAAAAGACTTGCAAAACCTTTATTTTAGCATTACAATTTACCATGTATATTTAAATTTTAATTTTAAATTTACATGGGTCAATTATGGACTATTATTCAAGGTATTTTGAAAAGAACATTAATTTCTCTATTAAAAACTTTCCGGTAACTGCTATAACCGGGCCCAGGCAATGCGGTAAATCTACCCTGGCAAAACAGCTAATTTACAGAAAAAAAGGTAAAGCTTTAAATCATGTGTATCTGGATTTGGAACGGCCGTCTGAACTTGCAAAACTGGAAAATGCCGAGTGGTTTTTATCTGCACAAAAGGGAAAACTTGTCTGTATTGACGAAGTTCAGCGTAAACCTGAACTTTTTCCATTAATCCGCAGCCTTGTAGATGAATGGAACAGGCCGGGATCTTTTCTTATCCTTGGTTCTGCTTCCCGCGATATATTAAAACAAAGCTCCGAATCTCTGGCTGGGCGAATATCATATAAACGGCTTACTCCCTTTCTTTGGAGTGAATTAAGCGGAAGACATTCCATGGAGCACTATTTCTCTGCCGGCGGTTTTCCCCGAAGCATACTTGCTGTTAATGCAGAAATTTCATATCAATGGCGCAAGGATTTTATTTCCACATTTCTTGAACGGGATTTACTCCAATGGAAGGAGATTACACCTATGACCATGGGGCGGCTTTGGCGTATGCTTGCCCATGTAAACGGGCAGACAGTTAACTATTCTACCCTTGCATCTTCTTTGGGGATTAGCTCTGTTTCGGTTAAGAATTATATTGAGCTTTTGGCAAGTACTTATATGGTAGAAATAATCCAGCCATGGTTTTCTAACCTGAATAAACGGCTTGTCAAAGCGCCAAAGGTTTACATCGCCGATTCAGGCATAACTGCCGCCTTACTTGGGCTAAAATCTTTTAATCAACTGGCAGGCCATCCGGCATTCGGCGCCATCTGGGAACAAATAGTGCTGGCAAACCTTCGCGGACATTTTCCCGATGCAGAGATTTGTTATTACCGCACATCAAACGGCTCGGAATGCGATTTTGTAATAAACATTAATGAAAAAATATATGCTATAGAATGTAAGGCTTCGTTTAGTCCTGCATTATCCAAAGGCAATTATCTTGCTTTTGAAGATATAATACCCAAACATAGTTTTATTATTGTCCCCACAGCACAGGGCTGGCCGCTTAAAGCAGGCATTGATGTTGTGTCTTTAGGGGAACTTATGGAGAGATTGAATTAGGCGGTTTGAATTTTTTACTTTTTCATCGCGCGGGGGCGCAGGGCAGGTAGCAGTGAACATTGGATAGTTTATGTCTGCTCTTTGCTCTCTACTCTTTAAACATGACAAATGTCATGGATTTACAATAATTTTGCTATATATACAAGCGTCATGCCTCTTTTTGCCATAGATAGAGTATGAAACGGCAAAAACCACATAATTCTGATACTATAGAGCATATCGCCTGGCATCCGGCCTTTATCGAAGCTATACAGCTGGAGCTGGATGCGTACCGGAATTTTCTGGAATTCCATACAGAATACCCATTAACATCTGAACCATTAAAAATTGATTGTGTTGTTATTAAAAAGACAAAAGATTTGGTAATTTCAAAAAATTTTGCAGCTATATTCAAAGAAGTAAACCTGATTGAATATAAAAGTCCGTATGATTATATTTCGATAGCTGATTTTTACAAAGTATATGCTTATGCCTGTCTATATACATCATTGGAAAACACCCCTATCACAAGTCTAACCATAAGCTTAATTGAAAGCCGTCATCCAAAAGAACTGTTAAGTCATTTAAAAAGAGTGCGAGGCTATACGGTTGAAAAAAAGAGTCCGGGGATTTACACTGTAAAAGGAGATATACTGCCGATTCAGATTATTGACAGCAGGCAGCTTTCGGCAGACTTAAACTTTTGGCTAAAAGGTTTAAGTAATAAACTTGACCCTTTGTCAGTTATCAAGATAAGTGACAAAGTAATCAAACTGAACAAGAACAGCAGGGTTAAAGCATATTTGGATGTACTAGTAAGAGCAAATTTTCGTGCCATAGAGGAGGCAAAAAATATGAGTTCACCAGCAAAATCATTGGATGAAGTATTGGTAAGAACCGGTCTTGCTGCTCAATGGGAAGCCAGAGGAGAAGAACGCAAAGCAATAAATATGGCAAGAAAAATGCTTAATTCAGGATTTCCTCTTGAAACTGTTGCCGCAATATCTGAATTGGATTCTGAGAAGCTTAAAACATT
>Ga0099364_10005792_pt1 | contig 18212 bp, 12 predicted proteins | sample TergutTh196P3_FD_73070 | JGI IMG/M metagenome (GOLD analysis project Ga0099364, IMG submission 73070) | Microcerotermes parvus P3 segment gut microbial communities from Pointe-Noire, Republic of the Congo - Th196 P3 | ecosystem: Host-associated > Arthropoda: Insects > Digestive system > Gut ...
CTTGATTAACAGGCTTTAACAAATAATGCAAAGCAAATACGTCGTATCCTTCGTTTATAAAATCAGGCAGCGCGGTAATAAAAATAATAATCAGTTTATTATCGTCGCCGCCCCGCAAATCTCTTGCGAGCGCAACGCCGCTCTGACCGCCCATCTGTATATCAAGCAATAATATATCAAAATCTTTATTCCCGCCCCACGCTGTTTTAAAAGATTCCGCACTGTCAAACATTTTAATATTTATTTTTATATTATTATATTCAGCCCATTTAATCACAAGCCCGCGCGTATATTCCGTCTGTTTATGCTCGTCGTCGCAGATTGCTATTTTTATTTCCATAATAATTTCCTTTTTTATTAAAATAAAATAACTTGACAATTTTATATTTTTCACGTATAATTTATATTGTATATAATAATTTTAAAGAAAGAGTATGAACATAATGAAAATAAAACTTATAATTTTTATATTAGCTATGATAATATTATCCGCAACGCCCGTCCTTTCGCAGTCTGACTCGTTTATACATATAAATAATCATATTAGCTCGTATACAATCATAACGGCGAGAAGATTAACTTTAACAGGTCAGGTAGTTTCACAGGATAAAATTAAATCAGTATATATCGCCCTCGCAGACAACAACCCGCGCAATAATATATTTGCTTCCGCCGATAATATTAACGCGGACAGCTTCCCGCTGTCGCGTTTGTCAGCACAGCTAACCGTCGATAAATTCGAGAACAATAAAAAATATAATTTTATAATATACGCTGCGAAATATAACGCCGAACCCGTGAAAATAGGCGAGTTTGCCGTTGCCGTAAATATACGAGCGCCCCAAATCTTGCTGACAAAGAGCGAGTATACGATTGCCCGGAACGGCAACGCGCCTCAGCCGCTCTTGGGCGAGATACGCGCATATTATCCGGTATCAAAAGTTAATATTTATATCGGCGATTCACGCGCCCCGCTCAATCAGCGCGAGAACAGCTATTCTAAATCGGCGGGCATATTTAATATAAATCTAAACGCGCTTAGGGCTGGCAGTCCTTCATCCGATATTTTGCAAAATATAAACAGACCGCCCGGAATTTATGATGGCAGGATAGAAGTGTTAAGCCACGGCGGCGTACCTAAATCAGAGCGGAGCTTTAAAATAAAAGTTATAGGCGCGCAGGACATAATTAAAATCGCCCGGCAGGAATTAATGACAAGGGGCGGGACGAAATATAACAGGTGGTACGGCGCGGGCGAAGACGACAGTTGGTGCGCGGTGTTTATGATGTGGTGCTTTGACCAAGCAGATTTATTAAATCATGTGGGCGGAAAAGACGGCGGATTTGAGTACCCGTACAACTGGTGGCTCTGGTATAAAAATAACGGGAAAGCTCACGTAAAAACGGGCAGATATGAGCCTAAACCCGGAGATTTTATATTTTTTGACTGGACCAATAATAACGGCAAGGACGACGAGGGCAATTACTGCATAGAACGCGTAAGGCACGTCGAAATAATAGAAAAAGTGGAAAACGGCAAAATTTACGCGGTCGGCGGCAATACCGGCGGAGGGCGGGGAACAGTAGACCAGCGCGGCTGGGATATTAACAATCCGTCTATTATAGGCTACGGCGAAAATAATCTGAACTGATTAATATTTTCACGCATATTATAGCCTTAAATTTCTGTCACCGGTTCACCCCCAGAACAGGCTCGCGAGCAAACACGCGAAAAACGCGCAGAATATCTGCGTCAGTAACGCGGCAGGCAGCGCGCAGCCTGTCTTTTTCATTTTCACCGCGCCGAAATATACCGCGAATATGTAAAATACTGTATCGGACGAGCCGTATATAAGAGCCGATGCGCGTCCGGCAAATGAGTCGGCTCCGTACTGCGAGAATACGTCGTTGAGCATAGCCGTTGAGCTGCTGCCCGAAAACGGACGCATTATTATAAAGCCTATAATCTCGCCGGGTATATTCAGCATATTAAAAAACGGCGCGAGCAGCCCGGTCAATATATCAAGCCCGCCGCTTGCCCGAAACATAGATACGCCGACAATTAATATTATTAACGTCGGCAAAAGATTTACAAGCGCGTCAAAGCCGTCTTTCGCGCCTTGTACAAACTCGTTGAATAAATCTTTTTTAGATATTAAAAATAAAAAGCCAACTGAAACTAAAATCGCCGGAACCGTATAAGAAGCAACGCTTGTTAAAATATAATCACCTCCGGGTAAGTTTTAACAAAATTTTAGTTATAATAACGGCGAATATTGTCGTCGCAAGCGAACACAGCCACACCGCCGGCATTATCCCGAACACGTCCGAGCTTCCCGCCGCCGACCTTAAAGCGATTAAAGTAGTAGGTATAACCTGTAAAGACGCGCAGTTTAACACGGCGAACATAATCATATCACGGGAACTGTTCAAGCCGTTCAGCTTTTTCATAGCATCGATTCCAAGCGGCGTCGCCGCGTTCCCTATCCCAAGTATATTCGCGCCGATATTAGCCGAAACAGACTGCAAAGCCGAATCGGCTTCTTTACTGCCCTGCTTTTTTAAATTATAAGTCTCCGGAAGTATAATCTTTAACAGGGGGGAAATAACCCGCGTCAGAAAATCCATCAGCCCCGCCGCTTTAAGCGCCCGTATAATTCCGCTCCACAGGCACGTCATCCCCGCAAGGCTTATAATAAGCTGAACGGCGCTGCCCGCGCCGACCGCGGCAGCTTCGCCTACCGCGTTTATATTGCCCGTGAAAACCGCGGACAAAAAAGACAAGACCGCAAGTATCCCGAATATTTTTCCCAGCATAAGTTTAATCCCTGTAATTTTATTATTTAATTAAATATATAAAAAAAACAGGGATTTTATGCTAATCCCCGTTTTTATTATTTTGCTAGTATAAACTCGAAAATACGCGCCGCTATAATCAATGCGCTCATTACGCCTATGCCTATAAAAAAACTTCTCGGCGGAGCTTGTATTTTCGGCAGTTTTATTTTTCTTATCTTTTTCGACGAAATAAATTTAAATCCGGAGCTTTGCAGCGGGTACGTGAACTTGTTCAAACCGTCGGGTTCGCCGAAAGCGTCCCCGCCAAAAAATTTAGCGTCTCCTAAAAGTTCTTCTTCGCCGAAGCCCGGCATAGTATCCGAAATTTTTTTCCCGTTTTTAACCTCGCCCGCAGCTATTTTCTGCTGTCTGCTGTAATCGGAGATTATCCTGTTCGCTTCCATTACCATTTCGTTTTCTTTCGCCTGATTAAATATGCTTTTATTTTTAACTATAAAATATGCTTCTTCAAATATTTCACTTTCCGGATTTTTTATAATTATAACTCGTTTGCTGACTCCTTTAAGCAACATTACCGCACCTCGCAATTTTATAAACTTGATATTATTATTTACAGTATTATCTTTTTTATGCAGATTTTTACAGTACAACATATTTACGCGCCCGCGACGCGCATGAATAAAACCGACATATCGTCTTTGCGTTTGTTTTTCTGCGATGCCTCGTATAATATATTATTCAGTAAATTTTCCGGGTCGCTTAAATTTTCTACGGATTCAAGCATTTCGAAAAGCCACGAGCCTTCTTCGAACGTGCTGATTATCCCGTCCGAGAGCATCAGAATATAATCGCCGTTTTCAAGCTCGAATTTAGTCTGCTCGCTGTTCATGCCGGAGATAATACCGGCGGGAACAGTGGACGACTGTATCTTAAATAATCTGCCGTCCCTGATAATAAACGACGGAGCCGCGCCCGCTTTTATAAAAGAAGCCGCGCCTGTTATCAAGTCAGCCTCGAATAAATCGACCGACGCGAAGCACTCGTCGTTTTTTGCGAGTAGCAGCGAGTTAAGCATTTCAAGCGTTAAATCTTTCTGGTTGCCCGCGCCGAGCAGTTTTTCCATGACGAGCGCGGTCAGCCTCGACGAGAGCGCGGCATTCTTTCCGCTGCCCATCCCATCCGAGATAAGCCCGTAGCAAAAACCGTCGCGCCCGTCAAATACGCTGATACTGTCGCCGTTTATATCTTTATTCAGCGCGGGCTCAAACAATTCGGGAGCTTTTATTTCCTCCGCGGATTTCGAAGCCTGCACCGAATATATTTTAAATTTATTCATGCTCTGGCTTTTCATGATTATATAATCGCCGCGCAGAATATATTCGGGGTCGCTGAAACTCGTGCCGCAGACGCGTTCGAACATATCAGTTATATCCTGTATCGCCCCGGCATAGTTGACCATTTTTACCACGAATATATAAATTATTTTTTTACGCTCGCCCACCGCGATAACATTGTCGCACTCTATGCCCATTTCATCAAGATTATTATAAATGCTCGAACTTATATCTTTTTTGAACGCTATATCATCTTTCCCGGCTTTTATATTATTTTGCAGGAGCTTGGATATATTCTCGAAATTCGAAGCGAATATATTGCTCCTGTCGTTAGCCGCGTTTTCTTCGAGCCGTCCGCAGTACAGCTCGTTTATACGCGATTTTATTTTTTCTATCCCGCCGCACTCATCAAGATATACGCGGGGTATGCCCGCATTATCCAGCCTTTTATTATGCCTGATATAATCGGCGCATTTTCTCGCCGCGTTTGATTTGCTGACATTCGCGAGCCTGCAAGTTTCACAGCTCGCGCAGGTTTCGCAGGCTTTGTCGAACGACGCTTCCGCCATTATTTTAATCTCGCCCGGCGAAGGCAGCCTGATGCGCTCCGCAAACTCGCCGAAAATAACGGATAAACTGTGAAACGCATCAGACATCGTGCTTAATTTGCCCGCGGGCAGTTCCGTGACAAGCAAGCCCCTGTCCAAAACCGGCGCGGGCTTGCCTGATTCTCTCGCTTCCGCGTGTTTTTCAATTATATTAAAATATAAAGCGGACGCGGGCAGATATAACGCGAATCCGATTATAATATTCGGGATATATCTCGAAAGCGCGTCTGTTCCCGCAATATAAACGGCATAGCTCACGCTTGATACAAGCCCTGATATTATAGCAAGCGCACGCGACTGGGCAAAAAACAAGCCTGACACAAGACCGGTTAATCCGAGTATTACTGCTCCGGCAGTATCGCCGAGCGCAATCCCGCAGAGCAAGCCCGTCAGCGCGCCGCGCGTCATATCGGACAGCGCGGCGTCTTTATTTATCATGCCGACGCTGAACCTGTTAATTATCTCGTCGCTTGAATTTTCAAAATTTTCTTCGCGCTTGTTTTCATCTTTTTTAACATTAATTTTATAATAGTTAGCCGAGTTTGCCGCAGTCAGAGTTAATGCGAGCGATAATATATATCCGAGCGAAACCGTAAAAATATAATACGGTGCGAGAAAATATATAACCGTGAAAATGACGGAGCAGAAACCCGCTTTCTCAAGCGTCTTATCGTCCGAGCCGACTTCGAAAAGCCCGCTGTATAAATACGTGAACAGCATAGCCGTCAGACTGAACAGCAAAATTATAATTATATCGGCGTATACCAAGCCGCCTATGTTCACCGCCAGCGTCAGGAATCCGACAACCGCGCTTGAAACGGCGCACACAAGCACAGACGTTATCACAGAACCGGCGTCGTTAAAATGCACGAGCCTCTGCAATTTAAACTTGTCTTTTTTGTTCAGGCTTTTATATGACGGGCTCGCGGACAGCATCTGCGTTTTAGCTTTATCTTTTATATATTTAAGATATATTTTTCCCCCCGCCGCAACCGTGTAAAGCCCGAAAAAGATAACTGTGTCGCAGGGAGTAAATATAAGCGAAATTAAAAGCCCCGAATATATATAAAATATATATTTTTCAGCCGCGCAGATTAAAGCTATGCCTAAGGGGTTCATGCCGAACGGCATCATCACGCCGCCGCAGAGCGCGGCGAATAAAAGCGCGGAAAGCCGTTTCGCCGCGCCCGATAAATTTAACTTTCGTTTATCTTCCTCAATCTTTTCTTCGGACTTGGGGGGCATTCCCGCGACGGTGCCGTTTAAGAGCTGACCGTCTATCGAAACGGCAGTCTTTGTCGATTCAAGCTCGCGCTTTGCCGGAGCTTTTCCTTGCCTTACAGCGTCAAAAGTTTCGATAAAATCGTTCCGCGCAGTTTCCTGATTTCTTGTCTTTATGTACTTTTTCTTTATATTATATTTTTTGGACTGATTTTTATTAAGACTTTCCGAATTATTTAGATTACCCGAATTAATATTATTAACCGGAACTTTTGTATACTGTATATCTCCGCCGTTATTTTCCTGCAAATATTCATACTCTTCCAAATCACCGGACTGCTCGTATATAACTATGTTTCTGACATTTGCAAGAAATTTTTTTAAAACTGCCGGCGCGTCATTAATTCTCGGCATTTAAAAATATTCCACTCCAAATCTATAATTTTATGTGAATAAGATTATACAGCAGGTAATCTGCTTATCCTGTCGATTTTTGTGACTGCCGAAAAAAATAGTCAGCCTCGAAATAACTAAAAAGCCCCCTGCCGTCTGCGGACGGCACCCCCTTTTGCGAAAGCGGGCTTTTAGTTTGCGAATTGCAAATTATTTTTATTTCTCTTGACAAAATAAATAATATTTGATATAATAAATATGTCGTTATATAAAGAAAAGTGGAGTAGTTATGATTAAATTTCTGTTGTGCCTGCCGTTAGTTGTATTTATCGCTCTTGAAGGTTTTATTATTTATCAGTTAGGCAGCGTTTTATTTTGGGCTACTGAAGAAAACGTCGCCGCATTTATCGGCGAGTGGAGTTTTTTTCATGTTGTTCTGGCAATGGTCGGAATGATAATCGGAATAGTTATGGCGGCGTTTTTATATATAACTATAGTTATGAAACCGGCGTTTTATCCTCCGCTTGTTGAAAACGACAAGCCGAATAAGAATAAAAGCAGGCGCAGTTCCGCAGCGCCGCCGCCGGAGGGTAAAAGTAAACTGAAACTGATTATAATATTAGTTATAATCGGTGCTGTCGTCATAGGATTAGCCGTGACGGGCTTTATATTCAGGGAACAGATTGGCGGTTTCTTCGGCTCGATATTCAGCTCGGAAGAAGCTGACGGTGAAGATGAACCTGAAGCGTATAACGACGATGCTGACGGGAATGAAGAAGAAGATTATGGCGGCGGGTACGAGGATGAATATAATGGCTATGACGAAAATGACGGGTACGAGGATTATTATGAAGAAGATGAAAGTGATGAAGGTGATGAAGAAGAAACTTTGCCTCTCGAACTGGATTCGGAAGAAATAACAAGATTATCTTATCAGGATTTAGTATATAACTGGACGCTTTATTATCCGGAGGGTTTGACAATAGTAGATACGGAGCTTCCGACATGGGATAGCGTGAGGGTGCCGTCGGATACTGAAACGCAGATGTTATACTGGTCTGCGAACAGCGGGGGACTAAGCGGAGCGGTGGATTTTGTGGCGGCTGACCCCGACGGGATTTTGGGGGCTGCACGGAACTCAATGGTGATTGACGATAATGTCGTGATAGCGATAATTGACGGCGTCGGATATTCAAGCGTGCGGTTCTGGCATATAAACCCGGAGGGGATAGCCTATGTCGATATAACGACCGAAACGGCGGAAATGGCGGACCGGTGGTTTACAAGGCTTGGCAACGGCTATATTTATATAGAATAGATTAAATTTCAAGATTACGCAGAAATTCCCAGTCTACGGGCATAATTCCCAATTTATCAAGATTATAATAGAACCAGGATATATTGTTCTCGAACGCTTCAGTCATATTGTTTTTGCCGTAACTGTTGTAGCCGTCGCTCAAATCGTCGCCTTTCGCCATGATAACGGGCGCGTCCGTGCGGGACTTGAAAAAATATATATTCTCAAGCATTTTTTTTGTGCTGTGCTTTTTATAATTTACGGAATAAATAGGGATAAAATCAGAGCTTTTTATATAATTGTCCAAGCCGCCCGCGCTTACTCCCGCGAAGTTTTTTATCCCTGCGCCGAGTATCAGGCTGCCGCCCGCGGATTGCTTCACAGATTTAAAAATATTTATAAATCTTTCGCCGTTCAAAACGGAACTTTTATAAAAAGTGTGCGAGATATTTGTAAGATTTACGAGGATATTCCCGAATTTTTTTGACGCAAGCCAATCGGCGGAATTAAATATGCCGTTGATTATGCTGAACTCGTCAATAAAAATATGCTCGCACGATGAATCAAGAATATTGACAAGGACCGCGTATCCGAAAGAATCCGCGGTTTTTATTATTAGTTCCAGGTCGTCGAGAAAGCAGTAATTCAGGCTGCCGTCCGGGTTTATAGCGGAGCTTGAGTGAGGGCTGTATTTAAATTTATCCTGCTCGCGCGATTTTTTATAGTATTCGCGGAGCGGGCTGGGGCTTTGCAAAGCCGCGCTGATAATATTCGCGTTTTTCAGGCGCTTTAAATTATTTATAAAATTATGTATATTCTGATTATCACGGTAATTAGACAGGTCTGTGCAAACGCCGAGCAGTTTGCCGCGTTTTAAATAGTCGCCCGGATTTGCGGGCATATTATTTATATAAAACTGCCCGTTTATTATTTTTATCATAGTTTAAAACTCGCCGCATTTACAGTTAAAATATTGTAAGTTATATTGCTTCGCCTCCGCTTTTTTTAATAATTATAATATAAAAATAAAAATTGTTATACCGCGTAATTGTAAATTTTAATAGTATATTATGCCGGCTTACGGTTTTAATGCAAAATTTTCAAAATTAACAGTAAATTTACAGAATCGGGCGTTATTTGTGGTATAATTATAATAAAATAAAAATTTGGGGAATTTTAATGCTTATCGAAAGAATAGATATAGAAAGTTTCGGGAAACTGAAGAATGTTCATCTTGCCATAAATAACAGGATAACGGTGTTTTACGGGCTGAACGAGTCAGGGAAGTCCACTGTCGCGGCTTTTCTGAAATTTATGTTTTTCGGGTACGCGGGAAGCAGGCTGGAAAAACTGGACAGGAACGAGCGGAAATTGTATACTCCGTGGGATACTAATAAAATCGCGGGGAGTTTAATCGTGCATTATAAAGACAGAAAATATAAAATCGAACGCGAATATTCAGAGATTGAGCGCGTGCGTATCATAGATTTGAGTACGAACGTTAGCTTGCAGGAAGCCGGGCAGCCGGGGGAGTTTTTCTTTAAGATGGACGAGGAGACATTCACGAAAACCGCGTTTTTGAAACAGCTTGACCCGTCTGAAACAGGCGGCGAAGAACTGTCGGTCACGATTCATAATATATTGTTCACGGCGGACGAGGACTTAAACACGCAGAAAACGCTCGACAAGCTGAATGAAGCTAAAAATATATTATTGTCGGAGGATAAAAGCGGGGGCACGATTTTTAATCTGGAAAAAATCCGGGGCGACTTGAAAAACAAGTTCGAGGCGTCGGCGGAAGAACAGCGCGAATTATTGAAAATCGAAGGAAACATAAAAGAGCTTGAAGAAAAAATGCTGGCGAACAACGCGAAAAGGAACGAGCTTGCGGACGAGCTTGAAAATTATAAAGCGTATAACGCGGGGCAGGAGCTGCAAAAAATCGAAACGGCGAAAAAACAAGCGGAAATGCTCAGGCAGGCGGAGATAAAAGTGATAGAAAAGCACGCGTACAAAGAATTTGTGCCGACCCTTGAGTTCTCGCGCGAGCTTATGGAATACGCGAAGGAAGTTGCCGAGAAAAAAGAAAAACTGCGTTATTCGGCGGAAATGCGAAATGTTTCGCTGGCGAAATATAATGACTGCGAGGAGAAGAACCAGAACTTTAAAATTATAGAAAGCGCGGGGGGAATCGAAGAAGTCGGACGCGAGTATACTAAAAAGAAAAGCAGGATTAAGAAATTCAAGGTTTTGAAAATAATATCGGCTGCGCTTATTATACTGGCGGTTATCGGAACCGCGCCCCTTTATTTTTTTGATATTTACAAGAATTTAATAATCCCGGGCGGAATATCCGCGTTGTTTATTTTGTTTACGGTTATTTTTTCGCTGACGGAAAAGCAGGCGAAACGTGATATAGTCGAATATTACGAGTCTTATGATTTTAAAGCCGAGAGCGATTTCGCTTATGTTCTTGATGATTACCCGGACACAGAGTCGCAGCTTTCTATCCTGCGGAACGACCTTGAAAAATGCGAAGCCGACTACCTGGAAAAAGAAAACGCGTTCGATGAAGTTTACACGAACGCGCGCCAGTTATTATTAAAATGGAACAGAACGCCGGAATCGGACGAAAAAAAAGCCGAGGATTTTATAAAATACGCGAATTTGGCGTCGGAAGCCGCCGAGGAGATACAGAAGGCGAAATCGAGCTATGAGCAGGGCAGGCAAAAATTAGAATTCGCGCTTGAGGGCGTGGACGAGCGCGCTTTGCGTAAACTCGCGGCGGCGGCGCGCAAGCCAAATTATGATGAGAAGCATATAATACGCGAACTTGATTTTTTGACCAGCGCGAATGAAAAAATGCGCGAGAAAGGCTACGAGCACGGCAGGAATCGTGCTGCGGCAAAACTTCCCGACCCCGTTATTTTGCAGAGCCAGATAACTTTCGTCGAAGAAAAAATCACGGATTTGGCTATGAAGCAAAATGCGCTGGCTCTTGCGATAGATACGCTTACCAAGTCATGCGCGGAGCTTAGAAATAACGTGTCGCCCGCGCTGAGCAGGTCTGCCGGGGAATCTTTCAAGATTATAACGGGGGGCAAGTACGGCGAACTGTTTGTGAATAAAAAATTGGAATTAAAAGCCGAAGTTGATTCTAACGCGCTGAGCCGGGAAATAGAGTATCTCTCGGCGGGAACGCGTGACGCCGCTTATTTATGCCTGCGTATGGCTCTGCTTGATTTATTATTTGATAATGAAATGCCGCCGCTTATATGCGACGAATCGTTCCTGCGCTTTGACAGTTCGCGGCTTGAGAATTTAATCAAAGTTTTGATATCGCTTTCAAGAAAAACGCAGATATTTATTTTCACGTGCCATGAGCGCGAAGTCAGTTTCCTGAATAAAATAACAGAAGCCGCCGTGGTATCCATGAAAACTTAACAGAATATATAGTTGCCGACGACGCTTATCACCGGGCGCGAACGAAGCCATTGACTGTATATGCCCCTTGGGTTATAAAAATAAAGCGCGCCGCCGACCGGGTCTATATTATTTAAAGCGTCGCGGGCGGCTCTGAATGCCGATTCTGAAACGGGCTGGTCGAACCGCCCGTTTTTTACGCTTGCGAACGCGCCCGGCTGATATATAACGGCTGGTATTGAATTGGGGAACGACGCGTGCTTTAATCTGTTTAATATTACTGCGCCGACGGCTACCTGCGCGGCATAAGTTTCGCCGCGCGCTTCGGCTGATATTATGCGGGCGAGTAAATTTATATCGTTTCCGAGGCTAGCCGTTTGAATATCTGTCTGCAATCCGGGCGGTTTTACTGAAAGGGCGGCTTCGGAATTATATGCGGCAATCAAGCTGAAAACCGACGTAAACGAAAATAAAACTCCGGCGCATATCAGTGCGCAGTAACCGGCAAGCATAATTGCTTTACAGACCGGCTTTGAATTTTTTTGCTGGAACAATCTTTTATTTTTCATGGTACTCTCCGGAAATATATTTTTATTATTTTTTGCATAATTTTGATAATTATGCAATTTTATGAAATTTCAGAGTTTTACATTTTAGAAATAAAAAGAAAACGATTAATTCAAAAAGGAGTAGTATAATTATATATTTGAGAATAAAAATTATATGAGTAGAGCAAAAAAAGAACGGAGGAGAAAAATAGTGCCGAAAACTGCTTATTTGATACTTGAAAACGGAAAGATTTTCGAGGGGAAATCTTTCGGGGCGGAACGCGAGGTTTTGGGGGAACTTGTTTTTAACACGGGAATGACGGGTTATCTTGAAAATCTTACAAGCGCCGGCTGTTACGGACAGATTATTATGCAAACTTTCCCGCTTGCGGGAAACTACGGGAAAATAACCGAGGATTTTGAAAGCGGGTCTGTCAAAGCAACTGCATATATAGTTAAATCATGGTGTGAAGAACCTTCAAATTTCAGATGCGAGGGCAATCTTGACACTTTTTTTAAATCAGAGAATGTTCCGGGGCTGTACGGGATAGACACGCGCGAAGTCACTAAAATAATACGCGAGAACGGAGTCATGAACTGCATGATTGCTCACAGCAAGGAAAATATAGATTTTGACCGGATAAAAAATTATAAGATAACGGGAGCGGTCGGAAGCGTATCGTGCAAAGAAATATACGGGGTTATTTCTCCGGAGGACAAGTGTAAAGTATTTATACTTGACTTTGGGGTAAAAGAGAGCATCAAGACAAAATTGTTAAAGAGCGGCTGCGGTATTTGGGTCGCGCCGCATGATACGAATATAGAAGAAATAAAAGGGCTGAAGCCCGACGGGATATTATTATCGAGCGGACCGGGCAATCCTGCGGATAATCCTGAAATTATAAATAATATTAAAGAGATAATAAAATTAGGCGTGCCAATGTTCGGCATAGGCTTGGGGCATCAGTTATTGGCTCTCGCGCACGGGTTCGCGACGCGCAAGCTGAAACACGGGCATTACGGCGGTCAGCCTGTTAAAAATTTAATTGACGGGCGGGTTTATATGACGGGTCAGGCTCACGGGTATACTGTCGAGCCGGAGAGCATAGACGAAAATATCGCGCGGATATTGTTCGAGAATGTTAACGACAAAACCTGCGAGGGTCTAGAATATAAAGGCGGGCTGATGTTCTCGGCGGAATTTTATCCGGAAACGCGCACTGGCAGCGAACGCGGCACTGGCTTTTTATTTGACAGGTTTACAAACGGCATGATAAAAAATAAATATAAAATATTGGGGGATTAATATGCCTTTAGATAAAAGTATAAAAAAAGTTTTAGTCATAGGCTCCGGACCGATTATTATAGGGCAGGCGGCGGAGTTTGACTATGCGGGGACGCAGGCTTGCCGCGTTTTGAAAGAAGCGGGTATCGAAATCGTGCTTGTGAATTCTAATCCGGCGACAATCATGACGGACAGCGCAATCGCGGACAGGATTTACATAGAGCCGCTTACGCTTGAAACTGTCAAGAGAATAATAAAGAAAGAACAGCCGGACAGCATATTGTCAGGGCTTGGCGGTCAGATAGGGCTTACGCTGTCGATGCAGCTTGCCAAAGAGGGCTTCTTGGACAGGGAAGGAGTAAAACTGCTCGGTTCACTCGCGGACACGATTGACAAAGCGGAGGACAGGCTGTTATTTAAGCAGACTATGGAAGAAATCGGTCAGCCGTGTATTCCGTCGGTCACTGTCAATAAAATAGAGGATTCGTTTGATTTCGCGGAAGAAGTCGGCTATCCCGTCGTGATAAGACCGGCGTTCACGATGGGCGGGAGCGGCGGCGGTTTTGCCGCTGATAAAGATGAGCTTATATCTATCGGGAACGGCGGGCTGGCTCTCTCGCCGATTAGTCAGGTGCTTGTCGAGAAATCTGTCAAGGGCTGGAAAGAAATAGAATTTGAAGTGATGCGCGACCGGGCGGGCAACGCTATAATAGTCTGCTCGATGGAGAACGTAGACCCGGTTGGCGTGCATACGGGCGACAGCATAGTTGTCGCGCCGGCTCTTACGCTTGCGGACAAAGAGTATCAGATGCTAAAAACGGCGGCTCTTGATATAGTCTGCGCGCTTGGGGTTGAAGGCGGCTGCAACGTGCAGATTGCTCTTCATCCGGATTCGTTTGAATACGCGGTTATCGAAGTGAACCCGAGGGTTTCGCGTTCGTCGGCTCTCGCGAGTAAAGCTACGGGCTACCCGATTGCGAAAATCGCGACGAAAGTTGCCATCGGCTATAATTTAGACGAAATCATGAACGCCGTCACGGGAGTGACTTACGCGGCGAGCGAACCGACGGTTGATTATGTCGCGGTAAAGTTCCCTAGATGGCCGTTTGACAAGTTTGTATACGCGCAGAAAGATTTAGGCACGCAGATGAAAGCCACGGGCGAGGTTATGAGTATCGCCGATAATTTCGAGGACGCGCTTTTGAAAGCCGTGCGCGGCGCGGAGCTTGGCTTGCAATCGCTTGAAATGCCGAAACTAAAAAAATTCTCGGACGAAGAAATACGCGGGCTTTTGCACACTGTGACGGACGAGCGCATATTTATAGTTTATGACGCGCTGGCGCGCGGATTTACTGCCGGCGAGATTTTTGACATAACTAAAATTGACAGGTGGTTCCTGAACAAGCTGAAAAATATCGCGGATAATCCGGGAAAATATACGGGCGGCGCGTTAGTATATAAGACTGTTGACACGTGCGCCGGCGAATATGCAGCGCAGACCCCGTATTTTTATTCTGTGCGGTCGGCAGGGGGGGAAACGGAGAACGAGGCTCTTGAATATATAAATAAAAGTATCGAAAAGAAAAAAGAGCGTATCGTCGTGCTGGGCTCGGGACCGATAAGAATCGGTCAGGGCATCGAGTTTGACTATGCGTGCGTGCACTGCGTATGGGCGTTGCGGGACATGGGCTATGAAGTCATAGTAATAAATAATAACCCGGAAACTGTATCGACGGATTTTGATACTGCCGACAGGTTATATTTCGAGCCGCTTTATATTGACGATGTGATGAACGTGATAAATATTGAGAAGCCGCTCGGCGTGATAGTTGCGTTCGGCGGCGGCACGGCTATAAAGCTGACGCAGAAATTGGCGGAACGCGGCGTGAATATACTGGGAACGTCGGCGGACAGCATAGATATTTGCGAGGACAGGGAGAGATTTGACAGGCTGCTTGAAGACTTGGATATAAAAAGACCCGAAGGTTACGCGGTCATGACGGAGGGCGAAGCTGTGAAAGCGGCTGAAGATTTGGGTTACCCGGTTTTGATGCGCCCGTCTTATGTGCTCGGCGGTCAGAACATGATAATAGCGTACTCGCGCGAAGATATTATAGAATATATGGAAATAATACTCAGGCAGAGGCATGACAACCCGGTGCTGATAGATAAATATTTAAGCGGTCTTGAAATAGAGGTGGACGCGATATGCGACGGGCAGAATATATTAATACCCGGTATTATGGAGCATATCGAGCGCACCGGCGTACACTCCGGCGACAGTATAGCGATGTATCCCGCGGCGCGGATAGGGGATAAACTCGCTGAAAAAATATTTGATATAACGAAAAGAATGTGCGAGGCTTTGCAGGTTCGCGGGCTTGTGAAGGTGCAGTATGTCGTTGCAAACGGCGAGGTTTATGTTATCGAGGTTAATCCGAGGGCGTCGCGGACTGTGCCGTATATAAGCAAGGTTACGGGCGTGCAGATGTGCGACTTGGCGACGCGCACAAGCCTCGGCGGAGCTTTAGATTATTACGGGTTCGCGAAGATTCCCCCGTATACTGCCGTAAAGGTGCCGGTGTTCTCGTTTGAGAAACTCGCGGACGTTGACACGCAGCTCGGTCCCGAAATGAAAAGTACGGGCGAAGTGCTGGGCATCGGCAAGAATTTGCAGGAGGCTTTATATAAAGGCTTGCTTGCGGCAGGTTATAAAATGAGCAAGAAAGGCGGCGTGTTTATAACGGTGCGCCCGTCGGACAAAGATGAAATCGCTGATATTGCGAGAAAATTCGCGCTCATGGGGTTCGAGCTTTACGCGACGAAAGGCACGGGAGATACGCTCAGGCAAGCGGGGCTTGCAGTGCAGACTATAAATAAAATTTATGAGAGCGATGAAAATAACAGCATGACTATTTTAGAGAGCGGCAGAATAAATTATATAATAAGCACGTCGGCGAAAGGGCGCGACCCGGCGCGCGACAGCGTTAAAATCAGGCGCAAGGCGAGCATACTGCGGATACCGTGCCTTACAAGCCTGGACACGGCGAACGCGATAGCGGACAGTTTGCTGAGTAATTATAATGAGATAAACACGGAGCTTATAGATATAAATAATTTAAGAAGCGAACGCATGGCTCTTGATTTCACGAAAATGGAGGCGAATGGTAATGACTGTATATTTATAGACTGTTTTAACAACGTGAAAGAGCATGAGCTTAATTCGCCGGAATCGCTCTCTGCTTATTTGTGCGACAGGAATTTCGGAGTAGGCGGCACGGGGATAGTGCTGATACTGCCGTCGCGGGCGGCGGACGCGAAGATACGCGTGTTTAATCTTGACGGGAGCGAAGCGGAAGCCTGCGGCAGCCCGTTAAGATGCGCCGCTAAATATTTATATGACAAACGGCTTGTGACTAAAAATGATATTAGCATAGAGATGAAAAGCGGGATAAAAAATATGTATCTTGAAACGCAGAACGGACTTGTTTGTTCTGTTATATCTGACATGGGCAAAGCTGAAATAATTAATAATGAAGAATTAATAATTAATAATGAAATTATAAAATTTACGGCGGTATCCGTCGGCAATCCGCATTGCGTGATTTTTCTGGGCGAGGACGATATTTTAGACGCGTACGACGTTGAAAAAACCGGTATGGCGCTGGAAAATAACAAGCGGCTTTTCCCGGAGCGCACAAACGTAGAGTTTATCAAAATAATCAGCAGAAATATATTTAAAATGCGCGTATGGGAGCGCGGGAACGGTGAAACGCTCGCAAGCGGTACGGGCGCGTGCGCCGCTGTCGCCGCCGCTGTCCGCGCAGGACTCGCGAATGAGGGCGAGGATATAAAAGTGATACAGCCGGGCGGCGAGCTTATTATAAATTACACGGAAACCGCAGTTTATATGACGGGCGGCTGCCGCGAGGTTTTCGAAGGTACTGTCATGATTTAGTATATAAAAAAAGAGGGCGGCGTCCTCTTTTTTTATCGCCGTTACAAGAACGCGGTAAGCTGTTATTTGTTTCTTTTGGCGAATATCCCGAAAGCTATCCCGCATATTCCGCCGATTATATGCGTAAGCTGCGAAACATTGTCAGAAGTTACCCCCAGTATATTCTGCGCACCTGTCAAGGCTTCGCCGCCGATATAAATTATCACGGCTAGTATTAAAGTTATCGGCACCGTGCCTTTTTGCGAGCTTGCGAAAGAACTTAAAAGTATCATCATGAAAGCTATCCCGCTCGCTCCGAGCAACGCCGTGCCGGGCTGTATCAGCACGGAAACAAGCCCTGTAATCACTGAAGTTATAAGCATCATAAATAATAACTGTCTGCTTCCGTATCGTTCTTCCGTCATCGGACCAATCAATAATATCAAAATAAAATTTGACGAAAAATGAGCCCAGTCCGCGTGACCTAACGAGTGCCCTATTAATCGTATATAGCCGAGCGGTTCAGTCCATGAGCTGCCGTACACGCTGAACAGTAATCTGGTCGAAGCATGATTTGTAAAATAAGAGAGTACCAGCGCCGCTAAAGATATTAACGCGAACGTGAGTATAACAGGAGCGTTATATGTTATCCGTTTCATATTTTTTATCCCCGGTATTTATATTCATCAAGAAATTTTTGATTGAAAATATTCGTGTCAGTTTTATAGTCATAGATTAAACGTCCTTCAGAATACGTATATAAAACGTCGAAATTGTTTGATATAACGGCAAAATCAGCGTCTTTCCCGACAGCGAGGCTTCCTTTTTTTTCGGCGAACCCGTATTTAATGCATGGATTATAACTGCTCAGCCGCACGGCTTTTTCCAAAGGCATCCCCAGTTTCTCCACTAAATTTTTAATGCCGAATATGACGGGCTTGCTGCTGCCCGATAAACGACCGGTATCGCTTAAAACAAAGCCTTCCTCCGTGACGCGGATAGTTTGGCGGTCAGAGCCGTCTTTTCCGAACACGGTTCCGTATGTTCCCGAAGGCGCGCCGGCATAAGCCACGTTATCCGAAATCATCATGATTTTATTATTGTCTTTAAGTTTCAGGATGATTTTTATCATTTCCGGGCAGATATGCAGGAAATCACAAATAAGCTCGCACCAGACTTCGTCTCTTAAAATACACGCCCCCATAACGCCGACGTCGCGGTGATGCAGACCCGTCATGACGTTGCCCAAATGAGTAGCAACGGTAATCCCGTTGTCTATCGCGTTATTAGCCTGCTCATAGTCCGCGTTTGTATGATAAATCGCAATATTTACGCCTTTTGATAAAAAATAATCAATAGCTTTATAC
>Ga0099364_10005793_pt1 | contig 18212 bp, 15 predicted proteins | sample TergutTh196P3_FD_73070 | JGI IMG/M metagenome (GOLD analysis project Ga0099364, IMG submission 73070) | Microcerotermes parvus P3 segment gut microbial communities from Pointe-Noire, Republic of the Congo - Th196 P3 | ecosystem: Host-associated > Arthropoda: Insects > Digestive system > Gut ...
GGGTAACGAGGAAAATAGGACGCAAGCCAAAGCAAAAGAGTTTTTTACTCAGATTACTCAACCGTCATTAAACTCAAACTTAAACATTAAACGCCTCGACGGTTCTGACACTGCGGCGGTGGGTGCGCTACCGCATTCCCCGCCGCAGCACAGAGCCGCCGGGTATAAGCCGAAGCGACATTATCATTTGGCTATGAAAGGAAACACCCTCATGACTTCAAACATCCAACGTGAAATATCGCGGGACATCCCCAAAGGTGTCACAATCACATACTCGGAAACGACCGCGCCGCTGTTCACGGCCTACGGCTGCGTCCTCACGGAGCGCGACACCGGCAAAGGCTACGTTTACACTGCGATTAACATCATATCCGGCAAGCGGGAGGTCATAAGCCGCCGCTCTGCTCCGCTGACAACTTCCGGCGTGGACGCTATGGCGGAGAAGATACGCTTTTCAAACGTCGCAGGCGCAGGCTGGCTCGAAGCGGATAGGCTGCTCGGCGAGAAAGCGGGGATCGACAACATCCGTGAAATACTATCGGCCTTTTTCTATGAAATACTTCCGCAGCACAGCTACACGGTTCGCAAGGAACAGATATCACTTGCACACCATATTCTTGACGCGATAGCCAGCCGCTGCGTCTCGTTCGCCGAAGCGGGAGTCGGGATAGGCAAGACGATCGCCTACCTTCTACCGGCAATCCTCGCAAAGCGCGGCAGGCTGAACGGATACCTGAACATGAGCTTCTTCACAGGCACTCCGTTCGTTGAGATGGCGCATATGCCGATAGTGGTGGCAACCTCAAGCATCGCGCTTCAAAAAGCTATAGTAACTGACTACATCCCGCAGCTATCCGACATCCTTCTCGAACACGAGATAATAAAGAAGCCGCTGACCGTCGCGCTCCGCAAAGGGCGCGACCATTATGTATGCAGGCAAAACGTTCAAGCCCACATACCTTTCGAGCGCAACCCAAGAACCTTGAAGCTGCTTGAAGGTTTGCTTATACCGTCCGCTCCCATCGACATAGCTGAGATCGACGGCGTCACCCCGTACATAAAACGCAAAATCTCAGTCCCCGACCGCTGCGACAGGCACTGCCCGAACAGGAATGAATGCCCTTACCTGAGTTTCCGCAGGCAGGTTCAGTCGTCTGGAATAGACATACAGGTCTGCAACCATAACTACTTTCTGGCGGACGCGCTGCGCAGGGCGGAGGATAAAAGCCCGCTCATACCGAACTATCAAAGCGTGATAATCGACGAGGCGCACAAGTTCCTAGCGGCGGCCCGATCCATGTACGGAACCGAAATGTCGTTCATGTCGCTGCTGGACATACAGGACTTGGCGCTGACGCTCAGGTTCAAGCATGAAACCAAACAGAAAGAGATACACAGCGCCGCAAAACTGCTGTCAAAGGAGGCAACCCGCCTGTTCCGCAGGATGGAGGAACTGGCGCTTGAAGGCATAGAAGACACTGAAGACGACGCCGACCGATTCAAGGCGGTGTTCGACGGCGAGAACCAGCGCCACATCAGGAACATACACGATATGGCGGCCAGCCTTATTGAACGACTGGCATCAGAGCCGATAAAAGGAAACGGCGCGGGGCGCAAGGAGAAGCTGCTATGGGAACTGGAGGAAATTCAAAAACAAGCCGCCGCTTTCGTCAGGCATGACGGTCATATCTGCTGGCTTGAGATTGACGAGAACCATGACAGCCGCCTGTGCGCCATGCCGAAGGACATCGACGAGAGGTTATATAAAGATTTGTGGAGCAAAGGGGTACCTACCGTACTCACATCTGGGACGCTCTCGGCGGCTGGCGATTTCTCACGGATAAAGCGGTCGCTTGGCATAGATAAGCTGAGCCGGTACCGGATAACCGAAACGAGCAAGCCGTCGCCTTTCGACTACTATAACAACTCCATGATCTACATCAGCGAGAACATGCCGTTCCCGAACCAGAACGACGGCGATTATATCAAATCCGCCGCAAACGAGATCGGTCGGCTTGTCACAGCCTCGCACGGACACGCCGCAGTCCTGTTCACAAGCTACAAGGCGATGGACATGGTGTGGCAGCTACTAAAAGAGCGGGGGCTTCCATTCCCGATGTACCGCCTGGACAAAGGCGGCATCAGGGAGATAGAGCGGTTCAAGAAAAGCGGCAACGGAATCCTGTTCGCTGCGGGCGCGTTATGGGAGGGCATAGACATACCCGGCGACGCGCTGAGCATGCTCATCATCGTAAAGCTGCCGTTCCAAGTCCCTGACCCCATCAGCGAGCATGAGCGGACGCTTTACGACAGTTTCGGCGAGTACAAAGAACTTGTAATAAAGCCGGAAATGCTCATCAAAGCGAAACAAGGCCACGGCCGCCCGATACGGATGGAGACGGACACTGCGGTAATCGCGTTCCTGGACAGCCGCGTGAGCAGGAACGCCCCTTACCGAGATTACCTGCTCGACGGGCTGCCGGAGTGCTATGTCACGGACGACATCGGCGAAGTTGAAGGATTCTACAGGGTTAAGAAGCCAGCAGATTACTTTAGATAGGATGGACTGCCCGCCTTGTACCAACTTGGTACAAGGCGGCGATAAGGAGGATTTCATCAATGGCTGAATGCACAGCGCCGTTTGGCGCAACGATTGACATTAATGAGCTTGCGGATATACGCGACGTTGAGATTGACCCGTCGCTGCCACAAGAAGAAAGAATGAAGTCATATCTCAGGCAGATCAAGAACCCCCGGCTTTACCGCTGCGGCGACACGGTCGTGCGGGTATCGTTCGCCGACACCGATGTGACATTTGAAGACAGGCTGGTACAGTACCTGCTCTCAGGCAAGGGGCTTGCGTTATGAGAGCGGCAAGATTGACACCGCGTATTACTATGGTATAGTAGGCAATGGACTAACGCGGTATCTCTCTTGTTTTCGGGTAAAGCTGAATTAACGAAAAGGAGAACGCCGCGATGATAAAACTAACTTCGCCCACCGGGGTATGGAATGCGCTCGGCTACGCCCGCTTGTCCAAGGATGACAGGGAAAAGACAAGGAGCGGGGACGAGAGCGACAGCATTAAGAATCAGAGGGATTTGATCCTCAGCTTTGCGGGGAGCAACCCTGATTTGCGCATTGTTGATATCCTCGACGATGACGGGGCGACGGGCGCGAATTTCGACCGTGACGCTTTTAAGGATGTGATACGCCTTATTGAAAGCGGCACGGTCAACTGCGTGGTAGTTAAAGACTTTTCCCGCCTTGGGCGCGACCACATTGAAACGCTAAAATACATCCAACGCTACTTTGCTTCCAACAACGTCCGCTTCATCTCCATAAATGACAACTATGACAGCCTGCATGCCGATATGTCCGATAGCAACACAAGCCTGATCGTGCCGTTTAAGACAATAATAAACGAGGCATTTTTGGAGGACATATCAATCAAGACCAAATCGCAGCTCGCCCTCAAGCGCAAGAACGGAGAGTTTGTATGCAACTATGCCGTCTATGGCTATATGAAGTCTGACGACAAGAAGCTCATTGTGGACGATTACGCCGCAGAGGTCGTCAGGACCATATTTGAGCGCAAACTGGAGGGCTTTAGCGAGCTGCAAACGGCTGATGCCCTCAACGCTAAAGGGATATTCTCCCCCGCAGAGTATAAACGGGCATCGGGGCAGAAGTATGGGACGCCATTCGCCGTGAACGGAAAATCCCTCTGGACAGCAAACGCAATCAAGAGGATTCTGACCAACCGGGTATACATCGGCCACTTGGAGCAGGGAAAACGCACAAAGGCAAGCTACCGGGTAAAAAAGTACCACTACACACCCCGCGAAGCGTGGAGCGTACATGAGGATAACCACGAACCCATTGTATCCGCACTGGATTTTGAGCTTGTGCAGGAACTCATGGCTAAAGACACGCGGGTATCGGGCGGTACGGGGCAACTGCAACTGTTTTCCGGCATAATCATATGCGGCGCCTGCAACCAGCCCATGATCGTCAAGACAGTGAAGAAAAACGGCAAAAGCTATATCAACTACATATGCTCGACCCACAAGCGGGATGGCACATGCAAAAACAACAATGTAAGCGGCATAAAGGTTGAGAAACAGGCATTGCTGTCAATACAGAATCAGATCACGGGGCTTCTATCGGCAGAGGAGTTGTCAGGCAGGCTTGTCCTTGACGAACTGAAGCGCCGCAAGAAGGCGGCACTTGAGGACATGATTGAAAAGGCAATGCGCTTGGTTCAAGGATACAATGAGTATCTGGTGAAATCCTGCACCCACATGATGGACGGCGTAATCTCAAAGGACGAATACAATCTGTTCACGGAAAACTTCCGCAAGAAAATCGAGGATGCGGAAAGCAATATAGCCCATTTGCAGGGTGAGATGGTAAACCTTGACAACGATTCAAAAACCCGCGAGCTGGTCGAACGCTTCAAAGCGCATGGAAACATCACGGAGCTTAACCGCCGCATCGTCATAGGCTTTATACACTCAATCACCGTTCACGGCAGCAACGATCTGGAGATTTGTCTGAGGTACGCTAACTGCCTCGGCGATGGACCCGCGTATTACAGGCATGAAGCTGTCCAGGAAAGGATGGTGGGCTGACATGGCGAGAAAGAGCAGAAAGAACGCGCAAGCGGCAATGGAAACTCAGAAAACGGTCACTTACGCTGCATGGGGCTACGCCCGCATATCCGTTGACGGCGAGCGTTCCGAAGATTCCATAGAAAGCCAGACAGGTATTATCAAAGATTATGCCGCCGGAATGCCTGACCTTGACTTGCAAGGCACGATTCAAGACCTCGGCTGCACGGGCAGGGACTTTGACAGAGCCGGTTTCGCAAGGCTAATGGAGGGCATCAAGAGCGGCGGTGTGCAATGCGTGATTGTGAAAGACCTCTCGCGGCTCGGTAGGACGTACTTAGAGGTCGGGGAACTGCTGTTTGACACTTTCCCGGAATACGGCGTCCGCTTTATATCCGTAAACGACCATTATGATTCATTTGCCGACGACGCTTTTAGGAAAAAGCTGCTGATATTGTTCAAGAATCTCATGAACGACATGTACAGCAGGGATTTGAGCAACAAGATACGCTCTGCAAGCATGATGAAGATGCAGCGCGGCGAATTTACAGGATTGCCGCCGTATGGGTATAAATCCGACGAGGACAAGAAAACCTTAATCCCTGATGGGGATGCTGCGGATATTGTGCGAATGATTTTCGATATGCGGATTGCAGGCAGCAGCGCGAACAGCATTGCATGCCATCTGAACCGGGAGGGCGTACCTTCACCGCAGAACAGGCGTTATCAGTTAGGCAAAACGACAAAAGAAAGATTCGCAAAACGAATCCTATGGGAGCATGGCAATATAAGCAATATACTCAAATGCGAGGCATACACAGGCACGTTGGTTCAAGGCATGTATAAGCGTGACGGCAAACGGTCTGTCACGCTGCCTGAAGAACAATGGATAAGGCATGAAAACAGCCATCAGGCAATCATCGGCCGGGAACAATATGACACGGTGCAGGCATTGGTACGAGAAGCGGCGGATAAATACAAGCCCACTGGCAATGGTGGCTTGCCTGAGAACCGCTACTCCGGCAAGATATTCTGCACCCGCTGCGGCAGAAGCGTATCCCGTTCCAAAGGCGGTTCAAAGGAAAGCGGCTTCCTCCAATACTATTTCTGCCGCAGTTGCAACGGTGACCTTAAAAACAATCAGGGCTTGACAAAAAGGCCGAAACTAAAGGTATTGGCGCTGGACGCTGCTGTGATGACCGGCCTGCGTAAACAAATGGATATGCTTGTTGATATTGACAGGCTCGCAAGGCAGATGGCGAACTCCGAAATGCAGAGCAAAAGACGCACGGAGCTACAGCGGGAAATCATAAAATTGAATAAAACCGTCGCCGATGCGGACGGCACATTGTCATCGGCGTATGCGCATCATTTAGACGGATTGCTTGACCTGCGGGAGTTCGGGCTTGTCAGGACGAAAATGGAACACAACAGGAATGACGCAATGATAAAACTGGCTTTGGCTGAGTCGGAACTCAAAAAATGCGATGAAATGACAGATCGGCATTGCCACTGGCGCAGCGTGTACGATGATTTCCGAAGCGCCGAAACGCCGTCAAAGAGTTTAATACAGGCGCTTATATGCAGAATCGAGCTTACCCCTGTTACAAACGAAGTGAACATCACATTCAACTACAGGGACGGGCTGGATGAATACCGGGGTATGCTCGGGGAAAGCGGGGTGAGGGCAAGTGCTTAATTCCGTATCTACAACGTCGAAATACGTGGTCGGCGGCTATCTGCGCATCTCCCTTGATGACGATGCTGATATCGAGAGCAACAGCATAAAAAGCCAGCGCGATCTCATAAAACGGCATATATCCGGTCTGGACGGGTTTCATAACGCTTCATTCGTCGAATATGTGGACGACGGAATCAGCGGCAGCCACACCGAGCGCAACGGCTATCAGCGGCTTTTGGCCGACGTAGCGCGCGGCGATGTGGATTGCATAGTCGTAAAGGACTTATCACGCATAGGCCGCGATATGCTTGAGGTTGACGACCTGCTTATGAATCACCTCATCATGCTGAACGTGAGGTTCATCTCCATAAATAACGGCTATGATTCCCTGATGCACCCGCTGTCAAATCTCGAACTGGCATTCATAAACCTTACCAATCAGCACTATAGCAGGGACTTGGGCTTAAAGTCAAAATCCGCCAAGCTCACCAAGCAAAAGCGCGGCGAATACCTCGGGCATGCCCCGTTCGGGTACGTTAAGTCGGATACCGAGAGGAACAAGCTCATAGTTGACGATGAAGCGGCCGGATATGTCAGACTTATATACTCGCTCGCAGTCGAGGGGCGCAAGACAGCGGAGATAGCGCGGGCACTGAACGCTCAGGGCATACCTTGCCCCTCGGTCTATAAGGTTCGCAACGGTTGGACGAACAGGTGGACGAAGATAACGGTCAACCCGGATCAATGCTTTTGGAGCGACAGCACCGTGCGTGTACTGATTAAGAACGAAACATATACCGGAAAAACTATATCGAGAAAGAGCGAAGTAACCGAGTTTGGGAAGCTAAAGACGATGCCAAGGGCTAGAGAAGAATGGATTATAGTGCCTGACACCCATGAGCCGCTTGTCTCAGAGGACGATTTTAAGAAAGCTCAGATGATTTTTGAAAAAAAGAAGAAAGCATACCCCGAAAAGCCGGACAATATCTTCATGGGCAAATTAAAATGCTCTGCTTGCGGCCATACTATGAAACGCACAGATAGCCTAAATCCGGGTTTTAGGTGTGTTACGGCAAGATATACAAGTAATTACGGCTGCCAAGCGCACACCATATTACAAAGCGACATAGAGAAAACAGTCATAGCGTCTATCCGTGCTTATGCTGCCGCGCTTGTAGACCGTGAAAAAGCGGTGTTAGCTCTGTTAGAGCGCGATAAGGCATCGGCGGTTGAACTTGAAACCAAAATCCGCGAGGAAAACAAGGCGATTCAGCTCCTTGAATCATCTGTGACAGGTCTGTATATGTCTTTCGCGGACGAAAAGATAACGGAGGCTGTTTATCTGCACAAGAAAAGCGCCATCAGCGACACCGTTGCTCAGAAGCGCAGGGCGGTTGAGGATATGAATGAGCGGCTGACCGCTAAGACAATCGGGCTTGTTGCTGTGGGTGAAGCGTTATCCGTACTGGAACCGTTGCTTGATATTGAGACGCTTGATAAAGAAAGCGTAAATTTGCTGATTGACAAGATACATGTTCACGGCAGTAATGACATTGAAATCGTGTGGAACGGCAGATACGGGAGTTAAGACGGACGCAACGCAAAATAGCAGGGGGCAGGAATAGCCCCCTGCAATGCATTTGTGTAGGTTAATTTATTCGATAGAATCGTTTTTGCATCTGTTGCTGTTCTTCAAGGCACATTGATTGGAGTGTTCTTGCTGAACATTTTGAAATATCAAGTAACTGCAAGGGTTACAGAGCCTCCGATAAGCGATTTTACAACAGAAAACAGCAGAGCGTACAGGCATAATATGGGCAATCTGTCATAGAGGTCACACGAGGGGAGAGCCAATCACTACAACACACCATCCACGAACTAATCTGCTATATTTTTTCGATACTTTACCATCTTTCCCTCGCCTTCAGATATAATCATGTTTTTGTTTTGCAAGCCTATAAGCACTTTACCCAATACGGCTTTTTGCATATTTGTTTCTCGGCTGAGTTCTCCCAAGCTGATTGAGCGCCCACTTGACAGTAAATCCATTACCGTTCTTTGAGCGCCAGAACCAATGTTTCCTGTGGTAAAATCAGCAATTTTCGAGGCATCATTCTTTGCCTCGCTTAATTTCTCCATAACTACACTTATTTTGTCACTGACCATATCTTCAATACTAGATAAATCGACACCCGTATGATTCTCTAAAACCTCCGTAGTTTTAGCAATAATTTCCTTTTTTGCGTCGACTAGACTATATTCTAATTCCTCAATGTTCTTTCTGTACCTTTTTGTTAATACTGTTAGAAAATTATCTTCATTTTGATAATCGCTTGGTGAGTACAAGACAGTCGGATTAAAATTCCATGTTGCAAAGAAAAGTATTACAAGTAAAACGGGAAACAACATGACATACCATATAAATATTGATTGCAGTTCAGATGATAGAAATGTGATTACAGTTGTTCCAGCTATTTCTGCAATGCCCGCAAATACACCTACAATAGTAAGTGGCGTTGTTATTTTTTTGTTTAGCACAATGCTCGCCCCCTTATCTGACTGGTTATACATTAACACATTTTTTTCAAAACATCAAGGCTTCTGTTAATGCTGTCAAGAATAAGACAGGCTTTTACTGGTCACGGCTTGCCGTCTTTGCGATCCGCAGCAATCCAGTTCTTTTTGCACAGATTGATAGGCTTGTGTCTGGATTGCCGCGTCGCGACACTCCTCGTATTGACGAAACTCGGTGTTATTCGACTGCCCGTGAATTGTAAACACGGGCTTGAGTCTTCACTGGCTGAAATGTCTTGTTTTCAAAATACGCTGCCGACCATTCTGTACTTTATATATTATTCCATCAATCCATATTAATTAATTTTAATTATCGGTTGACATCATCTATCTCATGTGCTATCATTTGCATAGTTCTTTTGTTTAGGTTTATCCTTTTGTTTGGAGGTATTGGTATTATGGAAAAGAATGCTGAGGTGTTTTCTAAAATAAGACCGCTAAGTGACCATTTGAAACATATAATAAAATGTTATGGGTCAAAGGTTTCTCCGCTTAATAACGGAATCATTTTTAAGCGAGAGGATTTAGTAAAGTATCTTGGTGGCTTGCTTGATATCGAAGATAACAGGAAAATATTTATTCGCAAAAACCAAGTTGCTGGCACTGTGAAAAAGGTGCTTTTGGATGATGAATACTCACTGCTAATTGACGTTTTGAAAGAGTACAATCATTCTCTGTACGGCGACTTATCTTAGTGCTTGACATAGCAGTCGGCACACTGTATAATTGCTTTGTTTTTCTTTAGAAAGGTTTGGTGAAAAAATGAGCGTTGCTGATAAACCAACGCAATCCGAATTGGATGCCATGGAACTGGTGGCTCTCCTTAAAAATGGAAGTTATCCGCGTTCCCTCTTGGAGAACGATGATCCAGTTAAGACAGATTCAAAAAAAATAATTTCAGCTTTTAGTAGAATCATTAAAAAAGAGGGTCGTTATTCTTTTTTATCTCAGTAGAGGAAGGTGTCTAAATAATGACTCGTTATAATGGAAATTACACAAAAGATTTCGATGATAATACCTACGAACCAAACTTAATCAAATGGCAAATGATGGTGTATGATGCGGCAAAGGAGTTCTACATTTCTCCACTTGGCACAGGTTCTTCAGTAGTATTGCCCGATTCCATATGTCATCCACCAAATCGTTTGCTCTGTGATAGGGCAGTTGTTAATGCGCTTACAGATATAAAAAGGGCTAGGGACTTCCATATAATGGGAGAAACTGACGATACAAAATTTGCTTCATATATCGGTTATTGGCTTTCTAGGTCAAAACCATTCATGCTCCACCTCAACAGTTATGAGGTAGAGCCAATCTCGAAAAATGGCGAAATACAAAAAGGCGCATTTAATCTTTGTTTCTCAATAAATGAACTTTTTATCGCAGACTTTATGCTTGCCGCCGTTTTGACGAGAGATATACATAGCGATATACAAAACGCGAATGGCACTTGTTTGCAAAAACTTGAGGAGCATGGACATAAGAGCTTGCAAACAAGAACAATGCTTGACTCGTTAAGCTACTATTTAGAATTCCGATCAAAAGGGGCGCAGGAGTTAGAGTTGTTTCTAAAGGGGCTGCTCACATGTCACGTCGGAGCCTCGATAGAATATCTTGAGTGAACCTGCTACTAAGAGAGCTTAAACGGTTCTCTTTTTTTATTAACATGAAAAATAACGATAGGTAATCCACCAAATTTGCAAAAAGCTCTGTAAGCGCACAACGAACAACGAGTGTTCTTACAGAAATTACGACATAAAAATCCAGTGATACCAATGGAAAGAATCGTCGAATCTTCTAAATTCGACGGCTTTTGCATGGAGCGATTAGCGTTACAGGACTTTGATAAATCCTATACTACCACTCGTATTGAGATTGCCCGTATGATTCTCAGTGCAACCAAAAGGGAAAACACGGCTTGAGCAGCAATACTATGGGCGATCACCTTGCTGTTAATCGTTACATTTGCATTATAAACAAACACAACTGCTCATTAGTTGCCTTGAATTGTTCACAATGCTGATGTACAATATGTTGTAGGTAAGGCATGATAATGAGACATGAAAAAGCCGTATAGGTTAAGGACGCAAAGAAAGAGGTGTGAAAACACATGAAGCGCTTGTTCAACCTAATCTCAATACTTCTGACTATCGCACTTATTCTGTCCGCGTGTGAATTTTCACATAGCTTTGAAACGGCTGAAACGCCAGAAGACTTTGAATTCGGACTGACAGTATACTTTATTGATGTTGGTCAGGCGGAAAGCGCGCTCGTCGTATGCTGTCATGGCGCAGCTATGTTGATTGACGGAGGCGATGTAGCAGTCTCAGATCTCATTTACACCTTTTTGAAAGATCGGGGGATTACCCATCTTGACTACATTGTAGCAAGCCATGCCCACAGCGACCATGTGGGGGGCCTGAGCGGAGCGCTTAATGAGGCTACCGTTGGAGCTGCGCTAAGTCCTGTGACTGAATATGAATCCCGCGCGTTCAATAATTTCGTTCAAAACCTCGATAATCAAGGGGTTTCCATCACTGTGCCAAGCCACGGCGATGCTTTCGCTCTCGGCGGTGCAGAAGTGCTGATAGTAGGGCCTGTACGGGAGTATCGCAACCAAAACGACATGTCTCTTGTGATACTAATCACATACGGTGAGACGAGCTTCCTATTCACCGGTGATGCTGAACGCGCTTCTGAACTCGATATCATCGAAGCGGGATATGATATCTCCGCTACTGTATTGAGCGTGAGCCATCATGGGAGTGAAACGTCCACAACCTACCCTTTTCTCAGGGAAGTCAGCCCGGAATATGCCGTTATCTCCTGCGCTAGAAATAACCAGTACGGACACCCAAACGAAGAAGTGCTGTCACGGCTGTACGATGCCGATGTTATTTTGTACCGCACAGACATACAAGGTACAATCACAGCTTACAGCGACGGTATGACTGTGTCATTCACTGTTGAGCGGAATGCAGACATTGATACGAACCCTGATATACCATCCGCATCTGAAGGTGAGCCATATTACATAGGAAACATCAACTCCCGCATATTCCATCGCCCCTCATGTTCCGGCTTGCCGTCTGAGCAAAACCGCATTATTTTGAATTCGCTTGAAATGGCTTTCACCGGGGGCTACACTTCATGTGGGCGATGCAATCCTTAGTTGCTGCATCAGGGATTGAGTATAGCATTGTCCATTCTTGAGTAAGTAATCGAGATTTGACTGTTAAAGAAGCATTTGAAGTATTTTTGATTGCTATTGAAACCCGCTGACGATGGCAGTGTGGCACAGCGATGGCGCATAAACCAGTTTACATAAGGGTTGTTCATAGGTAATTAACGGAAAATAGTTGGTTCTATCTTGACACCATTCGCAGTCATTGCTGTAGAAGCAACGAGTTCAATGCAAATCGTAGAGTATGCAATCAAAAGCATGGCAGCGAAAAGATAGTTATAATGCCGTCTGGTGCGTATTTGATAAGGATGATTTCACAGATTTTGATGATGTAATCATATTCGCGCAACGAAACGGCATCGGTGCGGCCTTTTCCAATCAGACGGTTGAAGTGCGGTTCGTCAACCATTATCGTCTGCTATATTCAGACATGCGCCGAAAAAAATATACTGAAGAGCTTACCAAGCTGTGGCGTTCAAGTATAACAAGAGCCAGAACGCTATTATCAAAGCGTGTGATACGCTATTAACAGAAGATCAGGTCAAAACAAGTATCGCAAATGCACGGTTTGGGTACGAGTGGCACATGATCGCAAGCGTTCCAAGAAAACCATCAGCTTTTGGAGTCATGCACGACGGTTTATTTCATAGCCAAAAGTATGCTAAACTGGTCAGAATAGAAGTGCAAGCTCTTTAACCACACCACATAATAAAGGAGAAAAGACAGGTATGGAACAAAAGCATTTATTGCTCGAACAAGGAAATAGTTTCTTAACAGAAGGCGGATTCAACGCTTTCAAGGTAGAGGAATGGAGAGAAGTCGTTGAATCAGACAGTTTCAATATTGTTGAGTATGAACAGCTACTTCAGTATTTTAGTGTCAGCGCTTTCAAGACGCAGACAGGGTTTTCATCAATAGCTCCACCGCGTTTTTTAGCAAGCTTAGAGAAAGAAATCTATAAAGTTCTGTCAGATGACAAAAACAAAGGGAAGGCAAATCTTTTGACATCCGCTGTAATAAGTGGATTAAGCGCCACTGTTGCAAGCGCATTGAATATTGATCCTTTTATTGTCGGAGGGTTTTCAAACTTAATAATATTGTCTGTAATGAGAGTCGGAATCGGCGCATGGTGTGGCCATTATGAAGAGAAAATGAAACACATAAATCGCGAAAGAAGCTCCGATGATAAATAACGGCAAGTACACTTATGAAGACAGTATAAAAGTAGCTCATTACTCTTTTTAACAGCAGATCTGCAAATATCCCACTTGATGGAAGATGATAGGAGACACGAATACATGAATGCCAATATACTTGGTCAATATGATTTGAGCCGCGTTTCGATTGACTGTAATTCTTCATATTCTAACTTTATTGTATACGCGCACGAACTCGCGCATTTTTCATTAACAAAGAATACGCTCTTCGGCATATTGCATTTCCTTGCCAGACAGATCAATGAATCAACGCCTAGCGCTAGACTCGGCAGCATTGTCGGTGTCATGACAGACGCTTCCGAAAGAACGCAGGAAGTATACGGCATGTATTATGAACTTATTCATATTTCCTCACAATACAAAAGATACTTCAAAAGCTATTATTACAATTTCAAGCATGAGGCGTATTATACAAAATATCAATTTCAGGACTTTGAGTGGATTATCGGCAAAAATGGACTTAATAACGACAGTAAACTCATTGACCGCATGGCCACGATAGCAATGAATGTTGATATAACAAAATATGCAGACAGTAACCCTTGGGAGTCTTCACGGGGATTGTTCCGAATCATTTCAGAAAACAAAACTTGTTATATGCCCGATTATCGCTTGAAAAAACTATTAACACTAACACATGCCCTCGGTATACCTGAACTACACAAAATGAGTGATGACGAAATTGCCAGAGCAGCCGATATTCAATACTTGAAGTTCACAACAGAGACAGTGATGGAATTACTAACAAGACTAGCCAATCAATTTGATGAAATCGGATACTCTTCAAGCCTTATTCATGCAAATATTAACAACATTAAGACCAACCAGATTAAGCTGGGATATTATCTCCCGAGGGGCGATGATTTCAGCACAACTTTGAAACAAACCATTTTGCCAGAATGCCTTAATCACAGATTTGAAGAGATTCCCCTAGTTGCACTACCGCGTAAGGGTAACCATGATATAGAGGTTGTCACACTATATGATTACAGTCCCACTTGCTTATGCGAGTTTACAGATTTCAAAGCAAAACGCAAATACTCTATCATTTCGAAAACTAATGCTGTAAACGAATACTTGAAAGATTACCGTTGTATCACCCAGTTTTATTTTGACGATTATCAGACAGTTCTACAAAATTGGCCGTCTTTAGCTGAAAAGCGATTATTTTTCATACTAAAAAACCCCTACTATGAATTTAAAACGCTAATAGCGGATTATATGTCTGCAAAAAAATACGCATTCATATATAAGTTAAACGACGGGGTGATTTTTCTGTTTGTGCCTGATAGCGAAAATAATTTATTTTACACTTGTCAGAGCATGATAAACATAGATAGCATCATTACTGATTTTAATAATGGGTTTTACTCGACACCAGATAGTTTGTTCTGGACAGAGAATAATCAATGGCGTGATTATGCAAGAATTCTGTCCAATTATTCAGAAACAGATGCTATAAACTTAACGCAGGAAGAATTCGCGTCAATGCAACTATATGTGAGCAGTGTTTAGATTAAGCGCTTAACAATACACTATGGGGCAGCAAAATCGGTCGCTCTTTTTTCGCCCGAATCTAAACCAAGGAGACCTGCTCGATGAAATGCCTGTTCAAATGCCAAAGAATGGATATTCCGAGCCAAATCGTCCACGTCCACGGAGCATTTAGTCCACCTTCACGGTATAATCAGTCTACCTCTCCGCTTACAAGGCCACGCCAAGATAAAAATTGTGAAGGCTTGGTATCACTAACAATCGGGTCTACGACATTATGTTATCAGTATTTCACCCTTTGTTAACTACCTCGTTTTCCAACGTTGGACTTGCTACCGTGCAAATGGACTGATCTGAGCGGATTCTCCAAGAGCGGATTCTCTAAGAGCAAATTGTCAGAAAAAGAGCTTGAAACAAAGATCGCCACAGAGCGAAAATCAATCGAGATCATATGTAATGGAGCGTTTGACGGAGATGGGGAGCAAGACTCAGTAATAATGCTATTATAGTACAAGACCTTTTCCCAATAATCCACGATGTTGGGAAAGGTCGCATTTCTGAAAAAAATGGTTGTTCCTTACTTGACACATTCGTACCAATCTGCACTAATAAGACCAACTCGAATTGGCTCAGCAGTTGCAACATTTCTGAGCCAATATGTTCTTTCTTTCAATAATTGCTATTAGGAATTATTTCACATAACTCTTGATGTTGTTGTTCTAAAGACTCATTTTGTCAGGGTATAAATTCGTAGAAACACTTGAACTCCTCAAACTTATCCAAGAAAAGGCTGTAATATTAATAATCTCGGAGCAAAAATCCTGTATAGGTTTGCTTAACAAGCCGCACAGGATTTTGCATGGATTTTGCATTATTTAATTGAAAATTTAGCTATTGCTTTATTCGGTCAAGCGTAATATAATTGAAAAGCAGTTTTCTTATTGTGAGGTGTTGATGATAGAGCTGGATTGGATATCACCTCAGCAAGCATCCGAGCTTTGGGGTATCACAGATAGGCGCGTTCAAGCTTTGTGCGCAAACAATCAAATAGAAGGGGTTGTACGGTTAGGGCGTTGTTGGTTAATTCCTAAAAAAGCACCTAAACCCATAGATGGACGGACAAAAGATGCCAAAGCAAAAAATAGATGTAATGCTTCGGAGGCGTAACCCATAATCAATGAAGGGCAAATAGAACAAACGCTCATAGATATTCTCAGATTGCGTTTTAGTCATTGGCGAAAGGATTTGTTCGTACATATGGCTTCTTGGGTGCTATTCTGCCCTATGGCAACCCTGAATGGGAATAACTTTCTATATTAATAAATTTGCTATTGCCGAAGCTACCATCTCCCGTAGAAGAAGATTTGTCAGCGGGAACATTGGAAGCCATTGATCTTGACAGTTATCGTGCTAACGCGAAAGCACAAATGTCCATCGTCCTTGAAGATTTGGATGCCGAAATTGAGTCAGTACCAACAAGTGGTGTCGGGGTCAAAAGAGAAGTGGAGCTGGATTTGCTTTCAAATGGAACAATTTATGCAATTCAACGACAATCCGAACTTCAAAAAATGGCTTACAGACATGGTGTTTAACGTGACACACAACAAAGAATGTAAGCCGCTTGAAGTCTAACCTTTTAATTGCACAACAAAAGCGTTTTAGATGTTTATGGAGAAAATGAAAATGGCACACGATTATCTATGTAATAAATGCGGTTATAAAGGGGTATTCTTTGATTTGGCTTTTTGGACAGACGATACGTATCGATGTCCAGTATGTTTTGGCGACGTAGGTGTTAACAAGAATTTTAATACAGATCCGTATGTTACAATAAAAGCAATGACTAATAGGCCTATTGTAGCTATTATTATTGATGGCTTGTATATTGCTGGTATGCAGTGCCACTGTATACAGTTATCTAGTGTATTTAAAAAACTGGGATTCCAGATAATGATTATTGCAGTAGAAGGTGGCGGAGCATGGTATAAGAAATTTTTAGATATTGCTGACTTTATATTTGTTCCAGGCATTAACCAAAAAATAAGTTGGGTTGAGATAGAAAAGGGTTTTGGCTCAAAAATAATTGGCCTAATAGAATTTTGTAGTTGTCACCTTGTTATTCCAATTCAATGGGGAATAGAAGAAATACCATCACATATAAGACTCTTTGCTCATCTTCATTCAGAACCATCTGAACACGAAATTGTTTCTCCGTTGTTTTTCAAACAACAGTACTTCAGAGCTGAACGCATTCTGTTTCCAACCTTTCAGACTCTCAATGCATATAAAACACTATTTAATTCAGATTCAGAAAAGCTTCATGTTCTCATTAACGGTTTTTCTGAATCTTTATCATTGCACGAACGAAAGAATAATGATTGTAATGATACAGTGACTAAAATAGCAGTTATTTCTCGAATTGACTGCGACAAATTTGCCTTTTCTCTTTTTAAAAATACCCTCATAACAATGTCTTCTGCAAACATAATCTTTGAAATTATCATAGCAGGAAATGGTGATAGCATGTCTTCCTTAATCGAAATTATTACCGACTTAAAGCTTGACAATCAGGTAAAATTAATTGGCTTTCTTAATGACCCTACGCCACTTTATCAATGGGCAGATTTGGTATTCTTACCATCAAAGCGAGAAAGTATGCCATATGTAATGCTTGAGAGCATTAGATTTCAAACGCCTATCGTTTTGCCACTATTAGGAATCGCTATTGATAATAATTCAATTACAGGTGTATTTAGCTTCGAATCAAATAATCATTTTGATGTAGTAAGCAAAATTATATTAGCAAAGCAATTCTCAGAAGATAAAAGAATGAGAGAAATGATGCTTACAAATAATAGAAAACTAACCATTGAATGGGAAGAAGAGGTAAAAAATGCATATAAGTTCATATGATGTGAGGAAAAAAATCTTATATAATCTCGATAATCTCAGCAATACATTTTGTCTTGGTGGAGAGAAAGAATGGTCTTATGTTGATGCCAAAGTACATATTGATTTGCTTGTAGACTTTATAAATAAGCATTCGTTAAAAAGAATTGCGGTAGAAGCAAATCAGAGCTTTTATACATATGTTCTATTGATAGCTGCGTATATAACTAGAACTACTTTTTGTTGCTATGACTCAGAATTACCAAAGAATAGAAAACAGACAATATGGGACGATTACATACCTGACGCAATTATTTCAATGCCACAACAAAATATCGACTGTGGTTTATCTGCCTATAGTTTAACATTATGCAATATGAGATCAGAAAACAATGAGAACACTGAAAGAGATATAGCCTATATAGTATATACATCTGGCTCAACTGGCAAACCCAAAGGGGTTATGGTCAGGTACGAGTCATTGGATAGGATTGTTGCTTGGGGATTATGTAATTTTGGTTTGACGGAAAAGGATATTTATGCACAATATGCTCCTCTTT
>Ga0099364_10005794_pt1 | contig 18211 bp, 14 predicted proteins | sample TergutTh196P3_FD_73070 | JGI IMG/M metagenome (GOLD analysis project Ga0099364, IMG submission 73070) | Microcerotermes parvus P3 segment gut microbial communities from Pointe-Noire, Republic of the Congo - Th196 P3 | ecosystem: Host-associated > Arthropoda: Insects > Digestive system > Gut ...
GCCCAAACAGCGAAGTAGAGCGGACGTCTGTCTTGCGCGGAATGGTGTTCATCACGCGCATTATCGGAAGCGTAACAAACTTTTCGACCTCCTCGGCGCTTCGACCCGTCCACTGCGTAATAATCCGCACCCGCGTATTAGTGACGTCGGGATAGGCTTCAATAGGCGTATTGAGGTAGCAAATAATGCCCGCGACAAACAGTATTGCCGTCAGGAAAAGTATTAACAGGTGGTTTTTTAACGAAAAACCGATGATGTTTTTTACAAATTTGTGCATAATCCTACTTTAACACATTAAAAAAGTTCTAAATCCATTGAAAAGTTCCTCATAAAATTATTTATTACTATCAGGCTGCCTTATTTGTGTAAGGATTGAGGGAGAATGTTGATTGTACGCATCTTATCATTGTTACTCGTTGTTAATTCGCAAAGATAAACCGCATTGTCTTTTACCTGATAATATGGACCAGTAGCTTCATCGATAACCTCGCCTGCCTTGTACCATTGGAAACCGGTAAATGTTAATCCGCCGTTATCCTCTCCTAACCCGGAGATAATATCGAACTGACTATTCCAGTAGTTGCTACGAATGCACGCGGCGGGCAGGAAAATTGAATTCCCCGATGCTCTATCTGTGAATTTTCTTCCGGTCATACCATTTGCCGATGACCACACATTACTCACATAGTCAGTATCAAACAGTGTAAAAAATTCTTCATTCATTCCGTAAGCTCCCATAAAAGGGATACGCCAACCAATCGGGCATGGATCATTTGCTACTTCCCATGGGACGTTTGAAGGGGTACTGCTGTCCCACGTAGTTCCGCCATTGGAGTTTACCCTTGGATAGGTTGCGCTCCAACCAACATTTCTATTCCATTGGTAAAACATACCGGCATCTTCGGGTTTTGCAGCAAATGTGCCCGGTGCATCCACATTGCGGGTAGCCCATTTTAAACCGTTAATAACTACACCTTCGTCATAAGTGAGAAGGTCTCTTACGGTTACAATATAAATCTCCGTTTGTTTTCCTGTTTGCGCCGTAATAGTCGTTATACCTTCTTTTAAAGCAGTTAATTTTCCGTTAGTAACTGAGGCTACAGCCGGATTATAACTTGTCCATGTAATGGTTTTCTCGGTACCCTCATCGGTCGTTACTGTTGACTTCAGCTTGATTTCATTGCCAATAAAGAGATTATTTGGCAAATCTGTCAACTCGTCTAAACAGATGCGTGCTCCGGCAATAGGGTTATCTTCTTTACTACAAGAGGTAAATGCTATACCCACTGTGAACAAAAGGTATAAGTTCAAAATGTTTTTTTTCATTTTTTTCCTTAACAAAAAATATCGTTGAAATCTATTTCGTAGTTGTCGAAGATATGAACAGGAACTTTCCCGCTTTCGTATTTTGTCCCCTTATCATATTTTCCGTCAGGTTGTAATAAAAAAACGATGATACCTTCTTCGTATGGAAAAACAACCCAATATTCACGCACACCGGAGGCTTCGTACAAATTAAATTTTTCGGTTAAATCATATTTAGCCGTAGAAAGCGATTGTATTTCAATCACTAAGTCGGGCGCCCCAAGACATCCCCTCTTGTCGATTTTTGACGGATCGCACACCACACAAATATCGGGTTGAACAACATTATTTATTTGTCCGTCTTCCTTTTCTCCGTTCTGAGGAAGACGAACGTCGAAAGGCGCTGCGAAAACTTTGCATTTCCCTTTGTTTTTTTTGATAAACCGATGTAAATCGGTAGTAAGATTAATACTTACCCTCTGGTGTATTGTACTCGGCGCCGGCGACATGGTTTTAATAAATCCATTCAACAATTCCCGCACTTTTTCATCCGCCCAGGTCAGATAATCGGCGTATGAATACCTTTTTTCCAAATCTAAAACTAATTCCATAATCTATTATTAAATTGGTGTTAAACAAAACGCAAAGTTACAACTTTTCTAACAATAGCCCAAAAACACGGTGGATTTTATTCAGACCAAGGGGCGTTGACACAAGGTCGAATTATTGAAGAAGCAGTTTATTAAGCATTTAGTTTTTGTTCTAACTCATTTCTTTCCCTCGCTAATTCCTGCCGCTTGACTACGGACGGTTCCTTTTTTATTTTGCGGTTTATTTTTTCAATGGCGGTCTTCAATGCTTTGATTTGTTTATATTTACTCATGTTTTCTTCCAGACTGTTCCCAAAATCCAATTCAGGGGTTATTTGATAGAGGTAGTTTTCGTAGATAGCGTCCACACTGGCGCCTTTCATTTCCAACCTGAAACCTTCATTAGTCTGCCAGATGGTTTCAAATTGTTCGATCACGACTGTTTTGTCAACTTTCACCTGCTTGACCGAAAGAATCGCTTTTATGTCATTCCTGTAACAAACAAAAAACAAAACAGGATAGGGTATCTTGCTGTCAATCAATCGGATAATCTTATTTATTTTTTTATCGACCGCTTTAAGCCTGACTTCAAATACCTGCAATTCGGGGCAGGATCGCGCGTATATATTTAATGTAGTCGGCGAAATCTTGTTCGCCCAACATATCTTCTCAATATTAGCCGTAAAATAATCCTTCGTTTTGGAAGGTTCTTTCGCATAAAATCGCTCTTTCGGGACAATTTTACCCACTTCGGTTGATGGAGGTAGATTCAACATAATTCGTTTGATGGAGGTAGATTCAACAAATAACCAAAAAATCAATCAGTTCAAAATCATTCAGTCCGCTGATTTTGTTTTCGAGCGCCGATGTGCCGCCGCCGCTAAACAGACTATCAATGTCTCTTTCCGTTTTCACCTGTACAATAGATTGTATGGCTTTGCCGAGCAAGTCGGAATAGGACTGCATGTCTTTGCCGTCGTTAGTCTCTTTGTTAAACACTGATACTAAATCTTTTACAGGCTCAGTATTGTTTTTGCAAAGAAACCGGAATTTATCAAGTAGTGTTTTAGGGTTGAGGTGGTTGACGACTGTCCCGCCATCTTTGCTAACATACACTAAATAAAAGGGATGCAAGCGATTTTGCTTGTCAATATTGATGCTGCGGTTCAGGTTTTTCAACACGAAGATGACGCCCTGCGGATTGTCGGAACAGGCTTGTGTGACGGCATGAATACCGTGTGGCAGGCGCGAAGCGTCGCCGTATTTCTTCAATAACGTCTGTGCATCCAAATGAAACTCATTCAGTCCAAGGTCCATGATTGAAATTCCGGCGTTCATTTCCTCAATATCAACCACTTCTTCCTGTATCTTTTCAAGTTGTTTCTTGCGATAGGCCAATTCATTGTCCACATTTTCCAGTACATCTTCGCCGGTAGATCCGATGCCGACCATTTTCATACGGTTACGCACCCTTTCTTTCAGGTTTATGTACTTGTCTAATGTGATGTTTGGCCAGAAATTCACTAACTGGATGCGTTCGTTCCGGCTCCCGATGCGGTCAATCCGCCCGAAGCGCTGGATGATACGCACCGGGTTCCAGTGAATATCATAATTGATGAGATAATCGCAATCCTGGAGGTTTTGTCCTTCTGATATACAGTCGGTTGCAATCAGTATATCAATCTCGCCCGGATTCTTGTCTTTAAACAGGATATTCGCCTCTTTGGATCGGGGCGAAAAACAAGTCAGTATTTCATTGAAATCGTTTGTTATGCCTTTCAGCGTCGTTCTGTCCTTTTTAGCGCCGCCGCTGACCATCGCCAGCGTTAGCCCTCCGGTTTCTTTCAGGTTTTCATAAAGATACTCCACTGTGTCTGCAAAAGCGGAGAAAAGCAGTATCTTACGGTTATCGTCGTTGATCGGGCAGGCGATTTTATGGGCAATATGATTTTTCAACTCGATCAATTTAGTGTCGTGCGGAGGGGTTATAGCGGATACTTTGGCTATCAGTTCTTTCAATACTTGCTCATCTTCGGTCAGTTTTTCGCGCCATGACAGATAGTCAATATCAGCTAAATTGATTTTCAGGTCTTTACCAACAAAATCAATATTCTCGTCATCACCATCCAAATCATCGTTACTTATTTCGATGTTGAGTGTTCCGCTGTGCTGATTTTTTTCAAAAAAATTAATACCGGCAATGGTGTTGGCTATCAAATCATACATTCGGCTCAAAGTAAGGCGGAAAGCATACACCGAACTCTCAAGGCGTTTCAGCAGGTTGACGTCCATTAAGTAGAGGCGTCCTATCTCGCGGTTTTCCCATTGGCGACCGCTGTCTTTGATGTATTTATGCTGTTTGGAGGGGTATACATACTTTAATGGCGTATAAATCTGCAAGTTAAGTTGTTGGATATAGTCGTATATGCTGTTGAACGATATGTCCGGCAGATCGGTCAGGTCGGGCGACAAAGAGACAGGGCGAAGCCGTTCCGGGAACTTGCCGATATTATCAAACGAGAAATACCGCTCTATGTGCTTGCGACTGCGGGCTATGGTCACGCTGTCTAACAGTTCAAAGAAGTCAAAATGCAGCATATCAAGCAGTTTTGAAACGGTACGTTCGGATAATTCCAAATTCGACCACTTTTTAAAAGCATCCCGCGCTTGCAGAAAAATCTTGTCTACAGGCGTTTGCGTATTCAGCGTTTTTGAAAGATTACCCATATCGCCCTCGCAGGCAAGCGTAAGTTGGTTTTTCAGGTCTGTAAAATCAGTATTAACAGGCGTCGCCGAGAGCATCAGCACTTTTGTTTTTACGCCCTTGTTAATCACATGGTTCAGCAAGCGATGAAACCTGTTTTCTTTCAGCGTTCCCTCCTCGTCGGTAAAAGCCTCGCCGCCGTTACGAAAGTTATGCGATTCGTCAATAACCACTAAGTCATAGTTTTCCCAATTTATCAACGCCAGATCAATCCCATTGCTATCGCCCCTGTCGCGCAGTAAATCGGTGTGAAAAAGGACGTCATAACGCAGGCGGTCGTCGGCAATCGGGTTGTTACGATAATTGCTTTTGAACGTATTCCAGTTATCGCTCAACCGTTTCGGACAAAGTACCAATACATTTTTATTCCTTGATTCGTAATATTTTATCACCCCAAGCGCCGAAAAAGTCTTCCCTAACCCCACACTGTCGGCCAAGATACAGCCGTTGTGTTTTTCCAACTTCGAGATACAACCCGTGACAGCGTCTTTTTGAAACGAATAAAGTATATTCCAAATCTTACTCTGCTTGAAACCGGTGCGTTCGTTAGGCATAAAGTCCTGGTTTATATCCTCCAGAAACTCATTGAAGATATTGTAAAGCGCTAAATAATAGATCAATTCAGGTGCATTTTCCTTGTACGCATTCGATATGTTGTCTAATACGGTTGCTGTCACATCTTCCAACTTTTCCGCGTCGTTCCATACCGCATTGAAGTTGTCCAACAGATTGCGGCTCACAGGGGCAAACAGCTTTGTAGTAGACGAATAAGCGTTGTTCCCCCGATTTTCGCCAAGTTCGGTCGTCGTAAACTCCTGAAACGGATTATAGGCCACCGGCTCGTCATCGTTTTCAATCACCATGAAGGGCCGCATCCACTCTTTCGACCGGTTCGATTTGAACTTTGCCTTTTGCGTTATCCATGCTCCACATTCTTTGGCAATCGTTTGCAGGTTGAGTTCGTTCCGCAGCTTAATCTCGAAATCGCTACCATACAGACACTTTTCACTACCCGCGCGAGGGATATAAAACTCCCGCGCCTGCTTTTGTTCTTTCTCTTTGGCAAAACTGTTATCCGTAAATACAAATCGAAACTCCTTAATCTTAGCGAGTTCTTTCCTAAGCGACCGGAAAGCGTACACCGAAAAACTCGCTGCAATCAAACTTATCCTGCCGCCTTTCCGTATCGTTTCTTTCAAATCATCCAAAACAAGGTTTTGAATGTTGTCCAATATTTTGGGTTGCCTTTCCATTTACCTCTTAATCTTCCTCATCAAATCCTCAAACGAATTGACAACATCATATTTCACATCCCCGCTACTAATCTGCGCAAAGTGCCTCCGTGCACATTCCATCTTTGCAACTTCAATCCCTCTCAACTGCAAGTCGAGCGTCGACCCTTTGCTCTCAGCCACGAAATAAATATGCTTTATCTCGTTTTCCCGCAACACAATAGCCCAATCCGGATTATATTTCCCCATCGGCGTATGGATATAAAATCCGCGCGGCAGTTTCACATACAGTTCCACTTCGTCGGCCACATCCATGGCCGCACCGATTTTTCTCTCCATATCCGAATCATAGCGTAGCTTGTCGTAGATATGTTTGCGTGCGTCGGCCACGTTTTGCCCGTAGATACCGCTTACCTCGTTGTCCACAAATATCTCTTCTGCGCTCCAGACCTCATCTAACCGGTTGTAGGTGATATGTTCGATGATCGTTGCCGCTTTTTCCGCGTCAATCAGTTTAGCCGTCTCAACGATAAACTCTTCGGGGTTCATTTTAAATTTCGCAAAAGATTCCGGATGAATCTTTTGCAGTATCTCACCGACCACTTTCCGCGTCAGGTTCACCCGTCCGGCTATCTCGCCTATCAGGTCAAATTTTATCCTGTTTGAAATAAGTTCACGCAGTTCTTCCTGTTTTGTCTTTACCGTTTTCATCTTACTGCCTTCCGCCTCTAACGTTCCGGTCTTTATGACTACCTTTAAAGGGTTGACGTGCAGCTTATTGTCAATCGATCGGACACAATTATCAATCAGTTCCGCATCATCAAACGAAACCGTATAAAACGTCTTGGCGTTGATTTTTTTCCATAGCTCCTTAAACTCCTTTCCTTCAAACTTTTGCCTGTCTAACATAAGTCTTGTGTTTTTGCGCGCATTCTCTACCATAGGGCTACGTCTGATGTCATACACCGAATCCAAAAGTCGGACGATATTATCTGCAAAGGGAGCATATTTTTCGTCTATAACAGCGGTAATTTTTTCTGTTTTTTGTTCCGGTTCAAGAGTGTGATAACTGTCTGTCAGTTGGTTATCAGCAATCAGCCCGTTGACTTCCAATTTCACAAAAATCCGCGCCGCATCTTCCGTCTTAATTATAATCTGTTTATCCTCTTTATTTACAAAAGTTTGATTTTCAAACAATTTTATTGAAACCTCTTTCGGACGGTTTTGTATCACCTCCGCCAATTCGTCCTGCAGCGCTTTGGCAAACTGTTCATAACTCTCGTTGGCGATGACTGTCAGGGCGTTAGTCTGGTGCACATTATGGTAACCCAACAGTTCGCCGTCCTGCCGCTCGCCGTTCTTATCTACGCACAGCCGAAGCCCGCGACCTATCTCCTGCCGTTTGCGTATTTCGGTTTTGCCTGCCCGTAACGTACATATTTGAAACACATTGGGGTTATCCCATCCTTCCCGCAGCGCGGAATGTGAAAAAATGAACCGCACCGGTTCTTCAAAACTCAACAGCCGCTCCTTGTTCTTCATTATCAAGTCGTAAGCCGTACTGTCGTCGCTCTCGTTCTCGCCGCGTCTCACAGCGCTGTCAATGGCATGTCCTTTCCTGTCAATAGAAAAATATCCCGCATGAATCCGGTCGGTTCTTCCTGTAAAACCGTTTAAATAAGTCCGGTATGGTTGGTATTCTTCAAAGGGCAGCTCCTGCAGGAAATATTCCACCTGCGCCTCATATTCGCTTTCAAAAATCCCCGCATAAAGGCCTGCATATTCCTCCCCGTTTTCCTTATATCCTTTATATTTAGCCACTTCGTCGATAAAAAACAAACTCAGAACTTTAATCCCTTTCCGGAATAATTCGCGTTCTTTTTCCAAATGCGAGATAATCGTTTCGCGTATCTGAATACGCCGCAGATCGTCCTCGTTGGTTTCGCCGGTACACTGTCCTACATGGATTTTTGTTCCGTTTGTAAAAGCCACAAATCCTCCATTCGCATCTATCTCGCTGATAGTGTACCCATTGCGATAACTTGCAATCTCGCCGCTGTGGATATAGATATTATCGCCATGCGTAAACGACTTCACTTTTTTAGAAACCCCCGTGCGGGTTTTTGAAATATACTCAAAATAGATAGTTGCTGTCGGGTTCTTATCCTTGAAAATATTGATCTTTTGAAGATAGAGATAGCCGCTTTCAGCCGTCGTCCCAACAATATGTATTCCTTTGACTGTTATCTTCTTCACCAACTGCTTTTGGTAAGCGTCGACCGCATCCAAGCGATACATCATGTTAAAATTTTCGCGGTGCGTAGCGGAATAGTTGATAAAAAACAACGGATTAAATTTCTTCAACGTCTCGCGCGTCCTGTTGGGGTTCCTTGCATCGCCTATCACGCTCTGCGGCTCGTCAATAATGACGATAGGATTGACCGCCGCCACCACATCTATCGGTCGACGGCTGCGAAAACTGTCAAGAACCATATCAATCCTTCGCGCTTCCTTACCGGCCGCGTTAAAAGCCTGTGTGTTGATTATCATCACATTAATACCACTGTCGCCTGCAAAATGCTCCAATTCTGTCAACCGCGAGGAATTATAAACAAAAAAACGGCATTTCTTACCATAAATCTCAGCAAAGTGCTCCTGCGTGACCTGAAAACTTTTCAGTACCCCTTCGCGTATCGCGATACTTGGCACGACCACAATAAACTTGCTCCAGCCATAACGTTCAAATAGCTCATAGACTGTTTTGATATAGGTATACGTTTTGCCCGTTCCCGTCTCCATCTCTACGGTGAGAACAGTTTTTTCCAAAGTCCCCTTGTCTCTGTTACCGATTACAATTTTTTCAACCTGCCGACTCGGCTGCAAATTATTTTGCAGTTGCACGTTCTTAATATTGTTCAACAGTTCATCGTCGCTAATATGAATACCCGCATTTCCCCAACCCGTTACGCCAAACTCCGCGCTCAAAAACGTAGGCTCGTCGCCTCTGTCGATCAGATAGCGCCTGTCAATTCGCGACTGACCTGAAAAAACGTCAACCACCGCCTGCGTAGCATCGCTTTGGAACTGTTGTTTCTTGAATTTCAGTTTCATCACTCAAATAACTTTTACTTTTGTTTCCGGGCTTAACGTCCGAAAATGCTCCGAAAGATTCACCTTTTCAGCAGCCGTAGCAAAACTACTATCCCGAAACACCGCCGCCAACGGCCTCATCCGTGCAATCTCCTTCACCGCCTCCTCACTAACCACATCATCAAAGCAAGCCACCAACCCACTCAACTCCCCAAAATAATCATACACATACAACGTTTGTTTCGCTCTATTCTGTATTTGACTACCGATGTCCTTTGTTTCGTAATTCGTAATTCCTAATTCGTAATTCCTAATTCTCAAAGGTTTATTGAGTTCAAGCGCCAAAGAAATAAGCGTCCCAAAAAGCAAATCAAGCGGCGTACGCTCCTTTTTGATATTATCAACCGCCAAAAAAAGATCATCCTGCTTAGTCTCAGCCGGACTTTTTAATATCTCATCGTTTAGGTTGTTAGTGTCGACACGTAAAGCGCGAAAACCGACCTTGATTTGACCAGGATTTTCAACCGGGATTTTGCCAAGATTTCCAGGATTACCAAGATTCTCATCCGCGAATAAATCTTGGGAATCCCGTTTATTCTTTTCAGAACTTGCACTGAGCGAAGTTGAAGTGTCCTTGTACAGACTTTTTTCCGCCCTCCGTATCCGTTCCCGCGCAATAGCATCAATAGTCATGTATCCTGCTTTACGCGCTTCGGAGTTCTCAGCAGTCGCTTCGTCCAACTGCACTAATATCCATTTCCGATTCCCCCCGTCTTCGGCGTTTAGTTTCATTACCGCATGGGCGGTAGTGCCGCTTCCGGCAAAGAAGTCGAGGATTAGTGCGGATTTTTTTTCTTTTGAATATAATTCAAGCATTCTTTTTATTAAATCTACCGATTTAGGATATTCAAAATACATGTTTCCATCAAATAACTCTTTTAATTTTTTAGCAGCATCCTGGCTATGACCTACTTCTGAATATTTCCAAATGGTCATAGGAGTTATTCCCTGTTTAACTTCTGATAAAAATTGTTTTGTTGAAGGAACATTATCTCCATTTTCTCCAAACCAAATTCTATTATTATTTTTAAGTTCAAAATATCTTTCTTGTGTGACTCTCCAACTACGACCAGAAGGCGGTAATACTTTTCTTCCACTTGGAGTTATTATCTCATAAACATTTTTTTCGACTTGCGGACCTACACTGAAATCTCCAGATTTCCAAACGCCACGCTTGTCATTGTCTGGATTACTATATCTATCATTTGCGTTATCAGTTCGTGTGAGTCCATAACACTCAAGTAAATCAATGTTCTTTGAAAAACATACAATATAATCATGACTTTCAGAAAAATGTTTTTTTAAATTAACAGGAGCATAAGCCCTTTCCCAAACGATTTGCGCTACAAAATTATTTTCCCCAAATACCTCACCACAAATCCACTTTAAGTTCGCCTGTTCATTATCATCTATCGAAATAAAGATTACTCCGCTTTCGCTCAAAAAATTGCGAGCAATTCTTAGGCGAGGATACATCATAGAAAGCCAGTCAGAATGGTAACGTCCGTTGTCGCTCGAATTGACGGTATATAGACGGAAACCTTCATCGTCTTTTGATTCCTCTTTCGCTTTTTCAAAAGTCTTGCTGAATTTGTCATGATAGACAAAATCCTTGCCCGTATTGTAGGGAGGGTCTATATAAATCACATCAACTTTTCCGAGATAGGATTCCTGAAGGAGTTTAAGGGCGTCCAAATTGTCGCCGGTGATAAAGAGGTTTTCTGTTTCGTCGAAATTAACGCTTTCGTCTAAGTCGGGACGCAAGGTTTTGTTAATCGGCATACCTGCTTCGGCAAAAGCGCGGGCTTTGCCTACCCACGACAGGTCGTAATGCTCTGTGCGTTGTTCTGCCTGTTTTACTAATTCATGCAATTCCTGTATCGCTTCCTGAGCGTTTGCCATTACAGGTGCTTCAATGTCCAATTTTTCAATGATGTTGTCGTTTGCCATGCTTTTTTAAGAGTTTAAGAACCATAAACTCTTATTCTTTAAGCAAACAAAAAGCGTGAAACCGTTCGTTGATTGCTTATTTACTTCTCATGGCTCTACCAAACCATTTTAACCCAAATAAGCACAAACAGTTCACGCCGAAAGACGTGAACTTTTGCGATCTTATTCTCGGGTTGAAATTTGGTAGATTTCGAGAAGTGAGAATAAGAGCTAAAAGCCCAATTATTTAATATTCAATTATTTCCTTTTTTAAATCATATATTTCCTATTTAAATTCCGGCTACAAAAGTAATTGAAAAAACGCAAAGTAACAAGCGTTTGTAATTTCTTTACCGCAAAGGATGCAAAAGGTTTTCGCATAGTGCACGAAAGATTTATTACCCTTTGCGTCCTTTGCGAAAATCCTTTGCGTCCTTGCGGTTTATACAATTTTCTGTAAAGCGCTCCGTCCGCGCGATACAACCGTGACTTGACTCCATTTTGAAAAAAACATGCTTTATAACATAAAAGTATTTTTTATGCCGATTTGATTTTGTATTACAAAACTATTTTGTAACTTTGCGATGTTTTCCAAGGGGGAAATTGTTCGAGGCAATAATCGGGTTCAAGTCCCGAATCTCTCACGCGGATAGGGTTACGTTTAGTCGGTCGTATCGGCTCTTTTACTCGGTGATTTATCACCGGTTTTTTTTATATCCTGAATATGCACTTCCCCACGATACAGTAAACCGCTTTCACGCGTTTACTTTGCGAGTTAAAAAGTAGCTGAAAAAACGCAAAGTAACAAGCGTTTGCATTTCTTTCAGCAATTTAGATTCTCTGGGATCGCGGACGTCCTGTCCGTGATATGCAATGTGCAGACGGAACATCCACACTCCCAGATTAATACAGCATCCTAATGCGAAAATAGCTTTATTTTCCCTTGCGTCCTTTGCGTTTCTTTTGCGTCCTTGCGGTTAATGCTATTTTCTGTAAAGCACACTATCCGCCCGACACTACCTTATATTCTGACTCCATTTTGAAAAAAACATGCTTTATAACATAAAAATTAATTTTTATGCCGATTTGATTTTGTATTAGAAAAACTATTTCATATCTTTGCGACGTTTTCCAAAGGGGGAAATTGTTCAAGGCAATAATCGGGTTCAAGTCCCGAATCTCTCACATGATGCGTGCAACCGGTTTTCGTGGGCGTGTCGTGCTAAAGCCACTTTTATAAGTGGCTTTTTTGATATACAATACTATCTCCTTCGATACATATTATTTGTTCAAACTTACAAAAACCATGTCCTCCTGATTTAGCAATACCATTATACATGGCAAGTCCGCGTTCAAAATTCTGAATATCGAAATTATTATTAGGGAAGTATAAAACGGCAATCTTTACATCAGGCTTGCTTGCACAATGATTTAATCCCTTTTTGATATTACTTGGGGTTGCTGTTTCTTTACCGGCAATCTCAAATTGATCCCCATTCCATGTACCATCAGTATATTTAACATTATAAACCCTTCCAGGCTCACTACCTAAAATGACAGTGTTTCCCGCTTGAAATCCAACATTTTGAACAATAATTTCATATTTCCCTCTTTTAGGGTCAAAATTATGTTCTTTATGTATAGCTGCCAATGCTCCGTTTGTAGGATTGAATCGGACATACGTATAGTTCTCATCTTTCAATAGACGTTCATACGCTCTTCTGTTTGCTTCTATCCGCTCCGAAATTATATTCATGAAAATTCGTATTCCATTTTTGCAGGATTTCCTACTTGTTCGGAAGCGTTCAGTATTTCAATACCGACAATACGTCCATCGGCAGCATAGTCCAATATAATACCTTTCTTTTCTTCGTCGCTCTCAAATACAGCTTCATCGCTAAGCGCTACATATATAACGTCAACTTCCCTGTCATATTTCACTTTCATAATATTTTGATATTTTAGATGTTTTATAAACCGTTATGATCACCTTGGGGAGTTTATCCGTATCAACAAAAACACGCAATAAAAACATTCGGTTATCTTCTTTGATATAAATATGCTAATCTGATAAACTGCCGCAAAGGTACAAATTTCTTTCTAATAAAAAAATCTTCCTCGCCTTAAATGAGTTATGAAACGAAGTATTGATGATTCCCTTTTTGTGTCTGATGCGATACGATTCGCATTTGTGCCGTCTGTAAAGAGTTCGGCTTTGCTTCCTTTGCGGTTCCTTTGCGTCCTTGCGGTTTATCCTATTTTCTGTAAAGCGCTTCGTCCGTGCGACACTACCGTATCCAGCCTGCATTATTCTTATTCAGGCACGTCGCTTGGTTGAGCGGCAATTGTATTGCCGCTCTTCATTCTGGTCGAATTTAAAATTCGATTGTGTAAGACGGCGGCATTGCAAATGCCGCCGAACACAAATGCCGCCGAACACAGAACATGCAAACCTGCATTATTCAAACGCGCCTTGCGGAAACATTCAGAGTTCAGTTTGAATAATGCAGACCAATAAGCGGCATTAGCCCAAAAAATATTTTTTAAAGTTATTATAACTTGCTAAATATTTGTTGATTGCAGCGCTTCCTCTAACGAGATGTCAAGGGCTTTGGCAACGCCTGCAGCATAAGCATGGTCGGCATGATAGCAGTTTATGATATGCCGTTGTTTGATGAATAGTTCGGCGTCGCCCATTGCGCGGGCGGTATTTTCAAACAATACCTGCTGTTGCTCCGGCGTCATCAGACGGAAAAGGTCGCCCGGCTGGCTGTAATAGTCGTCATCGTACTCGCGTTCGTTGTAGTTGTAGGCGTCGCCGTGTAATTTGAGCGGCGGCTCTTTTGTCGCGGGGGAATCCTGCCATTCGCCGTAACTGTTAGGTTCGTATCCTAATGTAGAGCCATAGTTTCCGTCCGTGCGCATGGCTCCGTCGCGGTGATAGGCATGATATGGACAACGCGTTTGATTGACGGGAATCAGATTATGATTCACTCCCAGACGGTATCGTTGGGCGTCGCCATACGAAAACAGGCGTCCCTGCAACATCTTATCAGGCGAAAAGCCTATCCCTTCTACTACATTCATCGGGTTAAAAGCAGATTGCTCCACCTCGGCATAATAGTTTTCGGGATTTTTATTAAGTTCGAGAATGCCTACGTCAATCAAAGGAAATTCTTTGTGCGACCATACTTTGGTGAGGTCGAAAGGATTGATGCGGTAACTGTCAGCCTGTTCTTCGGTCATCACCTGTATTTTGAACGCCCAACGCGGAAAATCACCCTTTTCAATCGAGTAGTATAAATCACGTTGGTGCGATTCGCGGCATTTGGCTATGATGGCTTCCGCCTCCTGGTCAGTAAGGTTTTTAATTCCCTGTAACGTTACGAGATGAAATTTTACCCATGTCCTGACATTCTCCTTATTGATAAAGCTGAATGTATGGCTTCCGAAACCGTGCATGTGACGGTAGGAATAGGGGATACCTCTGTCACTCATCGTGATCGTAACCTGATGCAGGGCTTCGGGCAGAAGCGTCCAGAAATCCCAGTTGTTGTTTGCGCTGCGAAGGTTAGTTCGCGGGTCGCGCTTTACGGCATGATTCAAATCGGGAAATTTGAGCGGGTCGCGCAGGAAAAACACAGGTGTGTTATTGCCTACCAAATCCCAATTACCTGCATCGGTATAAAACTTAATGGCAAAACCGCGAATATCACGTTCTGCATCTGCTGCGCCGCGTTCGCCCGCTACGGTCGAGAAGCGGACAAAACATTCGGTCTTTTTTCCGATTTCGGCAAAGATTGAAGCGCGGGTGTACTGTGTGATGTCATGCGTTACGGTAAATGTTCCATAAGCGCCCGAACCTTTGGCGTGCATCCGGCGTTCGGGGATTACTTCCCGGTCGAAGTGGGCAAGTTTTTCTAAGAACCAAGGGTCTTGTACGAGCATCGGCCCGCGTTGTCCTGCTGTTTGAACGTTCTGATTGTCAGCAACAGGACGTCCTGAAATGGTTGTTAATTTTTTCTTTTCCATGATGGCTTAATTTTTATGGGTTATTGTAATTTGTATTGAGATTTTCTCAATATTCGATTGTTTAAACAGGTCGCCTTTCAAATGATTTTTGATCATGTCCGTGAGTTCGGGGTCAATGTAATCAATCACTTGATCGCCTCTGATAACATGGTGATGCGCCGTTGAGGTTATGTCATAAAAACATTTTCCATTCGGATGATTCAATCGCGATAATAAACCTGCCATACAAAATGAATCCATAATACGGTAAACCGTGGAAATGGTGATTTCAGGATGCTGTTGCTGCATGCGCGTTATGATTTCATCTATCGAACCATGACCAAGTTCGGTCATGATTTCGTAAATCATTTTACGCTGCGGTGTTGCCCTCAAACCTGCCTTTTTGATGATGTCTCCTATGTTCATTTTTAGTAGCAAATTTCCGGCAAAGTAAATGCAAAATTTTATTATATGCAAATATTTTGCGGAAAATTTTCTGTTTTTTTCAGGGTGCGCGGACGTTTCGTCCGCATCCCCAGATCATTTTTCTAATTGCTTCATAGCTTCGGCTATACGGATAAACTCATGGCGATAGCCCTGCGAGTCTTTATCCAATCCTTTACGGGCTAAGGCTACCACGTCGTCGTAAGATGACGTCCCTTTAAAGTCAGAATTGCGTAACAACTGTCCGAACATGGCGACAGCCGAGGCAAATGTAAAATCGGCGCTGGGGGCTTTATGCCTGTCTTCTACCATCACCGGAATGTCCATTTTGATGCTGTTATCGCTGTCTAACGGTTTGTAGCGTAGTTTCACCGTCATCATCTCGTTATTTTTCAATCCTGCCGCTGTTGAAGAAGCTGAGGGTGTCTGGTATTTCAGTTCGTCTACCCCGCCAAACGGATTTTTAACGCCTATTGGGATAATCTCATAAAACGCTGTAACGGTGTGACCTGCGCCCAATTCGCCGGCGTCTTTAGTATCGTCATTAAAATCTTCCTTATTCAATAATCGGCTTTCGTAACCTACTAACCGGTAAGCATTTACATAAGCCGGATTGAATTCTACCTGCATTTTGACATCCTTTGCCACAGCATACATCGTAGAGCCGAACTCCTGCACTAATACGCGGTTAGCTTCCTGAAGATTATCAATATAGGCATGATTCCCGTTTCCTTTTTGCGAGAGGACTTGCAATTTGCTATCCTTATAATTCCCCATGCCATATCCCAGAACCGTCAGGTAAATACCCGTTTTACGCTTTTCTTCTATCAGATTCTCCAATCCTTTTTCTGACGAAACGCCTACGTTAAAATCGCCGTCGGTACAGAGGATGATACGGTTATTGCCGTTTTTGATGAAATTCTTTTTGGCGACGTTGTAGGCTAATTCTATACCGGCGCCACCTGCCGTTGAACCGCCTGCTTCTAAAGCGTCTAATGCTTCGATTATTTTCTGCCTGTCGGCGCCCGATGTCGAAGGCAATACCTCGCCAGCCGCCCCTGCATACACAACAATCGAAACGCGGTCTTTGTCGCGCAGGTTATTCGTCAGCAGTTTTAAAGACGATTTGACTAACGGCAGGCGGTTGATGCTATTCATAGAGCCTGAAACGTCAATCAGGAAAACAAAGTTAGAAGCCGGAATAGCTTCGGAAGGTACTTCTTTGGCTTTTACGCCGATACGAACTAACAAATGCTCCTTATTCCACGGACAGGATTGCGTTTCTGTCTGGATGGTAATCGGGTGAGAGCCGGTCGGATTCGGGTAGTCGTATGAAAAATAATTAATGAATTGCTCTACCCTTACGGCATCTTTTTCCGGTCGTTTACCCTGATTAATCATCCTGCGCACATTGCTGTACGAAGCCACATCTACATCTAATGAAAACGTTGAAAGCGGGTCTGACTTTGCATCTTTGAAGCGGTTTTCATCAAACGATTTGTATTCTTCATTCTTCTCGTTATCGAAGGAATACGTCGGAGCAGCAAGATAAGAAGCTGATCGTGATGGAACAGAGCCTATCCTACTCTCTCTTTTCTGAGTTCCAAAAGCTACAACCACCACTTCCTCAAGTACTTGTGAATTTTCATAAAGCGTTACCGTCATGTAGGCGCTGTCTACCTTCATTTCTTTTGTTTCATAACCAATGTAAGAAAAAACAAGGGTCTTTCCTTTGGCTACTTGAATAGAAAAATGGCCATTAACGTCGGTTGCGACCCCGTTTGATGTTCCTTTTTCAAAAACCGAAACGCCGATAAGCGGTTCTTTCCGGGCATCCGTTACTTTTCCTGTTACAGTCATCTGTGTAGACTGTGCATAAATCATCGCCGAAGCGATCAAAATGGCAAGGGCTAAGGTTGCCTTCAAAATTGTTGTTTTCATAATTCTAAAAATTTTTTACGTTAATAATTGCGTTTTCTCCATAGATGCAATGGGATATGAAATTCCATAAAACGAGTTCACTCCTTAGATTAACCACAAAGGACACAAAGGGGTTTCACAAAGGACACAATTGCTTGATATTAAAATATTTATCTTTGTGTTCTTTGTGCTTTCTTTGTGTTCCTTGTGGTAAAAAATACCCCCGATAGGATATAAAACCCAAGTTTTTGAAAATTTTTGTACCCTATAAGGTATGATATCACAAAAATACCGTATCTTTGTACCCCAAAAGGTATAAAAACATGGCATATAACGAATTATCCATATATGTAAAAAAGATGCGGAAGCAATTCCATTTGACGCAGGTAGACTTATCTGAAAAATCAGGCGTCGGACTTCGTTTTGTCCGAGAATTGGAGCAAGGCAAGCAAACGCTCCGCATAGACAAAGTGAATCAGGTATTAAGTCTTTTCGGCTCAGCATTAGCTCCCGTCCCGATGGATAGAAATCAATTGATAACATGAAACAGGCAAAAAAAATGAGATTATGAAACCGAAAATTATTATTGTATGCGCGCTGATGTTTGTGGTTTATAGCGTTTTGTCCCAAACGAGTTCTCAACTATCGCTGGTAGAGGCCGATTGGCTACAGCAAGCCACAGCATGGCGTGAAGCCGCCACAGCTACTTCTAACGATGCTGTTGGCGCGGTAGATGGCGTCAAGGACGGGAAATATGGTTTCCATACAGACCAGACAACAAACCCGTGGTGGCAGATAGACTTGGGAAAAGCGACGCCCGTTGCGCGTATTATCATTTACAACCGCCTTGATTACGCGCCGGGACT
>Ga0099364_10005795_pt1 | contig 18209 bp, 16 predicted proteins | sample TergutTh196P3_FD_73070 | JGI IMG/M metagenome (GOLD analysis project Ga0099364, IMG submission 73070) | Microcerotermes parvus P3 segment gut microbial communities from Pointe-Noire, Republic of the Congo - Th196 P3 | ecosystem: Host-associated > Arthropoda: Insects > Digestive system > Gut ...
ATCTCAGAGTAAGCAAGCTATATGACGAAGAAACAGTCCGACTTGCTGCAAAAAACGGTTGCCGCATGGTAATGTTTGGAATCGAGTCATTTAATCAGCGGCTTTTGACTTTCATAAAAAAAGGGCATAATGCATTGGTAGCGAGAGAGAATCTGAAATTGTTTCATAGTCAGGGGATAAAGACATTTGCCTGGTTTTTATATGGCTTGCCCTCAGAAACGGTTGATGAAGCTTTGAGCGACGTTGAAGCTATTAAAGAGATATCTGAAAGCCTTGCCGGGTTTGAGCATTTAAGGTTTTATGTCTCTCCGAATACAGATATGAGCCGCGATACTGCAAAGTATAATATTATCAACTATGATGTTAGCAACTGGTTCTCATTTTCAACGCACATAAATGGGACGCCAATTGATGTGCAGCAGGTGAGAAAAGCATATGAACAAAAAATGAATCCATTTAAAAGAGAGAATTATTTTTCTAGAAACAGATATGTACTGTTCTATGATCAAAGTTAGATTTGGACATTAGTAACTGACGGACTCAAAACGCAAACAAAAAAACAAGTTATTTCGCAGTCCGTCAGTTACTCGGCGCGCTTGCGCGTCGGGTGAGCAAGCCGCATTTCCAGAAAATTTACTTGGTTTCTGGGCGCAGCTCACATTTGATTCTTATGAATAGATTGAAATACACATGGTTTTCGATTTGACAAAAAAGGGGAAAAGCCATGAACCAGCCTATAACTAATAACACTCAATTGGACATCCTATTCATAACCCCGCCGATTTCTGATGTGCATTTACCTTTTGCAGCAATCCCGCAACTGATGGGTGCTTGCAAAAGAGCAGGGCAGACATGCATGTGGATTGACCTCGGCATCGTTGCATGCAAAATACTGTTCGAGCGTCATTATAAAGAAAGAGCCAAGAAGTTCCTATGCCGTGAGTATTACGATGAAAGGGTCGCAGATTGGGGTGATAGTCCTGTTGCAACATTTGATGAGTATCTGGCAAAAGTCTCTTTTTTGACAGAACCGGACTTCTCTCTTGAAAGGGCCAAATCAGTATTTCAGGTCGGCGGAATGCTGGAAAAAGGCATCATAGACGCTTTGTTTGATTCTATCCTCTACTTTTCAACCGTGACGGCAAAACATGAAGTATTTAACGTGAAGGAATACTTTACAGATAGCAGCAGCGGTCTGATTGATGAATGCATAGCGAATGACGCTACAATTGAGCTGCTCAAATCAGATATCAGGCTTGTTGGCATCACGGTAACATGGATAACGCAGTTTCAATATACAAAAGAGCTAATTACTGCGCTAAAACTAATCAATCCATCTCTGAAAATAGTTTTAGGTGGCAGCGCGATTACGTTCGCCGCAAAATACAGTGCAGAAAATGTTGAGCATCTGCTAGATTTATCCGATTTTCTCATAATTGGCGAAGGCGACACAGCCATTGTCAAGCTTGCCCAATACCTGTCAGGAGACATAAGGAGTACCGATGAGATCCCGGGTCTTATCTATAGGAACTCAGAAGGCATTTTAAGTAATCCAACAACGACAGAAGACATCGAAACAACTTCCGCTCCATGCTTTGACGGGGTTGATTTCAACCAGTACGTTTTGCCGGATCCAATGTTTCCATACGGCACGTCCCGAGGCTGCTTTTACGGACAGTGCGCATTCTGTGATCACGACCCGGATTACAGGCACAACTACCGCCAGAAAAGTGTCAATAAGGTCATTACTGATATACTTGAAATAGCCAAGCAAACCGGTCTTCGTAATGTCCAGTTCACGGATGAGGCTATTGAGCCGCGCTTTTTCAAGGCTATGGTTCATGCTATGGAAGAATCCAAAGATTTTCGTGATATTTCATGGTTTTGCTATCTCAGAGTAAGCAAGCTATATGACGAAGAAACAGTCCGACTTGCTGCAAAAAACGGTTGCCGCATGGTAATGTTTGGAATCGAGTCATTTAATCAGCGGCTTTTGACTTTCATAAAAAAAGGGCACAATGCCCAAGTTGCTAGAGATAATTTGGAGCTTTTTCACAAGCATAGAGTCAAAACGCTTGCATGGTTCATGTTCGGCCTGCCCTCGGAGACAGTGGAAGAAGCGCTGAGCGATGTCGATGCTATTAAGGAAATATCAGACAGCCTCAGCGGGTTCAGCCAAGGCTGCTTTCATATATCGCCAAACACAGATATGAGCCGCGACGCTGCTAGGTTCAATATCATGGAATATGACGCCTACGACGGGTTTTCATTCACAACGCACAATGATGGCGAGTTCATCGATGTGACGAAAGTAAGAGAAGCATACGAGTCGAAGATAATCCCTTTAAAGAGAAGGAACTATTTCTCAAGCAACAGGTATGCGATCTATTATGATGATAATCCTACCACTCCCTAGCCTTGAACCCTTCCGGCAGCTCGGCAAGCACGGCGGAATCGCCCGATTGCGTGATGACATACAGCCCTTGCTTCAGGGCATAGTTCAGGACATTCTTGTGTACAATGCCCCCTGCCACAGCCCCGACGAGTATACGCTTGTCTCCGCGATTGTCAAAGTGTCTGCGAATAGTATTAATACGATCTAAGTGATCATCAATGTCCATTTGTTTAAGCTCCGTCTTCACTTCTACGACCATGGCATACAGGCCGTCTTCAAGGAAATAGTCAGCCTCGGCGATTACCCTGCGTGTGGCTTTGTCTTTGAACTTATAATGCGGCCCCTGTCCGATGAACGTATATCCATGCACGTTGAAGAGTGTATCAAGACCTCCTGCAAACAAACTCTCCGTGAACCGACCGAAAGAGTTATTAACATCTCCGACGTTTTTTGACAACTCGTCTATCTTCTTTTGTGATTCCTGCATCATTAGTTGTGTTTCCTGTATCATCTTCTGCGTTTCTTTTTGAGACGCTTCCATCCGTTCGCGTGTTTCCATCAGAGCCGCCCAGACTTTTTCAAAAGTCAACCCCTTTGCAGCTTCTGCCGCCTGCTCTGCCGTAACTGCATCCATGCGACTGACCTCCTTATAGCATTTTTTCAATTATAGCAGAAATACCTGAGATATTCAACCATCGGAGGCATAGAGAAATGAGCGAAACTATCTCTGTCATAATACCCGCATTCAACGTCGAGGAACATATAAATAAATGCCTCGAATCTGTGCTTTCGCAGACATACGAAAACCTCGAAGTCATCGTGATAAACGACGGCTCCACAGACGGCACAGCAGCAATGATTCGGAAGCGCGAAGCAGACCCGCGCCTGAAGCTGATTGACCAGCAGAACGCAGGCGTGTCGGCGGCACGAAATGCAGGTATTGTTGCAGCGAGCGGCAAACTGCTGGCGTTCGTTGACAGCGACGACTACTTGGAACGCCAAATGTACGAGCGGCTGCATACAGCAATGACGGAAAGCGGCGCCGACATGGCCGTGTGCAACTACAACCTTATATACGACGACCGCACTGATGTGCAGTATTCAAAAATCCGCAACGAAACGGCAGATATCCTCGACAACGAATACGGTTATTTCTGCAGGTACTGCGCGTGCCCTAAGCCTAACAACTATATCTGGTCGCGCCTGTACATAACAGATATTGTTAAAAAGTCGGGAGTGAGGTTTGAGAACTTTCGTTTGGGTGACGACACGCTGTTTAACTTTAAGCTGCTGCCGCATATTAGGCGCACGGCATTTGTGGCGGATGGCCTGTACAACTATTATCAGAGGGGCAGCTCCAATGTGTATACAGTAGCGAACAAAGTAAACTTGGCTGCATCATACGCAGATACATTTGACTCGCTCGCGGACTATTACTCGGAGCATGGCTTTGACGAGTTCATGCAAGTATTGCCTGTACATGCGTTCACACGGCTCAGGAGCGTATTTTTCTACTCACGGCTGGCGGGGATGGACGATGATGAGATTATTAGAGTCATATTATCGGGCTTCAAAAACCGCAGGATTGCGGATTATCTGACAGGGGTATTGTGATGAAACATGCACTCGTTACGGGATCTACAAAAGGCATTGGTCTGGCGATAGCCTCAAAGTTATTGGATAGGGGATATTACGTATACATGAACTATGCCCATGACGATGCAGCGGCAAGGGCGCTCAGCTTTCCTAAGGAAAAATCCCGAATCATCAAGGCAGATCTAAGTACGCCTGAGGGCGCGGAAACACTGACCGATTTTATACTAAATGAGAGCATAGGGAATTTAGACTGCCTTGTGCTCAACGCCGGTGTCACCTGCCGGGAGCCATTTGGGCAGGTCGGCTATGACGATTGGAACGCGGTGATGAACGCAAACGTGAATATCCCGTTCCTGATTTGCCAGAAGCTGTACCCGAGAATAGCGGACTTTGGCGCTGTCGTAATAATCGGCTCTGATATGGGCGTCTACCCTCACGCAGTATCCAGCGCCTACAGTGTTTCGAAAGCCGCATCCCACATGCTGGGCCGTAGCTTGGTCAAAGAGTTCGCAGCGCGCGGTATAAGGATCAACGCATTAGCGCCGGGCTTCATCGACACGCACTGGCAAAAAGAGAAGCCCCGTTGGCTGCGGGAGAAAATCGAGGAAAAGATTGCGCTCAAGCGCTTCGGTACGCCGGGGGAAGTCGCCGATGCCTGCATGTGCTTGGTCGAAAACAGCTACATAAACGGCACAGTCCTACAGGTGGACGGTGGATACAGTTTTGAATGAGAGGCTGCATATATGATAAATACCATCAACTTTTTAGGAACCCAGTTAAATAAGCGCCCGTTATTCTTTTATGGCGCAGGCCGTCAGTGCAGAATCATGGCGTACAGCTGCAGCATGCTTGGGCTGCGCCCAGATTACGTAGTGGATCAAAACCCAAAGCTTTGGGGAGAGTCAGTACTGTTCGAACCATTTGGCAATAAGCGGGAAGTGACTGTAATCTCTCCTGACGAGATGCTATCCTACGGACTTGACAATCCAGTACTTATCACAACAGTTTTTTTGGATTCCGCAATAAAGGCACTTAGGAAGAGAGGCTTCACTAACCTATGGATACCGCCGGAATATGACACAGCGGAAAGCAAAACGGTGCTCAACATGAACAAACTGTCAATTAATTCTGTTGTCGATGCGCTTAAAGACGAACGGTCGAAAAATGTGCTCAGCGACATAATTGGATACAGGCAGACTAACGACTTCTCATATATTGAAGACGCATATGATGAGAACCAATACTTCCCACCAGATATAATAACCCTTGACTCAAACGATGTGTTTATTGATGGAGGCGCGTATGATGGAAAAACCACGGAAGACTTCATTCGTAAGACTAAGGAGAACTACAGTCATGCTCACGTGTTTGAGCCGGTTCCGGCGAATTATAGTACTGCGGCCTCACGATTGGTCGATTACATAAATCTTGGAAAAGTTACGCTTATTGAAAAAGCATTATCTGACAAAAAAGAGAAAGTAATATTTTTTGAAAACAGATTTGGCTCGCACATGCTCGATCCGGATACGAAAACAGCACTTTTGGACGTATCTAGTGTTGACTCATCTTTCGTGCCGAGCTTTGTCGAAGCTGAAACGGTTTCGTTGGATGCTTATTTCGAGGGGCAATCCGATATGCCAAGCTTTATAAAACTGGATGTCGAAGGCGCAGAGATGGACGCTCTTGTTGGTGCAAGAGGGCTAATAGAAAAACATCGGCCCAAGCTCGCTGTCAGTATATATCATAAATTCGAAGATTTGTTTGAGATTCCCTTGTACCTGATGCAAGCATACCCATTCTACGATTTCTATATCAGACATCACCAGCTGTCCTCATGGGAGACGACATTGTATGCGGTGCCGTGAAATAGCCAATAACTCAAGTCATGTGAAGGAAGGCTTTAGTATGAATCATTTACTGAGAAAACTGGAGAGTTACAGCGATGTAATAGTTTTTGGATGCGGAGCGGCAAGCATTGAAATACTCAACATGCTTGTTGATCACGACTCAAGCAAGCCTATTCGCTTTTGCGACAACTATGCCAAACACAGAACACACCCGACCGTAGAAATAGTATTGCCGGAAGAAGCTGTTAAAAGATACCCTGAAGCGCTGTATATAATAGGAAGCGCTCTGCACTGCGTGGAAATGACAGCCCAGCTTTCACAACTTGGTGTGCCTGACGTGAATATCGTCAGCGATTTGAGCGAGGAACTTACAAGATTTCAAAAGGCAAATGCACAGAAACGAAAGTTCATCGCACGGAGGTACTTAGGGAATATTGATTACCGTATTACCGAGCACTGCAATTTAAAGTGTGCCGGCTGCTTGAACTTCTCAAATATTGCAAATGAAAAGTTTACAGACTTTCAAGTATTCGAAAGAGACATGGCGCGCCTGAGCGAAATTCTTGATGGCGACATCACATCCGTCCAGCTGTTTGGGGGAGAACCATTGCTGCACCCACAGGTAGAGGAGTTTATATCATACACCCGTCAACTACTGCCAAAATCGCGGGTGAGCATCCTAACCAACGGGATTTTACTTCCGACAATGCGCGAAAGCTTTTGGTTATCGCTAAAAAGTAACGAGACGATATTACAAATATCAAAATATCCAATCAGGCTTGAAATGGAACACATCCGTAAAAAAAGCGAGGAACATGGCGTAACTATGACCATTTATGAGTTTCCGATAGACCACTGGGATAAGTATGTCCTCGACTTAGAAGGAAAAAAGAATAAAGCTGAGAGCTTCGCTGCTTGTCCGCAGGCAAACTCAAGCTGTGTACAATTATCCAACGGAAAGCTATATCCATGCTCCATTGCAGCTTATGCGGGGCATTTTAACCAAAAATTTCGACAAGCCTTATCGCGAACAGACGAGGACAGCATGGATATCCACTCCAATGTAACTGCACAAGAGATTTTTCGCTTTTTGTCAGAACCCGTGCCATTTTGCCGCTATTGCGATATGGAGAAAAAAACCTCAAAAAACCAATGGAAGCGATCTATGCAGATAATCAGTGAGTACTTATAGCAACATAGAGATTATCAAAAATCAATAATAAAGACTGCAAAGCGGGTATTGGAAACTAGAAAGCAAACAAGCAATAAAAGCCCCAATGCATGTTCATACGATGAATGGAGGACACTATGTATGCCTGATATTGCCGTTGTAATCTGCAACTATAACAAAAAAGAGTTTCTGCTCAAATGCATAGAATCTGTTCTAGCATCGAGTTTCACCGATTTCGACCTTATCGTCGTAGATAATGCCTCTACGGACGGCGCTGTTGAAGCCATTGCTGCCCACTTTGGCGAAAAGCTGACGCTGCTCGTGAATGAGTCAAACTTAGGCGGGTCTGGAGGATTCAACAGAGGGATGCAGCTCGCCATGGATAGAGGCACATACAAATACATATTGCTGCTAGACAACGATGTAGTCGTGGAGGAGCGGGCAATAGAGATGCTGTATAGATTTATGGAGGAGCATCCCGAAGCCGGAGCGTGCGGTTCTCTCGTTTGCAAAATGAGCGATCCTGAACTTATTCAGGACTTCGGTGCCATGATCGAGCCGGAGAACCTCGGCGTGAAGCCACTGTACGGCAATCAAAAGCGAAGCGAAGACCTGCCCGAGTCAGTTGAATGCGACTATGTAGCGGCGTGTTCAGCTATTTACAGGGTAGAAGCCCTGAAGCAAACCGGTATTATAAACAAGGACTTCTTTATCTACTGGGACGATATGGAGCTGTCTTGGAAAATAAGGCTCGCAGGTTACAAGGTCTGCGCATATTCAAAATCAATCATCTGGCATAACCACGGCTTGGCGGGGGCACTACAGACAAGCACGTTCGGCAATTACTACTTTTTTCGGAACAAGCTTCACTGTTTTGCGAAGTACTTGGATGATACTGCTTACGACCGGTTTGCTGCAGATGTGACTGAAAGGCTGTTTAGAATCCTATCGGTCAATAAAGACAAACCGCAGATGGTTTTCACTTATCTACATGCGCTTAACGATGCCATTAATGGGATTATGGGAAAAGCTGCAGAAAATAAAATCTTAGATTTTACGCTTGTTCCGGAAAAATTTCAAAAAACATTTATGGATAAAAGCACTGTCCTTATTCATCATAATGTGAGGTTTCATTTCTTGCGTGGACTGATAGAAGAGCTTTTGCGTGTACGCCCTGATACTGCCCCCCAAATCACGGTCACAGGAAACTTGGTTGATGCCCCACGAGTTGAGGGCGTCTTGTATGTTGAATCGCTCAAGACAAACGACTTCGATGCTGTAATCGAGATTTGCGAAAATATCATGGATTTGAAAGACCTTGATCGCAGCAGACTTTACATAGACAGATACTTCAACAGCATTCTTGACGGCGACGATTTTGACTATTATGAGAACATAGAAAAGAACTACAGCACATTTTACAGCATGACGTACGGATACCTCAGGAGCAAGTTCGATGCTCTGAGGGAAAAGCTTAGGTCATAGTTGCATTTATGGGTGAGAAAAACATGGATTTGGCAGTTTCGGTCATAATACCTGTATATAATGCGGAAAAGTTTTTACGGCAAAGCCTTGACTGTGTGGTAAATCAGACATTGCGTAATATTGAAATCATTTGCGTTGACGATGGGTCAACAGACGGATCTTTGGATATCCTAAAAGAATATTCAAGAAAAGACGAACGATTTAGAATCATTGAGCAGCCGAATATTAATGCAGGGGCTGCAAGAAACGCAGGGATGGACATTGCCTGTGGTAAGTATCTTTCTTTTCTTGACGCTGACGATTTGTTTGAAGCTGAAATGCTTGAGTGCGCATACAGGGAAGCCGAAGCACACTCTGCGGAAATAGTTCTCTTTGATGCTGATATTTTTGACAGCAAAAGCGGAAATCCGCTCCCTTCTGACTGGATAGTAGACAAAACTGTAGTTCCTGTTGGCGCAGTGTTTAGTGCCGATGACATCCGTGAAGATGTTTTTACAGCGGTTTTTCATGTTGCATGGAATCGATTGTATTGTTCAAAATACGTTAAGGAGCGCAGGATACGATTTCAAGAAATTGAAAAACACAATGATTCTTTCTTTGCGGTTATGACATTAATGCATGCTGCCAGAATTCGGTATATCGATTCAATATTTGTTCACTATAGAAAAGGGATTACGAATCAAATTTCGAGCAGCTATCTAGGGAAAAAAGAATTCTATCCTGCACTTAGCGCCATGCTGGCAATCCATAATGAGATTCAATCTATGAGAGAGTATGATCTCATGATACAGGGATTTCTGAATTACTCGACACAATTACTGCTAACCGCTTTTACGGCAGTAAGCCAAAAGGATTATTGCCGAGTCTTCTATCTACTTAAAAATACATGGTTGCCGGGGTTCACTGACGAAGCCCTTAATGAAGATAGTTTCAGGTCGCACGATGATTATCGTCTTATAAAAAGCGTAAAGGAAAACGATGCAACCGCCCATCTGTTTACCATAATTAGTGTTCTAAACAATAAGGTACTATCATTGGAAAGCATTATTAATAACCTCGATAATAAAACATGGCGGTTCAATGTTTTGGGCATTAATCAAAGCGATAGAGTTGTCATATATGGCGCGGGAGATGTGGGGAAGGACTACTATCAACAAATAACGGACAATGAGTTATGCGTAATTGCAGCATGGGTTGACAAGAGATTCTCTGATTTACAGAAGCAAGGCTATCCCGTAGTGGCGCCGGATGAAATTCATAAGGTGGACTTTGACCATGTAATCATATCGGTGTTTGACAACAGGGCGGCTTCACAGGTTTATAGTGTGCTGATTAACGACTATCGTGTGCCCGAGAAGAAAATAATATGGCCGTTTGAAACCCATGCTATAGCAGCATTAAACACTCAATCCACCGATAGAACCATGAAAGGAAGCATGTAATGCCATACACAATAACCATAACCGGGCTCGGTTATGTCGGGATGTCGCTCGCAGCGCTGCTAGGCCGGAAAAACAAGGTCTATGCGCTGGATGTGCTGCCCGGAAAAGTTGATATGGTAAACAAAAAGATATCCCCTATCGAGGATGAGGATATGCAGAAGTACCTTTCGGACAATGAGCTCGACTTGACTGCGACCACAGATCCGGAAACCGCATATAAAAACGCCGATTTTATTGTAATCGCCACCCCTACCGACTATGACCCCGTAAGTAACTGTTTCGATACGTCATCGGTTGAAAGCGTAATTGAGTCTGTCCACCGCAATAATCCGGGGGCGGTTGTCGTAATCAAGTCAACGGTACCGGTAGGGTTTACGGTCGGTGCGCGCGAAAAATATGGGGCAAATATCTTGTTCTCACCGGAGTTTTTACGTGAGGGGCAGGCCTTGCATGACAACCTATATCCGTCACGCATTATTGTTGGACGCCCGGAAAATGACGAAAGCGCGGAGGCAGCGGCAAGGGTTTTCGCAGGTCTGCTCGCAGATGGGGCACTCAAGAAGGACATACCAACGTTTTTCATGGGGCTGGCAGAAGCGGAAGCCGTAAAGCTTTTTGCCAACACATATCTCGCCCTGAGGGTTTCTTACTTCAACGAACTGGACACTTTCGCGGAGATACACGGGCTTGACGCAAGAGATATTATTGAGGGGGTTTGCCTCGATCCGCGCATTGGCTCCCACTACAATAACCCAAGTTTCGGTTACGGCGGCTATTGCCTGCCAAAAGACACGAAACAACTGCTTGCCAACTACAAGGACGTCCCTGAGAACCTGATAGGCGCGATAGTCGAAGCCAACCGCACAAGGAAGGATTTTATAGCGGAGCGCATTATTGAGAAAAACCCGGATGTCGTCGGGATATACCGGCTAACAATGAAAACGGGTTCGGATAACTTCCGGCATTCATCTGTCCAAGGGGTCATGAAGCGGTTGAAGGCGAAAGGGATTAAAGTTGTAGTATATGAGCCGTCTTTGAAGGAAGAGACGTTTTTCCGCTCTGACGTGATACGCGATTTGCCCGCGTTCAAAGCAGAATCCGATATTATCGTGGCAAACAGGTATCATGAAGAGCTCGCGGATTCAGCGGAGAAAGTGTACACAAGGGACTTGTGGGGGAACGACTGACTGCAGGAAAGTAACGTGATACCTATAATAACTGAGATTAGCCGCCATAAGCAAAACGCCTCTTATCGGAGCGTACCGCAGCTGCATAGCGATTACAAGCTTTATATAAGGCATTACTCCGCATGGCACACAGAAACCGTGCTGTATGCCGTGTGATCAAGACACGGGCGCTTTGCCCCTCACCACTCCTTCACCTTGAAACCTTTCGGCAACTCAGCCAGCACTGCTGAATCACCCGACTGCGTGATAACGTACAACCCTTAGGACAGTGTCCTATAGGAAGCAAGGCATGATTCTCATGGCGGGCGACGGCGTCAATATAACGGCGTCAAGCCCGATATTCAGTTATGATGCGCTCTCCGCAAGCCAATCCGCGAGGTCTATCTTGCCTATCTTGTGATAGATGATGTCTACCTTTTGGCGGCGGTCGCCCCGCGCATGTTCAGGCTCATGGATGATGATTCGGTCTATGAACTCATGGACAACGGCGGGAGTCAGCTTGTCGATCTCCGTTGTATAGCGGTTCACGGTTTTGATGAAATTGTCAACGCTGTCAGCCGCTTCTTCGTGTTTGCCTATCTCGGCTTCCAGAGCATCGTGTGTCCGAATAAGCTCAGCCTGTTCCGACTCAAACTTTGAGGACATCTTTTCGTAGCGCTCGTCCGAAACCTTGCCGCTTACATTGTCGGTGTAAAGCCGCTCTATCAGCGTGTCGATCTCGGCTATCCTCCGGCGGTGCTTCACGAGAGCCTTTTTCTTTGACGCCGTTTCCTGCGACTGCTCCTGCCTGCTCTTGTCCATCACAAGCCGCGTAAAACGTTTCTCGTTGCGCGTGACAAATTGTATAAGCTCCCGCAAATCGGCAAGCACAACCTGTTCCAGTACGTCCTCTCGAATAAAATGACAGGTACACTTGCGCTTATATTGGTATTTCGTGTCCTTTCGGTACTCTGAACAGGAGTAAGTACCTTCAAAGCGCGATTGTGTTTTCGCCTTATTCCAAACTTCCCTTGTGTTGAAATATAGCTTTGCCCCACAGTCTGAACAAAATGCCGTTCCAGAGAAAATACCTGGATTGCCATATCGTGGTGAGCGCCTCTTATGCTCCCGCATTTTCCTCACGATTCCCCATGTTTCCTCGTCGATTATCGGCGGGTGCGTTCCCTCGAACACAAGCTGGTTTTCCGGCGGGTTTGGACGAACTTTGTTGTCCTTATAGGATTTGGTATAAGTCTTGAAGTTAATCGTCATCCCCAAATACTCCGGCGCGTCCAGAATCTTGTGTACCGTCGTTGTATGCCAATGGTACGGGTCTTTGCATGGTCTGGCTTTAGCCATGATGCCGTGTTCATACTTGTACGCGCTCGGATTGAGCAGGTGCTCTCCGTTGAGCGCCCGGGCAATCTGCGCGGGTCCGTGCCCGTCCACCAACAACCTAAATATTCTGCGCACAACTGCTGTGCTCTCGTTGTCTATGACAAGCTGTTTCGGGTTATCCTCCGCCTTGCGGTATCCGTAGGGCGGTATGACCGCTAGACGCTCCCCTCGCATGCCTTTTGACTGCCATACGGCGCGGATCTTCTTCGATGTGATCCGCACGAACCATTCGTTGAACAAATCGATGAGCGGCGCTATGTCGTCCTCGCGTTCGCTGTCCGTGTTGTTGTGGATGGCGATGTATCGAACATCATGTTGAGGGAACAGTATCTCGGTCAGAAACCCAAGTTTCAGCCTGTCCCGTCCAAGCCTGCTGCGGTCTTTCGTGATTATCGACTTCACGCGCCCCGCTTCGACATCTTCAAGGATTCTGTTGAACCCCGGCCTGTCCCAGTCCGCGCCGGAAATTCCATCGTCGCATACAAATGCATAAGGAGCGAACCCGTTTTCCTCGGCGTACTTGATAAGGATTGTCCGCTGGTTTTCTATGCTCATGGACTCCCCAAGCCGCTCGTCGTCCTTTGACAGACGACCGTACAAATATGTTATCTTTTCATTGGGCTGCCTATTCAAAATAGCCTCTCTTTCCGACAGCCGACAGATGGTAATGCGATACTACCATATTCGGGCGTCCTAATCAACTTTTTCACGGAGGGCAAATCCATATTTACTGCGGGCAGGAGAACCGGGCTATGCCGATTTCCCGCTATTGTCATGCTGCACCAATCTCGCGATAGTGGATACAATGTCTTTCTCCTTTCCGTCGTTGAAGCGGGAGGTCACTATAAACGTCGCCTTGCCGATTTTCCGCTCCACCGTCCTTACATGGGTGGGAGCGGATTCGGCGGTAATGTCGTTTTTATGTTCGCTTGATGTGTCCATTTTGCTGTTCCTTTCCGGCGTAGGTTGCCTTTGTTTTTGCCCTGCTGTTTCAAGAGCAAAATTCTCCGTCATTATTCACAAGGATACGGGTACATATTGTGCTTGCATGGTTCTGCCGAGGCGATATGTGGAGCAAAACCATGACAATATTTGTGCATTTCGACGGCGCTCGGCTCTGGGGCGATTGGGATGCCCCTCAGCGACCATTGGCCCATTTGCCGTATTCCGTCCTCCTCAAAAGCGTGGCTGCACATCGGGCCAAGTTGGCCCGAAGTCTGCGGGGCTGCCCTGCAAGCGGTTTGTGCCAAGACACTAATGCTCATAATCCATCCCTTTCCGTTCCGGCGCAGCGCGTTCCGGCTCTTTACGCTCCGGCGGCTGGCGCATTATGTCGGCAATCGTCTCAGCCATGCGGCGCGGCGCCCTGATTTGCGCCTGATAATACTTTATCTGCTCGATGACGCTTTCCTTTTTTCCCTCGTAGCCCTCGACTCTCTTTTCAAGCCCCGCGATTTTCTTGATGAAGTCGGCTATCTTCTTTTTCAGTTCAGCGATGATCCCGCGCGATTTCACACCCTCTTTGGCAAGCCCCGAAACCTTTTTCCAATCGGCGGGGGTAATCGAAATATTTCCCGTGAGCGTTTTTCTTTCGCCTATGCGCTCTATCTCGTCGAACTCGGCGGCTATCTTCTTCGAAGCAGCTGTTTTCTTCTCCAAACTGTCAAGCTGTTTCTGTTTCTTCTCGGCCTTTACGTCAAGGGCGACGGCGGTTTGCTCTTTACCCGCAATCGCCATGTCGAGATTGGCGGCGGCTTCCTGCTTCCGCTCCACCTCTGCGGCGAGAATGGCGGCGCGCTCCGCTTCCTGCTGCGTCTTGTATTCCAATACGCTCAGATGCTCGGCGGTGCTTCCGCGCTCACCTCGCTCGAAGTCCGTATAGCCAGCCGACTGCATATGCTCGTAGAAACGGTCTTGGAGAAGCGAATAGCTGTTCACCCAACTGCCTTGCTCGTCTTTGAAGCGCGGCCATTTTTTGGAATGGCTGACCTGTTTTATTGTTTCCTTTGCCGTGCCTACAAGCACCGGGTCTTTGCAGCGTTTCGACCACCTGATTTCTTTGTCCACCACGGGCAGGTATATGACATGAAGGTGGTAATGGAACGCATCGTATCAGAGTTTGTCAGACAACGCTTTGTTGCGCTCGTCGGCGTGAAGTACGGCGGACAAGACATATTCCTCGCTGCCCGCTTCCTTGACCGCAAGCCTGTACGCTTCTGCGAAGAACTGCTTGGCGTATTCGTAGCCGCCGTGGCACTCGAAATACGCACTGTTCACGTCGAACACAAGCTCGTCAAACACTTTCGCGTTGGGTTTCAGACCGCGCAGGCTGATAGTCCCATCGCCCACCATGCGGCTGAACTCCTGCTCATATGTTCCCGCGCAGGTTTTGAAATGCACGTTGAGGCATGAACGCTCCGGCAATATGTCCCCGTTGCCGTAGCTGTCATTTTCACGCTCGTTGTGCCGCTGCCTTATGCTGAAACCGCTTTTCGGGTATGCTTGGTTGCGCACGACGCACCTGTCGATTTTTGGCATATTGCCCACCCCTCTCGTAAAAGCCCTCTCAATAGTCAGCAGAAAAAAGCCTGATTTGTTCCCCCTGAAACAAAAATATTTTTAACCGATATTTTACTGAAACAAACCACGGCCATAATTTTGGGTGTTATTATGTTCATGATTTTTCATGCGCATAATAAAAATACCGCCCGGTTTTGAGCGGACAGAAAAATGGCACAGTAATAAAATCTGTTTACGCGCAGTTTGTTTTATGGTATATTTGATTGTGTTGAACGCAGGTATTGCTTGGCAAACGGGGACGCAATACGTCATATACTCCTGTTGGAGAGTATATGACCCACTCTGACAGATTCTGCGCTTCGCGTTGCAATCTGCCGTGGCCTCCTGCGGAGGGGATCGCCGCAGTCAAACCCTGTGGCAAGCCACAACGGTTTTCCAAACGGCGATACGGACAGCTTTCAATACCTCCGCCTCACCTGCGCCGTCATCGAAACCCGTCCGTTCGGGCTTCTGACAAGTAGAGCCAATGAAAGGAGCAAAAAATGATGGACTTTAGCTTTGTTAAAACTGCTTTGGTTTCAAGGTTAGGAACACCATACTTTGAAACTGACTCATGTATTTTGTTTTGCGGTGATACTCTTCAATTGTCAAAGAAAGCTGCTATACAGTTGTTTGACGCAATAATTACCAGCCCACCATATAACATCGGTAAGGAATACGAAAACACAGTGCCACTAGATATGTATATCGAGTGGTCAGTCGCTTGGTTGAATGATTCATGCAAATTACTAAAACCGACAGGTTCTTTATTGCTAAATCTTGGTTATGTTGCAGTTGACGACAAGGGACGAGCGGTTCCAATTCCATATATGCTTTGGGATAAAGTACCAATGTTCCTTAATCAAGAGATAGTTTGGAATTATTCTGCTGGAGTAGCTTGTAAAAACTATCTTAGCCCGCGAAACGAAAAAATCCTATGGTATGTGAAAGACCGCAATAATTACGTTTTCAACCTAGACCCAATTAGGGATAAAAATGTGAAATATCCAAACTCAAAGCGTAATGGCAAGCTGCGAGTAAATACTCTTGGAAAGAATCCCTCTGATGTATGGGAAATTGCAAAGGTAACAACAGGGCAGAATCGTTCTTCTGAAGAACGTACTCCTCATCCTTGCCAATTCCCAACTGATCTAATAAATAGATTAGTCTTAGGATTTACAAATGAAAATGCAATTGTATTTGACCCTTTTATTGGGTCTGGGACCACATTTGAATCCTGTTTAAGACACAATCGTTTTTGTGTCGGTTTTGAGATACTACCTGAATACTGTGAAATTGCAAAGAAGCGAGTGATTTCTGTACAAGCTGAAATGGAATATTCATCAGCACAAATGGTGATGAGTTTTCCGTTTTCTGATGTTGAAATGGAGCGTGTTGTTTATGAATCCGTATGAAGGAAAAAGCGTCGATACATGGCTGTCAATTACGCAAAAGCTAGTTGATGAACATCCGCTCAAACCTTTTGTAGTTGAGATATGTTTAAATTCATGGAAAAGTATGCTTGAAGGGAAATTCAATGATCGTCTCAATCGACGAGTAAAAGATATGAGCCTTACACCTCAAGCAACTGGTGCATTACTCCACGATTTAATCCCGGAATACGTCGAGGCGAATGAAATCAAAGGCTTCCGAAAAGGTAGAAGTAATAACGAAAAAGATATTGTTTGTATCTTTAATGATGGCTTGTCTATTGAGATTAAGACATCCTCTCAGAGTAAAATCTACGGCAATAGGAGTTATGCGGTATCTGACACAGGGAAAGGGAAATCAGGATACTATATAACGATAAACTTTGAAAGAACTGATAAAAAGAATCCTGAAATTTTGTTCATTAAAATGGGTTGGCTTGACCATACGGATTGGCATGGTCAAAAAAGCCAAACCGGTCAGCAAGCGTCTATTTCAAAAGACGTTTGGGAAAACAAACTCATCACATTGCATAAGTTGCAGATAGACATTAATACAGCAGACTATGAGAGGTTACAGACTTTGGAAGGGATTGGGCCTACAACAGCTCAGAAAATCATAGATCACAGAGAAGCAAATGGGAAATATGAGAGTGTTGACGATCTTTTTGATGTAAAAGGGGTTCGAGAGAAAACTGTCAAATATTTACAGGATGCAATTATTATCTGATAGATTTATCCGTTGCTTATTAACGATATTAGAACTAATGGCTGGACGCATGAGTCGAAACAATTTGATAATAGCTATGTCGAAACACAAGCAATATCTTTGTAAGGGGTGGGATTGTGCGGCAATACTCAATTAGCTTTACTGGTAGAGTGAATATGAGTCACACAACCTATGGCTTATTGATGAAAAATTATCTTACTGTAGTTATATTGCTTCTGACATCCCATTTGATAATGATTACAAGAAAGATCGAACGGACATTTTAGTTCTTGATAATCCAGTTGCTGTTTCAGACAATAAAAATGATGGAAATGTTTTCGATACAGTCGTTATTTTTGAACTGAAACGCCCAATGCGAGATGATTATACTGATAGTGATAATCCTATAACTCAATTATATGACTATGTACGAAAAATCCAAAATAACGAGGAAAGAGACAAGTACGGCAGACCAATAAAAGTGAGTGACTCCACAAAATTCTATCTATATGCAATCTGCGACACAACACCTAGGTTAGAGCGGTTAATAGACCAAAATGGGTTTGCTCATACCCCGGATAAACTGGGTTTCTATCGGCATAATGATAGGTATAACGCATATTTTGAGATACTATCTTACGATAAAATCCTAAATGATGCCCAAAAACGTAATAGGATTCTTTTTGAAAAACTAGGTGTTTGACAATAAATAAAGACGCAATTGAGTTACAGCATGAAACGCATTTTCATAAATGACCAAGGCTATCACGCTATAAATGATAGTCTCAATTAAAGCCTACACCATCTGTCGGCGGTCTTTTATGTTGTTTTTGTTTTTCACTTGCTTCCTTATGGACACTGCTCATTCTCTCGGAGGTTATATGGACAGCACCGCTATAGAAGTAAATAACGTTTCCATGATGTTCAACCTTAGCAAAGACAAAATCATGGGGCTCAATGAATATGTCATAAAAGCTTTAAAACGGCAGCTATTCTATGAAGAATTCTGGGCGC
>Ga0099364_10005796_pt1 | contig 18207 bp, 15 predicted proteins | sample TergutTh196P3_FD_73070 | JGI IMG/M metagenome (GOLD analysis project Ga0099364, IMG submission 73070) | Microcerotermes parvus P3 segment gut microbial communities from Pointe-Noire, Republic of the Congo - Th196 P3 | ecosystem: Host-associated > Arthropoda: Insects > Digestive system > Gut ...
CGGGCTCTGTGAACGCCTTTTCTAAATTGTCTATCTTGCCCCCCCCCCCCAAGTTAACATTTTCTTTGTCATAAAAGTCTCCTGATTGTTAGGAATACGGAAAAGTACCACTGTTATGTCTCTAAATGTACCATGCGCTGTGCGGAAAGTCAATACCCAAATTTCAAAATTTGGAAATTATTTAGCCGGTGCTTCGGCGAATAAACCGGAGTACCGGTACTGTAATGTTTACGTCGACGTACCGGCTAAATGATTATGTGGTACAATGGACGCGTTCTCAAATGATAGGAGTGGAATTATGTCAGCCCAACCATTAACCTACGAAAGCGTTCTTGAATTGATTCGAGAGAATAGCCGAGAGATTAGCCGTGCGGTAAAAGAGCAAGGTGCCGAGTTCGACCGAAGGATGGAAGAGCAACGCGCCGAGAACGCCCAAATGCGAAAAGAACTAAACAAGAAGATGGGCGATCTCACTTCGCGCATCGGCGAAATCGTCGAACACATGCTCGGCGGAAAAATCCTTGATAAATTTCAAGCGTTAGGATATGCCGTCGATGATTACACACGAGACCATCGCTATCGGAACTCAAAATTAGGAATCAAAGGGCAGATAGATTTGATTTTGCAAGACGGCGATGTTGCCATTTTCATTGAAGTCAAAACGAAATTAGAGACGACAGATGTCCGCAAGCACTTGGAACAAATGGAAAAGTATCGCCGCCACGTCGATGCTGCCAAGATACTGTGGCCGCCGACCACTCGTTTTCTCGGAGCGGTTGCCGGGGCGGTTGTCGATGACGAAGCAATGGATTTTGCCCACGAAAACGGATTGTACGTCATCGTACAATCCGGCGAAGCCGTAGAGATCGTGCCAACGCCGGAAAGGTTTAAGGCAAAGGAATGGTAAACTTGTCTCATGGTATCGCCGATGCAGTATTACTGATGTATGGGGCGGGCCCCAAGAAAACTTTACAGTCGGACGTGTTCTTGGTCGCTGATGTGTTCGAGGTCTTTTGCGGTACTACGGGTGTGTAAAAATAAACTGGGTGCGGCGCAGCGAGCGGGGGGCGTTAGCCCCAGGGCTGACGCATTGATTTTTCCAAATCCCTATTTTTCAAGCGTATAAACGCAGAAAAATGTGTCATTTTTGATTTGGAGTATCACATATTGTGGACTTTATCCTCGCAAACTTTTGGCTCGCTATTTGTTGTCTATTTTTCCTAAAATTCGCATTTTGCCATAAAAGTCTCCTGATTGTTAGGAGATGAAAAAGTATCACCATGATACGTTTACTGTACCATATGCTGGAAGCAAGATGTCAAGCCCCTTTTTGGGTTTTTCAACATTATTCAAACACAAGCGGAATGTTGCGCAATCTTACGATTGCGGCTCTGATGGATTGACTAAATAATCCGCAGCAGCGCATCGTACATTTCATTGGAAGTCGTCAGCACCTTCGCATTCGCTCGATACATCGCCGAGGCTAATATCATGTTGATCATCTCGCCGCCCATGTCCGTGTTCGATAGTTCCAAAGCATGACTCTTGAACGTTCCCACTCCGCTCGTGAAACGCCCTATGATGGCAAAATAGTTTTTGCGTCAGGGACTATTGCAATTTTCCAAAACTCTGTTATACTCTTTCCAACATTTGATATTCCGTCCGGCACGTCGTCGGACGATTGAATTAGAGTTCGTCAGCAATTCGATAGCCGCATAAGATTTTCCTGAAAATCGAAATGTGGATTGGTTGCCTTCACGTTCCAACCGGCGTGCCGGGTGAAGATAATCAATGGTTACGAAAAAGCGGCGTGCTTCCGAAAGGGAGCGTCTGCGCGTAACCAGTGGTAAGTCTTCAGCGCATGCAATTTGCGATGGCGCACCGTATTGGAACACGGGGAGAGAACCATCTATTGAACGCACCACGCTCCGCTCTTGACGTGGTCTTGCTTGCCGGACTTGGAAAACATTAACCCCCTTTTGAAAGGACATTACTCATGAACAGGACATTCAAACTTTTCTCTGTGTGTCTCTGCTGTTTCACGCTGACACTTTTGAGCGGCTGTGGAAATCCTCATACACCGGGCGTGCCCCGAACAACCTCTACGCAATCTGCCAGTGGCATTCCTGCGCCTGTACCTGTTCCCGTACTGACTCCCGTTGAACAAGTAGAAGCTGACAGATACATCGCAGAGCATGGGAGAAAAGCTATAGTACACTGCCTGATTGATATGAAACAAGATAACGAGAAACTTATTCTCCGGTATCTCCAGTATCTCGTTTCCCAAGGAGCGGATGTTAATACACTTGTTATCCGAGAGCCCCCTTATGACGAGGAACTCACCCCTCTTTTCCTGGCAGTGAGTCAACGTGACATTGAAATCATCAAATTCCTCGTATCCCAGGGAGCAAATGTCAATATGAAAGGTAGCAATGGCTGGTCTCCACTCCATTCTGCGGTGTCTCGCTTCCTTTATGCGAAGTCTCACCAAAATATCGAAATTGTCAAATTTCTAGTGTCCAAAGGAGCCGACGTTAATGCAAAAAATCAATTTGATTCCACACCACTTGATATGGCAAAATCCTCGTTAGAAGGCGCGAATCGTCCTTACCAAGAGGGTTCATTTACGAGGTCAAGAATTATTCCCCCAGATGAAATGGAACGACTCAAAGAAATCATTGCTTTTCTCTCCAGTCAAAAATAACTTGACGTAGAATTCATTCACAGCATTCGAACCGGTTTTGTGTGATTGTTAGTTTTCCAACCCTTCACTGAAAAATCCATGACCAACTGGTACTACTACAACGACGGCAAGAAACATGGTCCCATTACATCCTCGGCACTGAAAGCACTTGCTGAGCAAGGCGTGATTACGTCCACGACTCCGTTGGAAACAGAAAGCGGACGCAAAGGGCCCGCGGGAAAAGTGCCGGGACTATTCAATGCCGCACCGTCCAATCCATTTACCACACCAATGGCTGTTCAAAATCAAGCAATGCCGCAAAGCGTTCCTATATCCGACACCAAAGGAAACAAAAGTTCGCTTTGGATTACGGTTGTCGGTGTTCTGTTGATCGCATGCGTCGGTTTGGGAGGATGGTGGGTAATAAAACAGTCGTCGCCGCCCGGTGAGCAAACAGCAAAGAATGTGAGCAATCTTGAACCGATTGAGCCTGACAATGGGATGCAGAATGTACCGGCTGATGATTCTGGCGTTTCCGGTGATGAAGATAATTTTGCCGACGGTTCCGGTGCGATGAACGGTAGTATAGGTGATAACATGATCGGTGAGTTTGGTAGATTCACCAGATCTGGTGCTGGTAGAAACCCTCCGGGGCAGCCGGCGGCTCAACCGCAACCGCGTCCAGAGCCGCCGCTACGCTCAATTGACATCAGAGGCGGACGCAACTTTTCTGATGGGGTTGCGTGGCTGTGGCCGCGCGGAGACTCGTGGTTTTGTGTCGATAAAACGGGAAAAACTGTCTTGCGTTTAGGACAAGACTCGCCGCACTCCAACTTTTCGCATGGGGTCGCTTTAGTCATACGGAGGGACTCCAACCAAACGGTTGAGTTGATTGATAAAAGCGGCAAAGTTATATCTTCCCCCAAATCTGGAGAGTATGACCAAATAACAGGATTCATACCAGATATTGGCATGATACTTGTTCACAAGCGTATAGACACTTTTCAACTGACAGAAGATCGTGTGGGCGTGATAGATAGTAGCGGAAACTGGAAAGTACCGTTAATTAATGATCCGGTCTTGGTAGCTGTGGGTAAAGCGGTTTCCCCCGCAATTTTTTTACAGGGTGGGAATTCACCGGATAGAGAGGTGGTTACAAGCGGCATGGGTGCTCTACGTCGGTATCCTGGAGAAGGCTTTTTTACATGGTCGTCAGGACGCAACCAGGACTTTTTTTTCAACATAGCAACTGGTACCAGAGGTACATTGTCCATGAGTATTAGTGATAGCGTCAGCGAATTTGGAGATCCGTGGAGACCAATCTCAAAAGGATACGGTGTGCGTATAATGCAAAACACAGTTTTTCGCATAGATACATCGGGAAAAGCGACACCAATAATCAACCTGCCGCAAAATGCTGATAGTACCGGTATGGGGGATTATTCAGAAGGACTTTTTTACTTGTATGCAAGTGTTAGACAATCCAATGCTCCCTTGATTTCCGGTTTCTATGATATTACAGGAAAGTTAATTATTGATTTGAGACAGTATAATTTATCAACTGGCGGTTATGGCACATGGGCAAAGCAAGTCAAATTCTCCGATGGTTATTGTGTATTGCGTTTACTTAACCCACAAGGAGTTGGATATTGGTCGGTTATTGATAAAACCGGCAAAATGATGTTCACACCAAAGAGATACCTTCAACAGCGTACGGGGGGAGATATTCGTGTTCCTGACGCAAAATGTGGAATGATCGTGATAAATTCCAATTTGATGAACACCCAGTTAAGTTTAAGTACCATAATCGACGCGAGCACTGGCGATGTGGTTCTTGAACTTGGGGAAGGTTTCAGAGTCTTTGATTACAGCGAAGACGCTGCTTTGGTTAAGAGTAATAGCGAAGTTTATTACATCGACAAAGCGGGAAAGCGGCTGTTTTAACGACGTATTTTTGGAATCTTTTTTCCTTGCTTGCGCGTTGGGCTCGGGTGTGTAAAAATAAAGTGAGATGTTGCACAAAAGCCGGAATGAAACGCAGTGTAATGACGGACGGTTTTGTGTGCCCTCCGTCATTGCGCTACGCTCCATTCCGGCTTTTGTTGTATAAATACTAAATAATCCGCAACAGCGCATCGTACATTTCATTGGAAGTCGTCAGCACCTTCGCATTCGCCCGATACATTGCCGAGGCTAAAATCATGTTAATCATCTCACCGCCCATATCCGTGTTCGAGGTCTCTAACGCATGACTCTTGAACGTTCCCACTCCGCCCGACGCACTGCCGGCAAGGTTGACCATCGGATCACCAGAATTCGTGCCCTGTAAAAACAAACTGTCCCCCGCCTTGTACAAACCCTCCTGATTGCGGAACGTCGCCAATGGAATCTGTCCCAACGCCCGCTCCACACCACTCGTAAAACGACCCATAATAACACCATCCGGCAATATCGTAAAATCGTACAACGTGCCCGCCCCCGCACCATCTTGATACGTCTGACGAATGTTCGGAGCATTCGTCGCCAATGCCATCAACGCACCAATGTCCATCTCGAAATCAAAATCCAACGGCGTTACCGACGCAACCTGCGTCCGTTCAATCGACACCGTCGTACTCGAAGCATCAATCAACCGACCATTTTGATCGAACCGAAGTATGCCCGTCCCCGTTGCAATCGCAGAGCCATCGACCGGCTGATTCTCCGATGAGTCGGCAAACCAACGGTAAACCGTTTCCGTATTCGTTTTCGATTCCAACACAAATGTCATCTGTACCGTTATCGGAGAACCTAACGAGTCAAAAACCTGCAACTCGGTTTTCACACTCGAACCGACCGCATCCTGCCGGTTGCTAGGGTCTTGTCCCCAGCCGAGGTCAATCAACTTCATTTCCCCCGACAGCGTCCGCAACTGCATATCATTGGAATTAAACTCCACAGCGTTTGCCGTTCCCGCATTGCTCAACAGATAAATCGCTCCGTCAATAATTGCCGCCCCGGGCGAACCGCCGTTGATGGTACGTCCGAGGTCGCCCTGATCCAGCGGTACACCGTCCATCGCACTGCGGATTCCAAACGCCTCATTCAAAAAGAGCAGATACTCACTGACCGTAGTGTTCTCCGTGATGTCCAGCGTTGCAGGGCGAAGTTCCTGCGTGCCCTTCTGCGGATTAAGCGTCAGCGTGCCGGGTTCAAACGCCTGCACGAATTGACCATTGACGAATCTGCCGACATCGACGAGAAGCGTGCCAGGATGAATTTGCACATTTCCTTGACCGGCAGGATTCACCTCCGGTTGCTGCAACAGTTGCGAGTCGGAAATTCGGTCGATAAGCACGGCATTGGGATCCATATTTTGGATTTCTCCGACGAAGTGTATCTCCGTTGGATCAAAGCCGGAACTGCGATAGACTTTCCGTCCGATCCAACCGTCGGGATTGTCCGGCTCCGCCGTCGGCAGATTAGTAAGCACCGCCTGACCGTTGTTGATATTGTAAGGATCGCCCACGGCGACTGGTCGGCTTTCGTTACCAAAAACATCGGTGTAGGTAACGTAATACTGGTAACTGTATTGATGACTTTCGCCGAGCCGACTCTGATTCAGTATCCGTGTTTCATCCATTGTACCGGTATCGGTGTACGTTGTTCCCGTTACATCGGTTACGAAGTAAAACTCCGGCGTTTGCGTAGGATTGCCGGTATCGACGGCACGATACACCCGGAGCGAATTGTACTCCGTCGGAATGCCCGGCAAATTATTGAGCGTTACAGCGTTTTCTCCTGCTTGCACGGTTGCCGCAACCGGCGAAGAGAAGTCGGACTCGACTCCGGCGGCATCGACGAAGGCGAATCGGTAGAGATAATTCCCTTCCGGCATCGTTCCGCCGGTTGTACCGGTCGTTTGTGCCGGGTCTTCGCCGAAAGGACGAGTTAACTGTGTGATAGAGACCGGCTCATTAACAACGGGTGCAGACCGGGACAGGTCGGTCATCGGCGGCGTTTGAATGACTCTTCCTTCGGTGGCGTTATCGCCGACGGCGTCGAGAATCCCTTCGATGGTAACGGTATTGGTTTGTTCTGCAATGTGCATTTCGCCGATGGGGATTCGCAGATTGGTGAGTGTGCCGTATTGGATTTGGAATTGGTCATTGATACCGTATCCCATCACGTACAAGCCGGTGTTGGTGGTCAGGTAGAGGTCGCGGTTGATATCGAGTGCACCGTTTCGGGTGTAGTAATTGAGGTCGGGTTTTCCTTCCTGTTGTACGATGATGAATCCGTTTCCGTTGATGGCGACATCGCGGTTGGTCATACCTTCTTTGAATCCACCTTGTGCGAAGTTGGTTTTCACACTGGCAAGACTCACACCCATCCCGATTTGGATAGGATTGGTACCGGCGGTATAACCCATGCCGGGAGAGGAGCCGAGATTATAGGTATAGGAGAGGAAGTCGGTGAAGTCTGCCCGCTCGTACTTGTATCCGATGGTGTTAGCGTTGGCGAGGTTGTTACCGGAGACGTTGATTGTTTTTTCAGACGCTTTCATACCTGTGCTGGCGGTATGAATAGCGGATTTGAGTCCGAGTCCCATTGTTTTTGTGCGGATGGCAAGAACCGTTGTCGGATTTATCGGCAGGGAATAACGGGCGCAATCGGTTTTAGTTGTACAGGCGGTAGGGTTTGCGCAGATTGCCTATGTTGCTGTCCTGGCGGTAAAAAGTTCACAGAGTCCGAAGCGGTAACACCGGTGCTACCGCACCGGGCTCTGTTTGTTCTTTGTTAATTTTTCCGCCAATCCTGCTTATTGCTGGGTACTACTCACTCAAACTGGTTAACCAAACTGTGATAGTCGACTTTCGCGATGTTGTCCGTATCGATTCGGGGCAGCACCACTATGTTGAAACAAAGTTTACGGAAAAGTTGGAACGTGTCACTAGCGATAGTTTCGTCTTGCTCTGGATACAGATTGAACACCAAACAGGCTAGCGAAAGATTACGGCGGAAAACTGCTTCAATCGTCAGAAGAGTGTGATTAATACTGCCGAGTCTGCCAGACGTTACTAAAATGATCGGATAGCCCCGATCGCCGATGTAGTCTGCCGTCAACATATCCGGCGTGAGCGGAACCAAAAAACCGCCCGCCCCCTCCAAGAGGACAAAATCATAACGCTTTTGCAGCATCGCAGTGCATTGCGTAATTTTTTCCGGTTCGATAGTCCGCCCTTCCAAACGAGCTGCTAAGTGCGGAGACGCCGGGTAGTGGAACTGATAAGGACAAGTCAGCGTTCCGCCAGAGGAATCCGGCATATCCGGCTGGGAGTTCGGAAAATCTTCGGGTAGCGGCGCTGTTTCCATCAGTCTACGATGGATGACGATATCTTCGGAAAGAGCGTTATCCTGCCCTGTTTGAACCAATTTTTGCGTTATCACTTTTTTCCCTTGCTGCTGTAAAAAGCGTGCTGCCATACCGGTTGCCCAGGTTTTCCCGACGCCCGTATCGATACCCGTTATGAAAAATGTCGTCATACCTTTTACCCTTGAACAACAAAAATGCAACAAAAGATTTGTTCGGAAATTATCAAATTCGTCATTATGACACAAGACGGAAAGACAGTTTCCTAGGCAACAGGTCTAGTCAATCATTCCGCCGTCGTTCAACGGAAACGTCTCGACCCAGGGCAAGCCCCAATCACCAATCTCCGCCATAAAAGGATCAGGATCAAACTGTTCCATATTGAATACACCGCTCCCCGACCACTGACCCGACAATATCAACTTCGCTCCCAATGCCGCCGGCACACCCGTCGTATAACTGACTCCTTGTGCTCCCGTCTCCGCGTAACATTCCTCGTGAACACAAGTGTTGTAGATGTAGTAGGCATCAGGCGGCTCGCTTGCGTCTGCTACCGTCTGCCGTCTGCCGTCTGCCGTCTTTCCATCCCCCGTAATCCAACAACCAATGCACGTCTTCCCCTTCGTCCGAGAGCCCAGCGACGCAGGATCAGGCAATAACGCCTTCAAGAATTGCAACGGAATAATCTCCCGACCTTCGTACATTACCGGATCAATACGCGTCATACCGACGTTTTCCAACACATTCAAATGAGTCAAATACGATTGACCGAAGGTCATCCAAAACCGCATCCGCTTCACTTCGGGAAAGTGTTTGACGAGTGACTCCATTTCTTCGTGATAGAGTAGGTACATATCCTTGTTGCCAATACCATCGGGAAAGTCAAACACTTTCTTGACCGACAGCGGTTCGGTCTCGTGCCACGCACCGTCTTCGTAGTAGCGTCCCTTTGCGGAGACTTCTCTAATGTTGATTTCAGGGTTGAAATTCGTTGCGAAAGGATAGCCGTGGTCACCCGCGTTGCAGTCGATAATATCGACGGTATCCATCTGATTGAAATGGTGCTTTCGTGCGTGAGCAACGTAGACATTGGTTACACCGGGATCGAATCCGCTGCCGAGCAGTGCTAATAGTCCCGCCTTTTCAAAGCGTTCCTGATATTCCCATTGCGGAGCGTAGCAAAACTTGGCGGTGTCGGGATGCTCATAGTTGGCGGTGTCGAGATAATTGACTCCCGCTTCGAGACAAGCGTCCATGATGGTCAGGTCTTGATAGGGGAGTGCGACGTGAATGACGAGGTTCGGCTTAACGTCATTGAAGAGTGTGACAAGTTCGGGAACATTATCGGCATCGACGGCGGCGGTGCGGATGGATTCGGTAAATCCTTTGGCGTAGATGTCGGCGACGATAGCATCGCATTTTGCTTTTGTTCGGCTTGCAAAAGTGATTTCGTCAAAAATGTCTCGACGCTGGGCGCATTTGAAGGCGACGACTCGTCCGACTCCGCCTGCTCCGATGATCAATACTCGATTCGTCATGTTTTTCGTTCTCCTTTGAAAAATGTTTATGTTTGGGAAAAAGCAGCAATCGTAAAATTGCTGTTTTTCGAGTGTGTAGCAACTAAGTAGTCTCACTTTGTCGCAACGTTTTGCAATTTATCAGGTGACATCACCTTTTCCGTGTAATTGTTATGTTTCGCACAAAGGCACAAAGAACACCAAGGAACGTCCCGGTAATTTAAACTCCTTTGTGCCCTTTGTGCCTTTGTGCGAGGAAAAATAGCTTTCGTGATGCAGACACTGTTTTTCCTACATTCTTTACGAATGCGGCTTTGTGAATCTCTATCCTTCCAAATCGAGCGTCGTTCCTGTTTTTCCAGAAATATCCTTGACTTTTTTCTTCTCCTGATCTGATTGTTTTCGTTGCTGTTGATTCCATTGCCAAGCCTGTCTTCCGTCAGCGTCCCGGTCTTTTGCGGAGGCTTCGCTCTCTTTGGATTCTGTGGACTGACTCGTCTGTTGGCTGTTTTGGATTTTTGCATCGTGTGCCGTACTCGGCATCGCTGGGGTAAAACCGACAAAACTCATAGCGTTGTTCTCCGTACAGAAAGGAAAGAAACATCCCATCCCCCATTATACACTTTCATCGGCAGTTTTCAACGATTACAACCCTGACGGCAGTAGGCGTCTGGACACGGGTGTGTAAAAATTTAGTTGGTATTTTGTACAATGTTGTTTTACTCGTTTTCTACAAGGACGTAATTTTATGCCGTTCCCCATCGACTCCCGCTCCGCCCACCCTCTGCATGGGAAATTGGTTTGACGGCGAACAGAGTCGCCATTGTAAGATTGCGCAAGAGTTGCGCAATCTTGTATGCTTACGATTGCGGCTCTGCTTGTTTCTAACGAAACATTCTCCCGCCGAGGCTTTAGGTTTCAAATTTTTCTCTCGCAGCCGACCGGGATTATTGCCCAAAATGTAAAATTGGGTAAAATAGTGAACATTAGTAATTTTTTTGCTCTTGACTCGAATCGGAAAAATAGTGTATAGTCTCCTCCGCAAAACTGCCTTACTCTTGCGTGAACTGCTAGACATGACGTACGCACTCCTTCCGGCTCTGGTGCCGGAACAGACTTCGTCGGCAACCATTGCCGAAAAATTAGACCTAGACCTAGATTTCGTAAAAACTTCGCTTCCGCCAAGGACACGGCTGACGTATCCGCATATACTTTTTACTCCTTTACATTACGAGCCGAACTATGCGTACCCTCTGTTGGTTTGGCTGCACGGAACCGGCGAAGATGAGCGGCAGCTCTTGCGGATTATGCCTAAAATTAGCTTGCAGAATTACGCAGCTGCCGCCCCGCGCGGATTGTTGATTGAACAATCGACAACTTCGCCGAAACTAGACTTGAGCATTTCGTCAATTTTGCAGCGTCCCAAAGATCGATACGATTGGCTCCTCACCGAAGACAATCTAATGCCTATCGAGCAGCAGATTTTCGATTGCATTGCCGTCGCACAAGAGCGGTGTAACATTGCAAATCACCGGATTTTTATTGCGGGATTCGGTACTGGCGGAACGGCAGCTCTGCAACTGGCAACGCTTTATCCAGAATATTTTGCTGGAGTGGCGGCGTTCGGTGCAGAAATCCCCACCGGCTATCCTATTTTCCCCACTGGGCAAAGGACGCAACCCTTGGCAATTCTCTTGGGTACAGACGAATCGATACCGGAACATGCTTGTCAGATGATGGAACTATTTTATACGGCAGGATTGACAGCAGACGTCCAAGAGTATTCTGACACGAAACAGTTAACACCGGCGATGTTGCAAGACTTAAACCGTTGGATGATGCAAATCGTCTGTTCATCGACCTCAACGAAGGTGCCGCACCCGACGGAACACTGTTAGCGGATTGACATCAATCCGCCAGTGCGGTGAATTGGTCAACGGACTGCGCAGTAGTTTTGTCCTCGTTTGGGTGTGTAAGAATAAAGTGGGTGCGGCACAGCGCGAGCGGGGGGCATTAGCCCCCCGATGGAGAACCAACACGCTTCGTAACCCAACGGGGGCTAACGCCCCCCGCTCGCGGGAAAGAAGACTCCACAAAATCTTTGACACACCCTCCTCTTTTCATTAATCTTGCAACACTCCTCTTTTCGGGTACAATGGTGTCTGTTGTTCGTATCAGTGGAGTAAAAAATGTACTGTGCACGTTGCGGAAGTGGATTGGGAGAAGAACAAATTTGCAGTCAGTGCGGTTGGACTTTCAATGAAACCGACATGTTCATCGGACCTTACGAACAGCCGTCGACAGGCGACGGCGCCGCCATTACCTCGCTGATCTGCGGAGTGTTGAGTTGGATTACCGCTGGCGGTTGCGGAATCGTGCCAATTGTCGGTATCATATTCGGGATGGTCGGCTTGAAGTCCCGACAGTCAGAAATCGCCGTGGCAGGAATCGTCATCAACGTTGCGGTACTGATATTAGCAATACTGTTTTTTGCGTTCATGACGCTGATGGCAGCCACGGATATGCCTCCGCCAAGAGTAGGCACACCAGGGCGGTGTTGTTGAATGGATACTTTACTATGGGAACAATTCGTTATCCACAGCCGGTGATGCTATTTGCAGCGGTATTTACTCCCGAAGAATCCGCGTTCGATTGGGTACGGGAACGTGCTGAATCGCAATGGGGATGTTTAATTTTGGAAAGCGAAACATTTCCTTTTGAAACGTTTACCGACTACTACGCCGCTACGATGGGAACGACGTTGCCGAAGCGGCTTTGGGCTTTTGAAAATCTTATCACTCCCGATGCACTGCCGAAAATAAAGTGTTTGACCAATGCTTGGGAAACCGAATTCAAAGCGGCATCAACGGGTTTGGCGGAGCGTCCGTTGAACATTGATCCAGGATACGTTGACTTGGGCAAGTTGATATTGGCTTCGACCAAGGATCATGCACATCGGATTTATTTATCCGAAGGTATCTTTGCAGAAACAACATTGATGTACACGCAGAAACAATGGAAGCCGTTGCCTTGGACTTATCCCGATTATCAGAGCATCGGCTATCACCTTTTTTTATCGCAGTGCAGAGAGCATCTCAAATCGAAAAGAATGAAACAGTAACGAAGTCTGTCGACCGTTAGAATTGGAGCATGTCATTCATCACTTCCCCCGATTTTACCGCTAACCAGACTCCATTTCTTTCTTATCTGGATGCCTACGTCTGATAATAGATGACTGGTAATTCTGTTTCTCTTCGGCAATCGCCAGCAGGTTTTTCGTTTCCGCAGTGTAAAATGATACGCTGTTTCGAGTCTTTTTCGCTACGTAAAGAGCCTTGTCCGCATGGTCGATGAGTTCCTGCACACTGGTTGCAGGATTGTCCAAAACGGTAACGCCGATGCTGATCGTCATTTTGACGACAATAGTATTTTCCGGGGTAGCAATTTCGGTGTTCGCTACTGTCTGCCGGATACGTTCTGCAATTTCCAGCGACCGCTCTTTATCGACATTCGGAAAGAGGGCAATGAATTCCTCTCCGCCGTAACGGATAAAATAATCTCTGTGGCGAAGAACCTTTTGAATTGTTTCTGAGATAGATGCCAATACCCGATCCCCCCAATTGTGACCATACGTGTCGTTGATGTTCTTAAAGTGGTCCAAGTCAAGCACCATCAAAGCCAAACTGCTGTTATCTTTGAGAGCAACAGCAATTTCTTCTTGGATCAATCTGTCGGCATAGCGTTTTGTATTGATCCATTTTTTCGACAAAAGCCTCATAGCCTTCCCGGTCTTCGTGTACGAACAGCACTACTGCCGCCGCGATGGCTTGTGCGCAGATAGAAAGTTCTTCTTCGATATAATTTCTCGACGCAACATAGACTGTCATGTGTATCACAGCAATAATGCCTGGTCAAAACAACTACTGTCAGGAAGACGAGCCTTGTTTTGAGTATTCTTTGAAATCGAGTCATAATTTTTTTCCCGCGTGTAGTGTCCTGTTCATTTCCCGTTTACAGCCCCGGCGGTAAAAAAGATCACGGAGCCCGGTGCGGAAGCTCCGGTGCTGCCGCACCGGGCTCTGTTTGTGCTTTGATAACTTTTTCCCGCCAGCACTGTATTTTTTCTTTGCGTTCCTTGCGTACTTTGCGGCGGATAACGCAAACACAATATGAAAAAGTTATTTTGGTAGAGTGTCTTAAATTCCACTCAACTTTCGATGGATATCTTGAGCAGCAATTCGACCGGCACCCATCGCTTCGATGACTGTCGCCGAACCGGTAACGATGTCGCCGCCCGCCCAAACATTCGGACGACTCGTCCGCCCCTGCTCATCCGCAACAATGTTGCCCCATTTGTTCAGTTCCAATCCCGGCGTGTTCTTCGTCAAAAGCGGATTCGCAAATCCGCCCGCCGCCACAATGACGCAATCGGTCGCCAACTCGAACTCTGAATCGGGAATCTTTACCGGTCGCCGCCGTCCTGACGCATCCGGCTCGCCCAACTCCATTCGGTCGCAAATCATCGCCCGAACCTGTTCCCGCTCATTACCGAGGTACTCCTTCGGATTAGTCAGAAAGAAAAATTCGATTCCCTCTTCCTCGGCATGATGTATTTCTTCCAATCGGGCAGGCAGTTCCGCTCGGGAGCGGCGATAGACGATTTTTACGTTTTCCGCTCCTAGCCGAACCGCCGTCCGGGCGGCGTCCATAGCAACGTTTCCGCCTCCGATGACGCAAACGTTTTTGCCTCGTATAATCGGCGTATCCTTTTCGGGAAACAGATACGCCTTCATCAAGTTAGCACGCGTCAGATATTCATTTGCCGAATAGATTCCGTTCAAATCTTCGCCGGGCAAATTGAGGAACATCGGCAGACCCGCCCCGACTCCGATAAAGACCGCCGAAAAACCATCCTCGTTCAGAAGTTCGTCGACCGTAATCGTTTGACCGATGACTTGATTCAATTCGATTGTTACGCCGAGATTGACGAGTCCTTCGATTTCGTTTTCAACGATGGCTTTGGGCAATCGGAATTCGGGAATACCGTACATCAAGACGCCGCCGGGCTTGTGAAACGCTTCGAAAATTGTAACATCATAGCCGAGCAGAATGAGATCGCCTGCAACGGTAAGTCCGGCGGGACCTGCTCCGACGACGGCAATTTTTTTACCTTCAGAGCCGCGACCGGGAGGTCGCGAACCGCAACCATCGCAACCTTCAGGTTGCGTCTCTGAAGATTTTTGTTCCCGTTCCCAATCGGCAACGAAGCGTTCGCAACGTCCGATGGCGACTGGTTCGGACTTTTTGCCGAGAATACACAGTGCTTCGCATTGGGTTTCCTGTGGACAGACGCGTCCGCAGACGGCGGGCAGAGCATTGGTCTCTTTAACTTTTTGTGCGGCGGCAGCGAAGTCTCCTTTACAGATGAGTTTGAGAAATTCAGGAATCTGCACGCCGACGGGACAGCCTTCGACGCATTTCGGCTTTTTACACTGGATGCACCGGGAGGCTTCTGTTTGAGCCATTTCGGGAGTATAGCCGAGAGGAACTTCCAAAAAGTTTTTGGTACGGACTTCCGGCGGCTGTTCGGGCATTGCTGTCCGGCTCGTTTTATTTACTGACATTTGTTTCGGTTAACGGTGAATCGGTGTAAACATTATACTGTAAACGGTATGAAAAAGGACGTTATTCTTCTTTGTGCTCTTTGCGCCCTTTGTGGTTGATCCTTTATTTTAACCACAAAGAGCACAAGGGACGCAAAGAAAAAATGCAATCATCGGCATTGTACGGTATAACTTCAGCTCCTGTTTGATGTCTATTCCTTTCCGGCGAAGCCTAATGTTACGGCGTTTTAATCTTCTCGCAAATCGCTTCGGTCATTTCCCGGGTGCCGACCGCCGTCGGATCATTTCGGTCAGCCTTCATATCATACGTAACATTCTTTCCTTCCGCAATGACAGCCGCTACCGCATTTTCCAGCCTGTCTGCCGCTTCGAACTCCTTCAAATGCCGAAGCATTAACATTCCCGACAAAATAACCGCCACCGGATTGACCATATTCAATCCCTTGTACTTCGGCGCCGAACCGTGCGTCGCCTCGAAGACAGCGCCTTCGGGACCAATATTTGCCCCAGGAGCCATTCCCAAACCGCCGACCAAGCCTGCACAAATGTCGCTCAATATGTCGCCGTAAAGATTCTCCATCACCAAAACGTCATACAACTCCGGCTTCTGTACCAGTTGCATCGACATATTGTCCACGATTCGGTCTTCAAACTCGATGTCAGGATACTGTTTCGCCACTTCCCGCGACACCTCGAGAAACAAGCCGTCGGTGTACTTCATGATGTTCGCCTTGTGCACCGACGTAACCTTTTTCCGCTTGTATTCTCTTGCGTAGTCAAACGCCGCCTTGACGATTCTTTCCGTAGCGGAAACGCTGATCGGCTTGATGGTGATGCCTGTCTCATCACCAAGTGTTGCGATTTTTCTTCCTTCGGCAATGGAATTGATGTAGGCAATCAACTCCGCCGTTTTAGGATTGCCCTTTTCGAATTCAATACCTGCGTAGAGGTCTTCGGTATTTTCGCGGAATATGACGAGATCGACTTTGACTTTATCGTACAGCGTCCGAACACCTGGATAGTATTTGCAGGGACGGATACAAGCGAAGAGTCCGAGTTCCTGTCGGAGGTGTACGTTGATGCTGCGAAAGCCGGTGCCGACGGGCGTGGTGATAGGTGCTTTCAGAGCGCATTTAGTACGTCGAATGCTTTCTATTGTGGAGTCGGGCAATGGTGTGCCGGTGCGTTCTAAACAATCGACTCCGGCTTCTTGGATGTCCCAGTCTATTTTTACGCCGGTGGCGTCGATACATTTTTTTGCGGCTTCGGCTAAATCGGGACCGACGCCGTCGCCGGTGATGAGGGTAACTTCGTGTGCCATTGATTAAGGAAAGTGTATGATGTTCAAGTTCTGCCTATTGTAACATATATGCGGATTTTGTTTACGCCCTATTTTGTTTTACCCAAGTGCAGGGTGTGTAAAAAATTGGTGGGTATTTTCAGACTTGCGCAATCGAGCGGGGTAACGCTAAAAATTAAACATCGTCGCATAGCGGCTTCTTCGAAAAACTGGATTGGAAATTGAAGTCGAAAAATTTTATTTCGCACTTATATCCAGCACTGGCAATAGGTTACAGAAAACTTTCTGTGTCATGATTGGACGCTAGTGAACAAACATTAACAATCAGTTGGCATCTCGTCGAAGCGCTCAAACCGAAGATACCGGTACACCGGCAAAGAGAGTGCAATGACGCAACCATTTAGCCGGTACTCCGGTGCGAGTCTACCATTCCTTTGCCTTAAATCCTTCAGGAGTCTGCACGATTTCCACGGCTTTGCCGGATTGAACGATAACGTACATTCCATTTTTATGTGCAAATTCCATTGCCTCATGTTTAACGACCGCACCGGCAACTGCCCCGATGAAACGTCTTTTGTCTCCTCTTGCATCGGCACAACGCCGGTATTCTTCTATCTTCTTTATGTGTTTGCGGACACGCGATGTTGTTAATGTCGTTTTGACTTCGATAAGAATGGCAACATCGCCGTCTTCTAAAAACAGATCGATTTCACCGCGAATGCCTAGTTTCTTGTATTCGTAATGGACATTTTGAGCGCATTGCATAATGTCGTAATCGAGGACACGGAACTTTTCGACGATGTTTCCTTCGACCATTTTTTCGACGATTTCGCCGATACGGCAACCGAGTTCGCCGACAATTTTTTGGGCTTTTCTGGCTATTCGGTCGGTTTCCTTTTGCCGCCGGTCTGTTTCTTGCATCCTTCGGTCGAACTCGGCACCTTGTTTTTTTAGCGAGCGGCGAAACTCCCGATGTTCCTCTCGCATTTCTCGGCTATGCTCGCGAATCAATTCAAGAACGCTTTCGTATGTTAACGGCTGGACTGACATAATTCTGCTCCTATCGTTGCTCCTGATTACAAAAGTAGCCTAAAAACTTACGCCCGATTCTACATAATTTTGGCGGGCTTGGCAAGATGCTATTTTCCGGCAACAATACGGCGACACAGTTGCCGGCTCTTTTTGCGCTCCGCAGGCGGAGCGGCTAACACGCAATCTTCCGATTGCGGCTCTGCTTGCCTTGCTAACGCGTCGGTCTCTGCTCTCCCGTCTTGCAAATTCCGCAAAATCGGATACAATATAAGCCATATCTTGCAGTAAATAGAAAATACCAAAAATCTTTACGTTGCAAGAACTTACGTCAAAAATCAAATAAACGTCCGAAAGCGATAGTCCTACCGAACCGGCTGCGTTCACTCCCGAAGAAGACGGCACACGACAGCTCCAACTCTCCATCGGCAATAATGTTTTATGGGGGAGATGAAGAACAGTTACCTGTCCTAAATGACAGCCACGCGCCATGAGCGTCATCGTCAGCCGAGCGATTCCCGACGTGAGAGACGGTCTCAAACCCTCCCAACGCCGTATTTTGGTCGCCATGAATGACCTCAATCTCGGTCCCACTGCCAGCCGAACAAAATGCGCCAAAATCTGCGGCGAAACAATGGGAAACTACCATCCGCACGGCGACGTGGTCATCTATCCCACCCTCGTCCGCATGGCACAGGAAT
>Ga0099364_10005797_pt1 | contig 18205 bp, 13 predicted proteins | sample TergutTh196P3_FD_73070 | JGI IMG/M metagenome (GOLD analysis project Ga0099364, IMG submission 73070) | Microcerotermes parvus P3 segment gut microbial communities from Pointe-Noire, Republic of the Congo - Th196 P3 | ecosystem: Host-associated > Arthropoda: Insects > Digestive system > Gut ...
GTTGCGCAAGTTTTTTGTTGTGCGTAAACTTTGGGTCTTTGTGTATGGACGAAACTTTCAGATGAGGATATTTTGCAAGATATTTTCCGAGAATATCATACGAGTTATCTTCCGAACAGTCGTTTACTACAATAACTTCGTAGTCGGGATAATCCTGCTCAAGAACTGCCGGAAGGAAATTATCAAGATTTTCAGCTTCGTTTCTTGCGCAGATTATTACCGAAGCGGGAGGTTTTTCCTGCGGGGTTTCGGGCGGCTTGAAAAAAACAACGGCTAAGTAATATCGCAGATAATAAAAGAGTTGAATGCCTACAGTCAGAACGAGAATAAAAAAAGTGACCGTTAGAAAAGGGTTAGCGTTAGTAAAAATCATTTCAATATAAGACAAATTAATTTTGAGCCAAATATACAATCAAAACCGATTAATAAGTAAAGTGCGTATAAATAATTTTGCATAGTTGGAAAAAATAAGGCTGTCCATTGTTTGAACAGCCCTGATTTTAAGAACAGTTGTATTTAATTATTCAATAAGATGTCCAAGAATGGATAATGTTGCGCCGAAGCCGGGAAGTCTGCCGTTTTCCGTTGTCCACCCGCCGGACGAGATAAAGCGTCCGCCGATAGTACCGTCACTTATAATTTGCGGATAGGTAATGTTGTTGCCGTCTTTGTCTTCGACCGGAAGTACAGGAGCTCCCCTAACCGGCATACTGACAAACCCCACATTGTTGCTCAGAATCGATTCGTCACTGTCATAGCCTGCCACGCGCCCAAAGGTTAGCGCCGTACCGCCTGTTTGCTCTATGCTTGGATTAAGCGCGGCGCAGTTATCTACTTTGCTGTCCCAAACATAGCCCGCTATGCCGCCTACATTTTCATTGCCGCCTACTGCACCCGTGGCGAAACTGTTGATAAGTTCGGCATCGTCAAGATAGCCCGCTATGCCGCCTACATTGCTATTGCCGCTTACCGCGCCCGCGGCGTAGCAATTGGCAAGTTTGGCAGGATTGGCGAGGTCTTCGGATCTAAGCAAGCCTGTTATGCCGCCTACCCAGTTATTACCGCTTACTGCGCCCGTGGCGTAACAATTGAGCATTATGCCGTCAACTATAGCGCCTGCTATGCCGCCGACACGGTCATTGCCGCTCACCTCGCTTGTAGAGTAGCTGTTGATAAGTTCGCCATCAAATTCGTCCTCATGATCGTAAGAATCACCGCCAAGATAGCCCACCAAGCCGCCTACATAGTCATTGCCGCTCACCTCGCCTCCTGTGACTTTGCAATCAGCTATGTTGCCGTAAACAGAACCTGCTATACCGCCGGTAAAATTGCCGCCGGTAATACTCGCAACGGTAACACTAAGATTTTCTATTGTCACATTGTAGGTTTTTCCGGCAGAACCAAACAGTCCCGTATATCCTCCGGTACGGTCAATGTAGAGGTTGGAAACAGTGTGTCCCGCGCCGTCAAAATGCCCTTCGAATGCGTAATTGAAGTTGCCTATGGGTGTCCAGCCTTCGCCGCTGCTGTAAGACGAGAGGTCGATGTCGGCTGTGAGCCTGTAGTATTTACTCGTCCAAAGCGCGCTTGTAGCCGGAGTGTTCACCAATACGGCTAAATTTGCCAACTGCAACGGATTACCTATCAGATAGGGGTCGGCGGCGCTTTCGCCGCTACCGATAAAGTTACGAACAGTTATATTATTAACGTATGCTATTTCACTTTCGTGAGTAATAATTACTGTTTTGAGACCTGTCGCCGAAAAGTCATACTCAAGGTTGTCGGCAGTAATGGTAACCGGTTTGGTATCGCCGTCACTGTATGTGGCGGTTACTTCCATTCCCGTAAGATCAAACGTCTCGCCGATACCGTAAGTCATTTTACTCGGCAACTTGGTTACGGCGATGGATTCAAGCGTAGCATTAGATGTAGGATCATCTCCTTTATTCTTGTCCTTACAACTGTTTAACAGTGCAACGCTACAAATTAACAAAAAACATAAACTCTTTTTCATAATTGATTTTAAATTTTAATTTAATTAAACCTTTATACGATAATTTTGGGTGTAAAGTTACACAGTAAAAATTATAATCAAACAACGTTTTGATGAATGATAGTTTATTTATGACTAAATATTATTTTTTTTGAGACCAAGCGTTATATATCAAAAGCAAAAATATAAAAAATTTTTTCAGGTCGTCATTTACAGTTACATTTGCGCTTCATAATATTTGACAAAGATTTATGTTCAATATAGAGAGCAGGGATCCCGAATCGAAAGCAAGGACGGGAATTTTAAAGACGGCGCATGGCGATATTCCTACTCCTATTTTTATGCCCGTTGGCACGGCAGGCACGGTAAAGGGAATAATGCAGAGAGATTTGGCTGAAGATATTAACGCAAAGATTATTCTCGGAAACACATATCATCTCTACCTCAGAGCGGGAGTTGAAATTATTAAAGCCGCCGGAGGATTGCATAAATTCATATCGTGGGACAAACCGATGCTTACCGACAGCGGCGGATTTCAGGTGTTTTCGCTTGCCGACAAAAGAAAACTGACCGAAGAGGGGGCGGTATTTAAATCATACATCAACGGCTCGAAGCATATCTTTACTCCCGAAAACACAGTGGATATTCAAAGAGTTATGGGCGCCGACATCATTATGGCTTTTGACGAGTGCGCACCGTGGTCTGCCGACTATCAGTATGTGAAAAAATCGGTTGCGCTTACTCACCGCTGGTTGGACAGGGCTGTGGAGAGGTACAGAGAAACAGACCCTGTTTGGGACTGGACGCAGTACCTTTTCCCGATTGTGCAGGGGGGAACTTACGATGACCTGAGAAAAGAATCGGCAGAAAAAATCTCGTCCAAAGAGATGGCGGGCAATGCGATAGGCGGACTATCGGTGGGCGAGCCGGCAGAAGAAATGTATCGGATTATTGAGATTGTGAACGAGATACTTCCGTGCGACAAACCGCGTTATCTTATGGGAGTAGGCACGCCTGTAAACATACTTGAGGCTATTGACCGGGGAATAGATATGTTCGACTGCGTGATGCCTACCCGCAACGGACGCAACGGTATGCTTTTTACGGGAGAAGGGACAATAAATATACGAAACAGAAAATGGGCTGATGATTTCAGTCCCATAGACACTACATGTCCCTCGCACGTAAGTCGAAGCTATTCAAAGGCTTACTTGAGGCATTTGATAATGGCAGGCGAAAATCTCGGCTCGCAAATTGCAAGTATTCATAATTTGGCATTTTATTTGCAGCTTGTTGAAGAAGCAAGAGAAAAAATAAAACTTGGAGTTTTTAGACAATGGAAAGAAGCAATGATAAAAAAACTTTCGCAGAGGCTTTAGGCTTGCTGAAAGTAATAGACATATACATTATTAGAAAGTTTCTCGGGACTTTCTTTTTCTCCATTGCCCTTATTTTGATTATCGCCGTGATATTCGACTTTGCCGAAAAGGTTGATAATTTCATGGAAAACGAGGCTCCGGCAAAAGCGATAATATTTGATTATTACCTGAACTTTATTCCATATTTCGGAACACTGTTTACCCATTTGTTTGTATTTATTTCCGTAGTCTTTTTTACCTCAAAAATGGCAACACACAATGAAATTATAGCCATTCTTAACAGTGGCATGAGTTTTAAGCGAATGATGTTGCCCTATTTGATTTCCGCCACCGTAATTGCCATTGTCGCTTTTAGCCTTACCAATTTTGTTATACCAAGGTCAAATCAAAGGTTAATAGAATTTGAAGGCACGTATTACAGACCTTCGGTAAGGAGGATAACCGTTGAAAACATTCACCGTCAAGTGTTTAAGGATATTTATGTCTACATGAGTTCTTTTAATCCCGTCAATCAGCGCGGACAGAATTTTACAATCGAAAAATTTGGCGAAGACGGGATACTTGAATCCAAGTTGTCGGCGCCGTCCGTTGTTTTTGATACGTCCATAAATAAATGGTCGGCGTTGAATTATGTTTTGCGGGAAATAAGAGATGACGAAGAGATTATAACAACGGGACAGCAACTTGACACTACTCTTACAATAAGTCCGAGCGACTTTTCGCGGGCGCCGGGCATTGTAAACACAATGACGTATAGAGAACTTAACGATTATATTGACTTGCTGCAACTGCAAGGCTCAGACGAGCTTAAACTGTTTTTGATTGAAAAACACAGGCGTTTTTCCAATCCTTTTGCCGTATTCATACTGACTCTTATAGGTGTCTCTTTATCGTCTCGCAAAATAAGGGGCGGAATAGGAATGAGCATAGGGATAGGGCTTGCGTTAAGTTTTTCGTATATACTGTTTCTTCAGCTTGCCTCTCAGTTTTCGCTTAAAGGCAACCTCGACCCGATGCTGGCAATGTGGATACCTAATATAATATACGTTTTTATAGCTTTTGTTTTGTATAAGTTGGCTCCAAAATAATTTTCCATGTACACCGTATCGCTAAAATGCAAAAAAAGGTCAAAAATTTTAAATAGTTTCTAAAAAAAATAACTACCTTTGCCCGAAGATGAAACATATAAACAATATTTTAAATTATTTGATAATCGTTCTCTTGTTGAATGTGGTTATCAGTGTGGGAGTTTCGGCGCAACCTGTTCCGAGCGAGGATGAGAACATTCCGTTTCTTGTAACATTTGGAAGGGGCGCGAAAACTTCGTATGGCGATGACGATTTTTATCAGATTTTTTTCTTCTCGATACCAAGAGATTATACGCAACAGTTTTATATCAGAGTATTTGATCCCGATTGCGGCGGCGAACATGACGAATTGATGGGCGAATGGGATACAAGAACCATGTTTTCGGTGTATGGCGGCACAGGCTCCGACCCTGAACAGCATGACGAGGCAAGAGGACTTGAAAGAGGAATGAACTATAAAATCGGAAATCTTTTGCAGTCGCGCACTTTTGGCAATGACGGTAGATACGATAACAGCTGGTATTCGTTTGGACCCTTTACGGCAACGCAAGGCGAGCTTAACGAAAGGTGGAACAGTTATATTTTCAAGATAATTTGCGAAGGCATATCCGGCGATGACGGCAATCTTTACAGATACTATCTCAGCCGAGACGCCAATTCCAACATACCCATTGAAGGCGCAAATGCTTTCACCTATAAATATACCTTCAGAATGTGGAACGATTTTAACAGCGTTTCCCATATCTATCCGTATGTCGATTCGGGAGTGGTATCTATACGCCAAAGTAATTTCGATTGGGATGATGATGGAAGAATTGTTGTAGCGTCAAGATATAAGAGAGGCGTTGATGTTCCTGTGTCGGGCGATGATGACTGGGCAAGGTCGTCTATCCCGATAGAGCCTGCCGAAATAAATTCCTCACTTGACTTTCAATTTCATAAACGACAGGGAGAGCTTGTCAGAAACAATAATGTGGTTATAATGCTGCAAAACCAGCGAGGAGACGCTCTGAGGTTTTACAGTTCGCCTATCGGCGGAGTTCCGGTTTATAATCCCAGAACAAACATTATCCGACTGCCCCCCCAACGATAATAAAATTTAATGAAGAAAAACATTAAACTAATTTACAGTATTTTATTGAGCTTGAGTTTTTTTTCTCAAACTCTGTTTTCTCAAACATTCAGTTTTAGAAATTACGGGGCAGAGAGAAATATCCCGAACCTTTTTACTTACACGATAAACCAGACAGATGACGGCTACTTGTGGGTTGGAATGGGAAACGGCATTGCCCGATTCGACGGCTTCGAATTTTTTATGGCGGCATTTCCTGATTCCGTAAACGGACGCTATCCCACCTCAAGTTTTAAAGACCGGGCAGGAACTTTATGGTATGGATGCAGCGATGGCACAGTTTTTTATGTAAGAAACAGAAAACTTGTTCAAGTCGATATTGAAAACACAAGCAGTGTCAACAAGGTGATTCAGAGTTCTGACGGAAAAATCTTTATCATACCGCAAAGCAGAGCGATATTTTCAATTAACGCTTCCAACCCTGCCGAAATATTCCGGTATGACCATGATATTTCTTCAGTCATTTTTTCGGCATGTTTTACTCCGCAGGGCGAACTGCTTCTGGGAACACAGGAAAACCTTATTATCAGTCGGTTTGAAGAAAATTCCATTAACATATTGAACGTTGTCGATGGTTTTGATTATTCTGCCGTTACTTCCATTATCAGTGTTCCGGGCAGTCAGTCGGAATATCTTATCGGCACTGACGGCAGCGGGCTGTTTTTGTTGACAGTTGATAATTCGAGCCATGACTTGAAAAGAATAAAAGGGCTTGAAAATGACGAATACCTCTATATCCAATCGCTGTTTGTCGATAACGACAACACTATATGGATATCGACTTTCGGAGACGGCGCCATACGGTTTAAACTTTCGCAGGATCACGAGACGGCGCAAAGTATAACATACAACCTCTCTACGGGGCTTAACAGCAACGATATTAAGTTGATTTTTCAGGACTTGGAAGGCAACTACTGGTTCGGCACATTCGGGAACGGTATTTCGATGCTAAGTTCGTATGCCTCAAGTTCTTTTATTGTGGGCAGGAATAATCGCGAAAATAATATAATTTACGTCAATTCGTTTGAAGACAAGTATATACTTGGAACTCCGGCGGGATTTCATTTATTCGACTCATATATCGGAAAATCGGAATCGTTTACCGACCTGTTAAGATATACCGACAACGTTAACATTACGTCATATTTTAAAGACAGCGATGGAAATATCTGGTTTGGAACTGCCGGTTCGGGTTTATATGTGATGAACGCTGAAGGAAAGGTAACGCTCTTTTACCGGTCGTGGGACACAGGCTTGGACAATATTCGGGACATAAAGATTGACGATCGCAATATATGGCTGGCGACAATAAACGGGTTGATAGCATTGGATAAATTTACCGGCGAGCTATTTAAAAGGTTCGATATATCAAACGGACTTCCGCACAGTAGCATAAATACGGTTTTTATCGACCGAGACGGAAATATAATAGTAGGCAGCAATGAAGGCGAAAGGCTTTTTTATATTGACCGAAACTATGCAATAAGGTCGACTGAAGGAACTATGACAGGCGGCTCAATTAACAGAATTCAATCTGTTTCGCAAGGATATTACGGTGTAGTATGGATTGCCACAAGAGGAAACGGAGTATTTAGACTTACCGCCGACACCGTAAAAACGGCATACAGAACAGTAGAGTTTGTGTCAAATTATTGTTACAGCATATTGTCAGACAGCGACCAAAATATTTGGGTAGGTCATGATATAGGCTTTTCAAGGTATAATCCCATTGCGGGAACCATTAAAACATTTGAAACAGGCTTCAGCAGAGGAGGCGTATGCAATATGGGAGCTATCTTCGAGACAGATGACGGCAAAATTCTTATAGGAACAACCGAGGGACTTATAATATACGACAAAAAAAGAGACAACCTCAGTCAAATGCCTCCGATGACAAACCTTAACTATATTGCCATAAACGACAAACCGTATGATTATCAACCTGTTTATACGCTACCCTACAGAAGCTATTTTATACGTCTCAATTTTGTAGGTATCCATTTCAGCGATCCCGAAAAGGTCAGTTACAGCGTTTTGGTTGAAAATTTCGACAACGACTGGAGCAATTTTAGTTCAAACAGGGAAATACCATACAATCTACGTGACGGTAGATATAAATTCAATATAATATCCGTCAACAGCGAAGGAATTGCGCAAGATGAGCCTTTTTCGTTTGTAATTATTATTAAAAAGCCATGGTGGCGGACAAATGTGGCAATTATGATATGGGGCTTACTTGTTACCGGAGCCGTGATTCTGATTATTAAGTATAGAGAAAGGTCACAAAAACAACTTCAGAAATATCTTGAAGCAGAGTTAGATGCAAGAACAAGCATAATTAGAAAGCAAAAAGAAGAAATTGAACTGCAAAATATCGAAATAACCGACAGTATAAATTATGCAAAACGCATACAAACAAGCATTTTGCCCGACTATAATAAACTAAAGGAGATATTTTCAGACGCTTTTGTAATCTTCAGACCAAGAAATATTGTAAGCGGCGATTTTTACTGGTTCGATTGGTTGGATAAAGATAAGTTTATACTTGTTTGCGCCGATTCAACCGGACATGGAGTGCCGGGAGCTTTTATGTCGATGATTGGCACTACATTGCTGAGAGATATTGTTACGCGGCAAAAAGTTTCAAAACCCTCACAGATACTTAGCCTTCTTGACAAACAGGTTTTTTCTACCTTGAATCAGAATATGAAATTGGGAATTACAGGCGATGGCATGGATATGGTTGTATGCGAATTTAATCTGAAGCGCCGCCATTTGAGGTTTGCGTCTGCCATGAGACCCGCGATAATTATCATTGGAGGCGAATCGTTTTATATAAAAGGCAACAGAGCTTCTGTCGGCGGAGAATCTATAATGGAAAAATATTTTGACGATCAGGAGTATTACCTTAACGAAGGCGATACCATATATCTTTTTTCAGATGGTCTTTCCGATCAATTTGGCGGCATCGATGGTAAGAAGATGAAGATTTCCAGACTCAAGAAACTTATTGAACAGGTTTCGGATTTGCCGATGGAAGAACAGCAATCGGTTATAAGTAGTTTTTATGACGAATGGAAAGGAACCTGCGAACAGGTTGATGATATATTGCTTATCGGAATTAGGATGTAATCAATTATGTCAAAAATTGGTTGAAAACCATACTCCAATTCCAAATTGGCAGATACCATTTCTTTTCTATTTCTGCAATAGCCGGATAGACAGATTTTTTCAATGCGTCATCATTTGGAAATGAGCAGTTTGTTTTTTGGTGGTGTTGTAAAAAGTATGTTTTTGCGCCTATACATACCCAAAATTTATATAGAAGAAAACTAAATTAAATGCTTTCAAATGATTATACAGCTTTTTAGAGAAACAACAGGTTTTTCGGAATGCTCTTCGAATGCGGTGTCTCAATCTGCAATTATTTCCTTCAATCCCATTTATCTGACTGCCTTGACAATTGCCTCGGCTTTCAAGTCATCGATTTTCAGATATTTTGCGCCCATTATTTCGGCAATCTCGCGGAGTTTTCCAAGACGCAGAAAGTCTTTTTCCGTGTCAATAACCAAAGCGTTAATCTGTTTCGACTTGATTTGCAAAGCGATTTGATTTGCCTCGTCCATAGGCTTCATATCCTTGTTGATACTCACATTAATACGTCCATCGGAAATAAGCACGAGTAAAGGTTTGCAGTCTTTATGTTTTTTTAATTCGGACATGACGCATTGCAATCCGGTCATCAAACCATGATTTAATGGGCTTTTCCCGCCCGTAGGAATATATTCGAGCAGTTTTTTGGCAAGTTCGACACTTGAGGTGGGAGGTAAAATCAACTCCGCATTATTTTGTTTAAAAACGACCAGTGCAACTTTATCGCGCTTTTGATAGGCATCTATCAAAAGCGAAAAGATAGCCGCTTTCGTCTCTTTCATTCGCTGAGATACTCCCATTGAGGCTGACGAATCAACTACAAAAACGATGGTATTGCCGATTTTCCTCATTCGCTTTTTCTCGCGTATATCCGATGTTTCAATAGCAACAGCCATGTCGCCTTTTTCTCTGTATTTTTGGTGGGGAGCGGCAGCTCTAATAGTAGCAGACAGGGCAATATCGCTCGTCAGTTTGTCGGGTATCCTGTCAGCCACATACCTGCCTCGTTTATCCCTGCTGAGAGCGGCGCTACGTCTACCGTTTCCCCTCTTTGCCTTGTTGTCGGTTTCAATTTTTATATGCTTCACTGCATAAGGCTCATCGGGTGCGAACATTACCTCTTCGGGAGGATTCTCGTTGTCGCCCTGTTCCTGTTGCCCTTCGGACGGAGACTGCTGTTGTTTCTCGTTGTTTTTAGACTCCTGTTCCTTCAGTTCGTCCTTTTTTTTTTCGTGTTATTCTCTATCGAGCGGTTCAATTCGTCATTTTTCATCTGCGGCTCTTGAAACGGACGGCGCCTTAAACGGTGCATCAGCACAAGTTCAGCCGCCTCTTTCACATCGTCTTCCGTGATTATGTTGCGCTGATTAAACGCGGCAATGGTTTGTGCAGTTTTCAGCATGAAGATGTCTGCCCTGTGACCGTCAACAGCTACTTCAACAGATAGATTGGCAATACTTTCCAGAATTTCTTTGGTATATTTCACCGCCGACAGTTGTTTTTGGGCAAGCGTTATCATCATGGTGAGTTTTCTATCCTCTTCGCTCCATTTCTCGTAAAATTCTGAAGGGTTTTGCTCAAACTGCAAGGAACGTTCCATGATTTCAACCCTTTTCTCCACATCGTCAATACCCTCTACCTCAACGCATAAACCGAAACGGTCGAGCAACTGAGGTCTTAAATCGCCTTCTTCGGGATTCATGGTTCCAATCAGGATAAATTTTGCAGGGTGAGAAAATGAAATCCCCTCACGCTCAACATTATTGGCGCCCATTGCAGCAGAATCGAGCAATACGTCAACAAGATGGTCATCTAAAAGATTTACTTCGTCAACGTAGAGTATATTGCGGTTTGCTTCTGCCAAAATACCCGGGTCGAATGCTCTTTCGCCCTTTTTTAGCGCCTGTTCGATGTTTATGGTGCCCAACAGGCGGTCTTCGGTAGTTCCTAAAGGAAGCTCAACAACTTTCATGTGTCGTTTTTCGACTTCAAGCTTTTGACCGGATTTTAACTTTACACGGCAATTGCAACACAGGTTTTTCGTTCCGGAAGGATCGCAACTGTATTCACATGATTTAACTACTTCAACTTCAGGGAGTAAATGAGTAAGCGCCCGTACTGCTGTCGATTTTGCGGTACCTTTCTGACCTCTTATCAAAACGCCGCCTATTGAAGGGTTTATAGCGTTCAGAATAAGTGCCTTTTTCATTTTTTCCTGCCCCACAATGGCGGAAAAAGGATAGTTAAAACGATGTTTGTTACTCATTACGATATTTCAAAAAGTGTACAAATTTATATGAAATTTACTGAATTACACACAGACGTATAAAAATTTCTTCAAAACTTACTAAAAACCAACCTGCCGCTGCAACTTTCACAAACCCCACAGCTCACGCATCGGCAGTCATATTGCAACTGCCGTCATATATAAATAATACTACAAAAATCGTGCCAAATGGGAATAATGTTGCGACAAAGACTCATAAATAATGTCCTTTCATGGATATAATTGAAATTCTACCATTAAAAACCTCGTAGATGATACGGTGTTTTCGTGTTATACGGCGGCTCCACAGCCCGGTCAGTTCATATTTCAACGGTTCGGGCTTACCGATACCTGTAAACGGGTGCTTACATATATCCTCAATCAGTTCGGATATTCGATTCTGAATTTTCAGGTTATTCTGTTCTTTCCAATAATCGCGGTCTTCCTGCGCCTTCTTTTTGTACTCTACTTCCATAAATCAGCCGTCTGAATAACAACACCTTCACTTTTACGGCTTGCTTGAATTTCTTCTGCAAACTCCTTATTGTAGGGTGATTTTTCCTCTGCAATTTGAAAGACACCGGCGCTCTTAATAGAATGGATAATACTTTTTGCCAACGTATTATTTGGATTATATTCTAATGTTATGGTTGCCATAATATTTCAATAATAATTTGCAGCAAAGATAACTTTTTTAACGGTTAATGATTAACGATTAATACAAAAAAATTAACCATTATTTCCGCGCCGACTCTACCGGCATTTTTGCAGGCTGTCAGCGTCCGGGGGAAAAAACGTATAGCCGTTGCATGCAACGGCTATACCAAATGACCGCCGCCGTTACCCTGACAGGGTGAAGCCAATTATATATCCAATCTCATTTCAACACAAGCACCCCGTCAGCATCGAGTTCGTGGGTTGATCTGATAGACGTTCCAGACAAAGAATAAAAATTACCAAGACCGCCATTATTGAACATGCTGATGATGCCCGCTGTTCCGTTGATGATAACAGGAGCATTTGTCCAGTTAGCGGCTACAGTACTACTGGTACCATTTCCGAACAAATGTAGCGAGCTAACTGCGCCGCTGAAATTGCCAACAAATGTTATGTTTGAACGTGTTGTATTATTGTTAGCCCATAGTATAAGCGTACGAATAGAGGCACTGCCTGATAGGCGGAAAGTGCAGTTGGCGTCATCAATGAATACATCCGCTCGGGATTGGTTACCTGTAATACTACCGGCACTCATTTCAAATGTGCCGCCGGTGCTTACATGTATGCTACCACCATCAGATAAAGCGCCGTGGTTTCCGCTGATTTCGCCGCCTTCCATTTTGAAAATGGCGTTTACACCTTCTACAAATACTACGTATGAATAAAAAGGCCTATGTTCTGTGATTTTAGAGTTATCGCGCATGGTCAGGCTACCGCGTTGTACATGTATAAGATGGGTTCCGAGGTTACCATTGAAACCTTTGAGCGTGATGTTCCGCCCAATAGTGAGATTTGCGTTGACACCGTCTATAGTAAACAATCTACCATTCGCTGCATTAGCCGTTATGAACCTTTCTACCCCGATGCCCAAGATGGTCAGTTTAGCATTGGTAGAGTTCATGCTTAATTCGCCTGTCATTACGTTGGCGCCGAGCAGAAGGGTGTATTCTTCCGATGTGTTGGCATTTACATAAGTAAAGGCTTCAGCAATATCATTTGCCGGCACCGACTCAATGCGGGTAAGCGCAGGGGGATTGTTCCATACGGCTACAAGGGCGACAGGCACGGTGATTGGAGCGGTGAAGTCAAACGCCGTACTTTCGCCTTCCCTGCGCCATTCCACGAAAGTGAACTGTAACAGTGCGTCCGGGTCTATCGAGCCTTTATACAGTCCCGCCGAGGGCGTTAATGCCTTTGTCGGATTTGCGGGGTCGGTTGCCATTGCGCCGTCACGTATGATTTGGGTATTTACCACGCTGCCGCCATCGCTGTTGAAAGTTACGAGATGCACCTTAGTCCATTTCGCTTTGAGGGTAACCGGAGCAGTAATTGCAGCGCCAAAATTCCATTCCGCTTCGCCTGAGAACCAGCCGTCAAACTCGTAGCCATTGCGGTCTGTTGCGGGGTTAGTCGCGATTGCTCCGTCCCGTACGGTTTGAGTAGATACCATGCTGCCGCCGTCACTGTCGAAAGTAACAAGATGCACAGCAGTCCATTTCGCCTTGAGGGTAACAGGCGCGGTAATGGCTGTGCCGAAATTCCATTCCGTTTCGCCGCTGAACCAGCCGTCAAACTCATAACCGGCGCGTGTCGGGTCTGTTGCGGGTTTGGTTGCCGTTCCGCCATTGGCTACGTTTTGGGTTGTTACCGCGCTGCCGCCGTCACTGTCGAAAGTAACCGCGTGAGTAACGATAGCCCACCGCGCGTAAAGCGTCATGTCTGCGCTCACTGTTTCCGTTTCAAAGTTCCAAAGTGCGCTTGTTTCGTTATCCGCTTTTGCCCAGCCTGCCAAACTGTAATTTTCGCGTGTCGGGTCTGCGGGTTTAGACAGCTTGCCGCCCTGCTTGACGGTTTGCTGCTGAGGAGTCGGTGTTCCACCCTTGCTGTTGAATGTAACGGTGTAAGTCGTCTCTTCTTTTTTAGTCTCTTCGTCCTTTTTACAGGACGTCAACGCCGCCCCCAAAAACAGGGCAGCTGCCACAAATAAAAAAACTATTCTTCTCATAATATTAAAAACGATTACCTGTACATCGTGAGGTTTTAATTAGGGTTATAAAAATTTTAAAAAAAATCTATTCAATTTCACACAAAACAAAAAAGCGGACTTTACATTATCCGCTTTCTGAGGTTGTGAGAAATGACCCGATACTACAAACAAGTAAATCCGCATTTCTGCGGCATTTATACTTATTCTTGTAGTACCTTTGAAACTTTCTCACGATTTCAGAAAACAAGAAATGTATATAGCCCAACGCTATTTCATTATGTCTTAATATCTTTTATCTATTCCATTCAAGACTGTTTTTATTTCGATGTAAAAATAGAAATCTTTTACAAATATAATAGCAAATGGCAAAAAAAGTTTGCAAAATTATTAAGTCGTAATACCCTATAAAGGTCATGTCCCTGTCAGGGTGAAGTCGCCCATACCCTGTCAGTGTCAGCAGGAAATGGATTGCACTATCCGCTTATCTTCTCCTAAATATATTTCTTACAGGATTTTCATTTTGAGGAACATTCTGTTCTTGTTTTTCCAAATCGGCTTCGTCCCATTCCAATCTGAATCGTGGTCTGTTTTCAGGCGGATTTTGCGGCGGCGGCGGCGTTATTGTGGTGTCGTTCCTGAACAGTCCGTACTCCTGATTAAGAATCGACCTTAAATTCTGTCTTTCAGACTGTACGTCTTCCCTCACCTTATCTCTTGCCGCCCTGAGGTCGTAGCCTATTCTTGTTGTATTGTCGTTGCCCTGAGCCAAAAGGAAAAGAGTTGTTCTCCCAAGTCCGTCATCTTCAACAACTCCAAACTCGGTAACGCTTCTTTGGTTACTCTTTCTTTTATTGCTCAAAAGCTCCGACAATCTTATTTGTATGTGATATTCGAAATTTTTATCAAAACCATGCCGCCCGTTTATTGAAAAGTCGGCGGCTGAAGACAACACCTCCATTTGCGGAATTGATAATTGATTATTTCTGATAAAAAAGTCGTTTTCAAGTTTGCTGAAACGTATATTTTCAAGTTCCGAAAGTTCGATGAAAGACGACAGTTTTTTAACAGGCTCAAAATCAACAAGAGAGCCGTTGTTGATGACGAATTTCCCTTCGGCTACGACCGATTTTGTGTCAATTTTAAACATTGAATCTGCCGGAAGAAACAGCGTTACCGAGCCTGTAAAATTTCCGTCCAAATTTTCAGCCTTAATAAAATCTTGCCCAAAATTTCGAAAAGCCGCAAATGTTTTTTTAATTCCCAAATCGGAAGCATTGAAGATGCCCCTGCCGGTAAATTGTTTTTTACTGTCTTGCAAAATAAATCCATTGCCTGAAATAACGCCATTCAACGCTTTAATATTAAGAGAATTAAAAGTCAATAATCCCGGATTGTAAACAAGGTTGGCTTCAACGTCTGAAGCGGGCAACCTGTCATATATAAGAGAATCTGCCCTTACTCTCAGGTCGAAGCTGACGTCATGAGGCATCTGAAAATTTTGCTCATTCCGTTGAAACAGAGTCAGAAATTCGGGCGTCAACTTTTCAAACCGTACATCGGCATTTGCATTAACCATTGTTGCATCGCCCGCAAGCCATTCCTGAAGATTTTTAAATGTGCCATTAACAGTCGCTTTTTGATTTTTATATTCAAATTGAAAATTTTTAGCCGTTAAAAATTCAGAAAAGATAATCTCGCCATTTACTTTAGACAATATTTGTTCCGTATCTGTTTTCCAAATATTTATATCGTGAAAAACAAGCGTTCCGCTCGGCTTTAATTTTAGAATTTCGGTTGCCAACCGGTTGTCGTTAGCCGGAAGCAATGATTTGAGATTCAGATTAACATCACAATATCCCGATGCGTAAGGCATTTTGACTATTCCGAAAAACTGTTTTATCTCTCCCGGATAGAAGCGTCCCTGTAACTCAATGTCGGCAAACGGCTTATTAAAATCGTTTATTTTAAATTTCGCGTTTACGTTCCCCGACCCGATGTTTGCCCTTAATTCGTTCACCGTTATAACCGAGCTGCTTTTGTTGTTCCTCGCGCCGTTTGAAAAAGAGCCTTTCAGGTAGATTCTGTCTGCATTCAGTCCGGTTAATTGGCGGCGCATGGAGCCGTTTTCAAAAAGATAGTTCAGCTCTAAATGCGGATTTTCCGTTTTTGAAAATTTCCCCGTTACGGCAGATTCAACGGTCAGGATTCCTCTCAAATCGTATTCTCTCAACTTTTGCGCATAGTTGGCGGGAAGGTATCGGCGGACAGTCTGCATGTTTATTTTCTCGCCCGATATTTTGAGGTCCATCTCGTTTTCGGACGAAACAGAGCCGGTAAGTCCAAAACGGACTCCTTCGACAAAAAGACTTCCTTTTCTGATGTTAAGTTCATCGTTCGAGTTGTCGAGATTTACGTCAAGACCAACGGATAAACGATTATTTAATGTAAAGTCTTTATGTCTATAATGATTTATAACAAGGTCTGTTTCAGCGTTAAACAAAATACTGCTTCTTGATATTCTGGTTGTAAGCCTCCCCTTTTCAACCCAACTGTTCATGAAAATGCCTGCAGCCAAATTATTATATACAACCTCAACATCGGTGAGCATTATTTTATCGAGATTCAGTATAAAGTTATCTTCCGCTTTCAGCGAATCGGCAGTTTTAGCGATACCGTAATTGTTTGCCTCAGAAGAATCTATAAGGATAAACAGTTTCCCGTTTTTCACGCCTACGCTACTTATATCATAATTTTTATTTATCATGTTGGTTATGCTGAACTCCATCGATATTGACGAGGCATGAAGCAACGTATCGGTGTTTATGTCCGTAAATTCGTTTTTATTGAATGACGGCGCGGAAAAAACCGTTATGTTTTTGAGTTCGAGAGAAGCATGTGGAAATCTCCTTATAAAAGAAAGCCGAAATGATTCCGCTTCAATTTTTACAGGCATTTTAGAGTTTACGGAGTTTAAAATCATATCGCCCACTTTGTCGCCAAGAATCAGCGCGGCAACAGCCATTATTGTCATAACAACTACGATTGCAGAGATAATTACTTTTATTATTTTAGTGGGGTTTTTCATAAAACATCTGCATAATATCTGCCGATAACAGACGTACCTGAATATAAAGTTAATCTTCGATACTTCATAGTTTATTTTATACAATTTTGTTGGTACAAAAGTAGTCTATTTTTTTCAGTTGCGCCAAAAAAGTGAATGCAATTACTCTGCGCGAAATGAATTGTGCCAAAAGAAATGTGGGTATTTACCCTGAGAAGGTAATTTTTTTTGCTTTTTTTGCAACCAAATAGATATTGGTTTACGTCTAAGGGGAAATTAACAAAAATATTTATTAATAATTTAAAATTTAAAAGTTATGACAGCAGTTTTTACAGTATTTTTTGTTCCAGCAAGCGTGATCATTTTAATAGTATGGTTTAAAAGTAATGAGAAGCGCAAACGCTATGAGTTGCAAGCCGATTTGTATGCCAAAGCCCTTGAAAAGGGACAGCCAATACCGGACGGTTTGTTTGTTGAACCTCAAAAACCCCAAAAGAAACGCTATGCGTTGAATACGGGAATTATTTGTACTGCGGCTGGCATCGGAATATCGTTGGCTTTCTGGCTAGTATCCGTTTTTGCCGCTCAATTGAATGAAATTGCTCCGGCGGTTTTTATGTCATTTATGTCTGTGGGCATTATCCCGATTTTAATCGGTATCGCCTTTTTGATTATTCATTTAATCGAAAAGAAAAAAGCCGCGAATGAAGATGCAAAATGATACATTGCTTGTATCGCGCGCAGCGTTGCTGGGCGACAGGAAAGCCTTTAGCCGGTTGGTTGAGGCTTACCAGTCGCCCATGCGGCGTTTTTTCTTCAACCTTACGGGCGGCGATGAGGAGTTGAGCAAAGACCTTGCGCAAGAGACGTTCATAAAAGCATGGCTGAACATCAGTTCGTTTCGCGCTGCGGCAAAATTTTCCACTTGGCTCTACCGCATTGCTTACAACACCTTTTACGACCATGTCCGCGCACGAAAAAATGCCGCCGCCGCAGATGTGGAAGCGGTTGCCGACCACATGGCAGCCGATGCGCCCGACAGAGACTTTGGCATAGATTTTGTACAGTCTTTAATAGTCCTCAAGGAAGAGGAACGTACCGCCGTGTTGTTGTTTTATATGGAAGACCAGACAATCGAGAAGGTTTCCAAGATAATGGGTTGCCCACAGGGAACCGTCAAATCGCATCTGCACCGCGGAAAAGAAAAATTGGCAGTTTATTTTAAAAATTATAGACAATGAATGATTCAGAGACTAAACTACCTTCGGCTAAAAGCCGAAGGGTTTGGGATCGGTTAAAGCCGACTTAAGATTGGTTTCTACTAATATCTGCTTAATGTATAAAATATCCCCTACCATGCATATGACAACGAAAAAAACTCCGACAATGGTTATGCTATTGAGAAAATATTACCAATAAAATACTA
>Ga0099364_10005798_pt1 | contig 18202 bp, 8 predicted proteins | sample TergutTh196P3_FD_73070 | JGI IMG/M metagenome (GOLD analysis project Ga0099364, IMG submission 73070) | Microcerotermes parvus P3 segment gut microbial communities from Pointe-Noire, Republic of the Congo - Th196 P3 | ecosystem: Host-associated > Arthropoda: Insects > Digestive system > Gut ...
CTACTGTTGCCACTATCCGACAAACTCGTATCTTGAACGGATCATAAAAAATCCGGATGTGATCGGTGGGAGATGGCGTTATATGTCGTTACGAGATTCCAGCGGATCAATTGACTGGTTGAAAGGTCTTTTGCGGCGACAGACACTGATTCGAGTTCTGAAGCCGAAACTTGCAGCGGCGAACTCATCGCAACTTGTCAAACAATGACCAACCGACTTGGAATCCGTTGCTCACCATCTAAAAGACTGAAATTCGTCTATGCCAAGGTGCCGCCGCAAAGCATTACAATTTAATGCTTTGCGGCGTAACTCCCGACACGGCAAAGCGTTGTGGCAGTGGCGAATCGTGTCTTTTCGGCCCCGTTCGTCCGTTTCTTGACGGCACCGACAGCGGCACCGCGTCAATGATGGCACCTTTGCGAAGGGGGCATTCGGGCTCGCGGCTTACGCTTCGTCGTGCGGACTATTCGCTCTCGACGCAAAACTCGCTTCCGGCGGTGGGCAGACCTTACCGGGTGGACGCATCTCACAAGGTACTCAACGAAAGGCTTCAAAATGCTGACTTTACATTTCTTCCTTCTTTCCTACGGGCTTATCTTGACGCCACAAAGATCGCGGACAACCACAGAGGCTATAATTGATGATCAAGCAGCCTACCCCAACATCCCATTTGCGGATTATAGCCGAAAAGGCTACAAAAAAAAACAAGAGGGCGTTTCTTGTCTGACGAAATTACAGCTCGTTTCAATTTTTTCCCGTTTCAGGTTCGACTCTGCCGTTTTCAACGTCATTTAATGATCGTAAACAATCAATCCTATCATAATAGCTGGCAGGCAGAAAAGTCATTGTTGAAATAATAACCCAGAAAAAAAACCAAGCGAAGGCTGACACATAATAGAGATAAAAATTTTTCAAAAATGCAAGAACGAAAAACATTGCTGAAAAAAACAGGACAACATTGAAAACATATTGTAATCCCGCAGAAAATTTGTACGGATTGTTTGGAAAAAATGCATGTCCAATAATGACAGAAGTCCCCATGACAAACATGAAGGCAGAGACATTGATACATAAACAATAGACAAGTTGCAATCTTGGCATGTCTTTTTTTATTGGTTCTATGGCAAAATCTGTGGGTAATAGCAACTCGCTTCCGGCGGTAGGGCAAACCTTACTGGGTAGGCGCATCCACAAGGTACTCATTTCTTCCTCCTTTCCCACGGACTTACCTTGGTGCCACAAAGAATCTGGGAACAGGGGCAAACAGTCGTCGCTAACCTCTATGCTCTGAACGATCCCCCGAACAACGTCTAGGTCGAGTTCTGTCCCTTCCCCCACTGCGTTAAAGGAAATTATTCCTCCCCTCAAACAACAAATACACTGCCATTGAAAATGACATTTATGCCTACTATCAACTAAGCGCCCACTACCAAGTATCTGTTCAATTGGAAAAAACAAGAGCCCCTCCCAATTCTTTCCAGAGAATGATTCAGCAGAGATCGGATCATTGTAAAAGATCGTTGTGCGCCCATGTTTAATAATAAATAAATGCCATACAGCCTCTCGGCGACTCATCGACCAATGAAAATCGTTTGCACCTACTCCCAAAGCCTCAATATATAGTTGAGGAAAAGTCAAGAAGGTTTTTTGTGTAGGGTGTTTTTGCGAAGCACGTTGTAAATCATCATTAAGAATAAATAGTCCGAGTGGACGAGCATAGACTGAGATATCTTTATCATGGAACCTAGCAGTAGCAATGCGACCATTAACAATACTTTTCTCATAATCCATGTCAGGAGGTAAGCGGAGCCACGTATGATCCAATGAATCCAATGCATGTCGCACCCAATCTTCGTGAATCTCGACTTCTGGCATCTGGCTATGTGGCACTTTTTCGATTTTACTCAGGCCGTTGTTTCGCCACACCAGATATTTCCAATATAAGTGTGGATAATAATACCAGAAACATACCCCAGCAAACAAGAACCAAACTACGATAAAAATAATGAATAAACGGGACTTTTTAGGTTTGTGTTTCATTTTATGATTCCAATCTATGATGTTTTTTAGGGTATTTTGCCAAAATCAAAATGCGAACCGATTAGTCATTTTTTACATGTTACTAACTGCTTTGCTCTCTCTTCATCAAACATTCGTTGGCTGATTTGTTTGCTACACAGGCTTCCAATATCTGAGGAAAGGTCATCAAAAAGCACCGTATTATCATATATTGTTCCGATCCAATCTATTTTACTTAAGTCACACTGTACCCATCGTGTCTCGCTATCTTTTTTCCAGCCGTAGGCATCACCTCCGAGTAACCATGAAATCGTTGAACATTTACATTCCATGCACTCAACCTCAACCCATACACCGTAAAAGGATGTTTTTAGAGACTCTATCACATCTAGAGCTAGTCCTGTAGCTCCACTAGGGGTTCCACCTGCCAGAAGAGTCCCAATCACCTCACCCACCCACTGAGGCGGGTTAGTCACTGATACAACATCAGCTACGCCTGCCGCGATAAGTATCGCTTTTATCATTGCAGCCTCCTCTCTTGGATTGAAACCGTCTATTGCAAATGCTGCACCTTTAACCATTCCAATACGATTTCCCAGATGTTTTTTCTCGCGACAACTCACAAAATCCCAGTCAAGAGCGGGGAGTAGCCCGAATACGTCTTTGTATATTATGGGATTCGATTTGACATACCGGTACAAGTTCTTATCTTTGCCACGATACCCAATCGGGTCACGGCTCACGAACCTTCCCATCTCAACATGATAAATCCGATTGCGATACAACATCAAACCTGTTTCGACGTCCAGCACTTGTCCGGTGAAAGTTCTATTCCACGCAAAGTCTGAAGTTGTTTCCTCACCAAAATCCTCATCCAACCATGAAATCTTGCCAAAGGCGTCATACTTCATCCATTCCTGAACATTACCTAACGGGTCGACAATCGCCACGACATTCCAGTTCGGATCGGCGAGTGAGTACAGTCGCTCTGCATCTTTTTCTCGCAAAATAAGATCGTCAATATAGCGTAGTCCCCAGACGTAACTCGTCAATTCAGAACCTGTTACGGATTCCAATTCCTGCCACTTCTCATTGAAAAACGATTTTGTAACACTTGATCCAACCGTTTTCTGAATCCGTTGATTCCTTTCATTATAATCGTAACGAGAAATCAAATTATCAGAAGTATCCCGCACTTCGACGAGGCGGTTCCAAGCGTCATATTTTGTTTTCAAGCCTGGCATTAACGTCATGTTGCCATTGGCGTCATGGGTGGCAATGCCTTGGAGTTCGTTGGCGGCGTTATGTGTACGGTTTTCTACTGTGCCGTTTTTGTCATACTGCAACCAGTTGCCGGTTTTGTCGAAATTCCATGACTCCGTAAAGGTCGATGCCGTTACGGCATCCTTGTTGGCATTCAAAACGCCACGGTCAAGGTTCTTGATCTGGTTGATTTGGTCATAATCGTACAGTTCCGAATTCGTGGAATGAACGGCATCGTGACGATAGGTGCGATTGCCCGCAAAGTCATAACCGTGCAAAATGTGTACAAGTGGGACGTTACCTTTCATCCAGCCATGGTTGATGATGCGACCGAAACCATCCAATCCGCCATTGGCATAGGTCAGCGATACGCCCGGCTCAACATACGTGGTCTGCATTGCCGATCCTCCACCGTCATAAATGTATTCTACGACAGGATTTACGCCATCCATTATTTGTGTGATATTGTTTCTCCCATCATAAATATAGCTTAATTGTTTTCCGCTCGGATATTGTGCACCAGACAAACGGCCGAAATTGACGTCATCATAATTGTATTCCAAATATTGTGTAGCCGAATCAACCACACCGGAATGAGATTGATACAATCTCTTTAATCTCTGGTTGGCGTCATATTCGTACTTGATTTCATTGACGACGGTATTGGAATTATCGTAACTCGTTACACTGGCGGCAGCACCGTTCCAATCATAAGTGCGACCGATTTTTCGTACAAGACCGTCAACACCGACACCGAGCGTTGCGACGACATCGGCGACTAATCGCCGCTGCATATCATACGAGAACAGACGAACACTACCGTTTTGGTCGGAGATTTGTTTGATCTTTCCGTCCAGAAAGTATGCCGTTGCAACCTGATCGGTGCCACTTGAGGTGGTATTCGAAGAGTCGGGATAAATCGCACTCGTTTCCATCGACGCATTGACGGCGTCTTCGTAAAGGTAGCGTGTGACTTGATTTCCGGTCGTCGGATTGGTCGCCGTTAGTGTAACGAGATTACTCAGTCCGTTGTAGGTGAATTGCACCTCGACATCTTCGTCGGGTTCCGTCGAATTACCGGTTTTATAGTTTTGGAATTGCGTAACAGTACGTCCCAATGCGTCGAAAACGGTTTTTTGCTGCGATCCCTTCGGGTCGACAGACGTGTCGCCGCGACCTGTTACAGGATCATAAATCGTTTTTGTAACAAGGCTATCATCCGTCGAAACCATTGGTTCACTGCCGGGTCTGGCGGGCTTTGCGAAGTGTGCCCAGATGAGTCCGCCGCTTCCGTAATTGGCTTGCGTCGTCAGGCGGCCCACTTTATCGTACCAATAATAAGCGACTTGTCGCACATAATTCGCACCGTTGAGATTGATGCCGGTGTCATCACCTGCATTGAGCGCGAGCGTTTCCGTTTCGATAAGTCTGCCCGCATTGCCATATCCGTTTTTCGTTTCGGAAACGATAATATCGCTGAACTTGATACGGAATAAGACGTTACGACCAAGAGCATCGAAGATTGTTTCGTCGGTTTGGCCGTGACGTGTCGTTTTTATTTGACGCCCTGCGACGTCACTGAAATAATCGGTCGTTTCAAATGCGTTGCCGACGTTGTTCCACGTTTCTGTGCGATAAACTCGTCCGGCAATATCGAGCAGTTGTCTGGAATGTGCAATGCGTCCGGCGGTCGTTGTTTCGGCAAAGTTGTCCGTTGTTGTTACATTTGCCCAATTCGGTTCGGTTTCGTAGGCGGCGGTTGTCGTAACGTTTCCTCGCCAGTCAAAGTCACGCACCGAGTACGGGCTAAATGGTGTCTCCGATCCGCCGGACATGGAGAACAATTGCGTTGCGCGAATGCGATCCCAGTTGTCGTATTTGTAGTTGACACCGGTGTAATCGTTTGTTCCTGTATCGAAATACGATGTTTGTTTCACAACGTGATCACCATCATAGACCACCTTACCAACCATCTTCAGGTAGGCGGCATAAGTCGTTCCGGTAACGATATTTGCAAGCGTCGTTGGCATTGTGGTTGTTACGCCTTGGAGATTCTCAATTGGGCGGTCACGCCAATCGAACCTGACGGCGTTGACCTGCCACTTATTGTTGGCGACATATTGTGCCGTTGCGATTTGACGGCCTTGCTGATCGTGAACGGATGCTGTTCGATAGAAATTTGTGCCAAGAACTCCGACGCCCGAAGCCGGTATTGTGTGATAACGGTCAATGTATTGGTGCGAGCCGTTCCTTGGATCGTAGGTGGAGCGGGTCCACGAAACTTTCGTTGCGTTCGGATCAATACCGCTTGGCAGACCGTTCGTAAGGACCACAGCGGTCGGCGGCAGTTCATACACCGAGGTCGGTTTTCCAGCGGCATTGACTTCCGTTACACTGATTGGAAGAATCGGCTTTTGCGTTGTGTCGTCCCATGCAGAAAAACGCATGGTCTTTTGAGCGTCGCGGATTGTGTAACTCGCCACGCCGTCCGGGCCGGTTGTTACATAAACTCGCCCGCGTTTATCGTAACCGATTGTTGTCGTTTGATTGAAGGCCGTTGCCAAACCACCGTCACGTGAGAACGGAGCGGCATCGGTCCATGCGGCGATGTCGTCGGTGTCCGTCGTGATGATTCCCGGCAAGGCCGATGTATCGACGTCGCGGACAACAAGTGCCGACTGCATTGAGAACGGATGATAACCGTAATAAGCGACGACGCCGAGCGGATCACGCGTCCAGCGTACCTTGCCGTACATATCGTAAAATGTCTGTGTAACCGCCACAATATCGGTTCCGTTTTGCGACACGGGAACGGCCTGTTGCGTTTCCGTTTTCGTCTTGATTGCGTTTTTGAAGTTGTCCTCCCAATAGGTGTAGGCGTAAGCCGCCGTCACCCGGTCTGCGGCATCACGGTCGGTCGTTTGAGTCGGATAGATGTGTTCAGCAACAACCTGACCTTGGGCGTTGTAATCGGTTGCGCTAATATAATACGCCGTTCCGCCGGAACCGATCTTGACCAGCGAACCGGTTTTTTTCCTCGAAACGGGATCGTACTCGGTAATTTTGATGATCCCTTTCGATGGGGCGACCGTGGCCAGATCGTTCGCCCATGAACCGTTGACGTAAGGATTCAAAAACTCTTTGAGTTGGGCGTTCGTCGTGATAAGGGAGTGGGCTTCTTCCGGACGTTCTTCAATGACCTTGCCTTCGTCATCGAGAATTTTCGAGGTGCAAACGACATTCAACGTTGCGGCGTTCGGATTTTCAATGACGGCCTCGCGTAATTCGATCCCGCGCCAGTTCATGGCGGTGATTGTTCGCTTGAGCGGATTTCCGACGGAATCCCGTGTATCGACAACGGTAAGATAATGGGCGACGTTTGGGTCAGCATTTACACTGGTGGCGGGAACATTCCCCAACGTCATATAGTAGTAATCCAGTTTTTTGCCACCGGTAGACGAGCCGCCGCAAGAGGAACATCCGGAGTTGATGGTTTCAGACAGGACAAAACCGAGATAAGCGTCGTGCATTTCGTGACGATCATTGCCGCCATACTTACTTTGTAAATTTTCATACCCCCAAGCGGTTCCAACGCCACCTGTGAAAACGCCATAATTGTAATAGGTGAATGTTCTTGAAGCATAGGATCCTATCGTATTGCCGCTGGAAAGTCCTTCGTAATCGTATCGTGTCAATAGATTTTCCGGTGTTGTAACCCCGGCATTGTTCTGCATAATTCGTTCAATCGCGTCGGGTTCATAGACGCTTTTGAGCTGGAAATAACCTCCGGACTCATAATTGTATCCCCGGTACTGTGTGTACTTGTGGTCCCATGAAACGCCGTCACTCAGCAATTCCGAAACTTTTACTTGCGCGAGGTCGCCCGGATAGCCGACGGCGGGGCCCGCATTGGCGTAGTCAACGTAAGTGTAGTCCACTTGGGCGATTTTGGTCGATTCCGGTACTTCGGGTGCTCCGTCATAGGCCTCGATCTTCGTCAAAAAACCGTTCGTGTAACCGGACACTCCATACGTATATTTGATAAAATACGCCTGCGGGTCCGCCGTCACAACGAGTGCTAAACGATTGCCATTGTAGAAGTAGGTTTCGCCGGTGAGACCTTGTGTCAGGTAGGCCAGGTTAGTCCGTTCCGAGAGCGGAATGATATTGCTTTGTGCTCCGCTGATCCCCCAGCACGGGTCCGCCGGGTCTTTTTCCCGGAAGATGTAAACGTCACCGCTTTCCGGATACGTCAGTGTATAGACAAGATGACTTAACATAACGGACTTTGTCAGCGTCACATTCAGGTCCACCGGTCCGCCGTAAGTTCCGTTGATTTGCCCCGGATTATTGTCGGTAAATGTCCGTTTGTTGGATGCGGAGAGGAACAACTCCATCGTATTGCCACTCCTGCGGAGATAGACCGCTTGTGGTCCGCCTGCCCAACGACGCCCGTGAATATTGTACATCGGATTGTTGTAGGTTCGCGTGTCAAGCACACTGTCGTATTCACGCGAATGGCTCCAACCGCCGAGCGGACCGGGGATCGACAAATCGGTCGCGTTTTCCTTGAGCGATCCCCGCATCAAGAGAACAGGCTCCGACGAAGTTTTGGGGCAAACCATCTGGCCATTGATGCACTTACACGGCCCGCCATTGTCCTGGGGTATACCTCTGTCCGGGTAGGGACCGGACGCGAACAGAAGGAGTGGCAAGGCCGAACAGAGCAAAACGCCCAATATTCGAGTCAAAAGCGGATTATAGGGGGTAAGGCAAGTCGATTTCATGGCGAATCTCAAGGGATATGTGTTACGAATGGGTATACGAGAACAGTCACACGGAGCTCTCGTTTACAGGGACTTTGCCTCACTCTGCTTCTGTTTCTGCATCTCCTCAAGTTTCTCTTCGACGATTTTGACCGTCTTCATGTAACGATTATGGCTCCGCTCATCGCCTCGCTGTTCGGCGAGAGTCGCTCGGCGTGTGAGTTCCTTGGCATATTCTTCCGTGACAAACGTATCTGCTTCTTCGGTTCGTCTGACACGAATATCCTCATAGTATTTTTTGACCTCATCACCGGTGGCAAGCCAGGCGTCCATTTCGACCTGCTTGTCTTCGTCAACGAATTGATCGCGGACACTCATAATCATGGACCGAGCCTCATCGGCGCGGTCGAGAGCGGCCAATCTTGCGGCGAGTTCGCCCGTCAGACGGAACCGCATCTCGTCGCTTTCCGCCGCTTCGAGCCCTTTTTCAATCGGCTTAATTCCGGTTCCCGGCATAAATTCGCTACCGAATACCGTTTCGTATTTGAACGCTTCGGCGATGAACCAACTTGCCCGAATGTCACCGGGCTTCTTCTCGTTTTCATCGCCCAAAAGATGCATGTCGGTGATGTCCGCCACGACTTTCGGCTTCCCGGCTATGCGGCAGATACAGCAGAGAACATAGGTAACGGTCAGATTGCAACTTCCGTCCTCGTTGGCAACGTGTTCGGAGAGCATTTCGATCTTCTGATCAATGTCGTCTCCCGCGAAGAGTCTTGCCAGCCGGAAATAGGGTTCGACGTTTTGGGTCAGGTATCCGCCCGGACTGCGCCCAGGTGCAAATCCCGGTTGCGTGATCGATGGTTGGGTCATCTTGCTCCACTTGACCAACAGGTCAACGGCTCCGTTGGAATCCGCGAGGGTTGAGTACCATCGTAGTGCGGCGGCCATTTGCGGGAAGGTCAGATATTGTAGCAGTTCGGGCTGTTCGCTGAGCGCCTGAAGCACGGCGACCCGCTCGGTGGCCGTCATGGTGCCGAAAAGGACGGGGAGTTGGCCTTGGACAAAATCTTTCGCATCGGCGGGATCAAGCGAGTTCAGAAATCCCGGTGCCGTAATATTTGTTACAGCCTGCGAAACGATCTCCCGTTGGGTAGGCCGCTGTTCCGTTGCCACGTGGCCGATGTCCCACAGGAAGTCGACGTTCGGATCAGTCCGCTGAGCGACGCGTCTTGTGAACGTCGTGTCGGCAAAATACTCGCCCATCAGTCCCGGTTTCGTATCGGGTGTAAAGAAAACGCCTGCCGGAACGACTTGTTGTTCGAGGACATCGGACTGCCATGCCAGTACCGCCGCCGGAAAACCGGGAAGCCGCATCACGCCCGGTTGCGGTGCAACGGGAGCACGGACATATTCCAAGCGGAACGATGCCGGAGTTCCGGCGGTCAGGGCAACGGCACTGCTCGACTTCGATTTTTGAACCGCCGCGTCGTCGTCCTCTTTTTCGGACTCAATGGCGTTGTCGAGAATCAATTGATCATTGATCCAGAGTTTGAAAGAGCCTTCCGCGCCCGGAATGGCCAGTTGTGAAAACGCGTAGGCCCCTGTTGCCGGAACACGGAGAGTCCCGGTCCAGCGCACGGAAAACGCTCTCTTGCTAACCTGATCCGTTCCGGAGAGTGTGTCACAAAGCCATACCTGTTCCTTGACCGATAACTCACGCCAATCATTGCGCTGGAGCCACGTTTCGACGGACAGGATGCGTTCCCGCTGTGCTTCCTGCGGGTTGGCAACGGTCTGCTGTTGGAACGACTGCTGAAGTTGCCGGTATGCATTCTCGACATCGGTTCGCCTGTTCTGGGCGGAGGCGGTCGCAGCCAGCAACACGATCGCGACGATCAAAGGAAGAAGGCGCATGGAAAACCTCCGGGGTTATCGAAATTTTACGGACAAACTCTGTGGCACTCGCAGTCGCATATAAGCGGCCTTTGTTTGCAGGCGGCGCAACCGCAACGACCGGGGTGGTCGATGCTGACATCGCACAAGCATTGACAATGATCACAGTTGCAACCGACTGGGCAGACAAGGCAACGCGGATTCTGCGTCAGACAACCATCGCAACTACAGACACAATGATCGCAGTCACAGCCGACGGGACAGGCAAAACAGCGAGGATTCTGGTACTGGCAACCGAGACAGTTGCAGTTCTCGTCGCCGGTCGCGCAGCAACAACGACAGAGAAGAGTACACTGTGAAATCTCGCGATGGTTACAGATTCTGCAATGAAACTCTTCATCGGGAGTTTCGCTATTGGCCGCAGAGAACGAGAGCGACATCGCGCTCCCCGAGGTTGAAAAATTAAGAGAACGAGTGCCTCCCCCGGAATAAGAAACGTCATAAGTCCATATAGGGGATTCACTTAGGGACTCACTGTTCGTCGAGCGGAGCGAGATGGAGTCATTCTCAAGGAAGCCCGTTTGCTCGTAGGAAACGTTAAACTGAGGATTAATCGAGAACCGGGGCATGTTCTTTTCGGTCGCTTTCGCATGTACACGGTAAGTGTAACGATAAGTTCGCTTTCCGCCCGGTTCTTCAGGTTCGTCGATGCCCTCCAACTTTTTTCCCACCCAAGTCTCGGTTTTGAGATCAACGCGTCCTGAAGCATCTTGTCGGCCTTTCGCGGCGGCACCCGGCTCATTATGTGTTTGGGCAACAAGGGACGCGACCATTCCGCAGAACATTAGGGGCGCCAAGAGAGGAAAAACGAGTCGATTTTTCATGGGACTGCTCCTTGGAAGGGTGGAACGTCGGAACCATAACCTCATTTCGCCGTCAGCATAACAGATTCGGAAACGGGATACAACACCCTGTCAAGGAAACGCGAAAAATATTTTGCGAGAATTTATTCGCCAACTTGAATCGAGACTCGCAACGTCTTTTGATGTCGATGGTTGGTGTTGATTTGAAGGATGGCTGTTGGGCTGGTCTGGGACTCCAGTAAGATCACAGAGAGAACGACATCTCCTCCGGGAGGGATCGGTTCCGCTCCGATTTTCGCGGTACAGATTGGCGGCTGGGCGGTCGCGTAGAGCAATCGGACTGGCGTTGGGCCATCGTTGCGGATCGTGAGCGGTTGCTCCTTGTTGCCGTTCTTGAGCGAGAAAGTTAAGATATCCGGTTCAGTATCCAGCGGCGCGGCGATCCGGGCCCGCATTGAGGTTTCCCAAGTCTTGTTCCCGGCAGTGACGGAGATCGTTTTCACGTAGGGGCCCGTGAGGTCGGGTGCCGTGAACTCAAAAGTAATCGGCATTTTATCCTTGGCGGGTATTGACTCCGGACTTTCAGTTGCCGCAATACAGACACAGTTGGTTTCGACTGCGATAATCGGCTGATCGTGATCCTCGCTATTGACCAGTTCGAGCGAGAATCGATGAACGCTTTTCGGTTCGACATAGCCGAGATCAATGGTTGCGGGGAAAAGCCCGGCCACTATCGGTTGCTTCGAGTTTTCTATTCCCGGCGTTTCAGGTTCGACTCTCGCGACCGGTGGCCGAAAAAACATCAGGATCAGGAGCGACAACACTCCTCCGATGATGAGTAAAACAATCTGTTTGCGCATCGGCGTATAGGTCATATTTTCTGTCGTTGACCGGGCGAGCAGATGATGCCATCCAGCGCTGCGGCGACTCATGGGCCGACTCGGAGTTTTTCGAAACAAAACAGTCTGTCCCACGATCCCCCGAAACAGCAAGACATTACAACGCCCGAATACTATCATTAAGCGTATCGATTTTCCACAGGGCGATAGGCTTGAATTTCGGGAAAGCGTCGACTATGATGAAGCGAGATGGTTGCGGAATAACGACAGAATACCAACGAATCTGTGAGGCAATAATGCGCCGAGTTTTACTGACCCTCCTTTGGCTTACCGTCCTTCTGTTTGTTGCGCAGATGGTCTATTTCGTCTTCTTTGCCACAAGGCCGCTCCGATACAGCGAGGGAACGCCGCTTGCCATCGAACGAATTTCAGTTGATGCCGGAAGAATCTCATACCTCTACAATGACGGCGATGGTGTTGTCTGGATCGGTACGGAGGCAAACGGGATTTATCGCTACGCCATTACCGACGGCAAGGCCGTTCCCATCGATGCCCCTGATGAACTCCGTCACGCCATTGTCCGGTCACTGGCCGTAGACCGATATGGACGGCTGTGGGCGGGAACGGTGCGAAACGGTTTGTTTATCCACAACGACAGGCAATGGCGGCATTATGAAATCGGCGGACGGATTCCCGCCATCCGGGTATCGCCGGTCGACGGGACCGTCATTTTAGCAACGGATGCCGGTGTGATCGGCTATGATGCCGAAAAAGATACGTGGACGGAAATCAATCCGAAGATCGTACAGCCGGTTTCGCTTGCCTTTGACGCCAAGGGTAATCTTTTTGTCGGAACCTCCTGTAACGGTATTGTCAGTTTGACTCGTGACGATGCCGGAAATTTCCGTATCAAAAAACAGATCATTGCCCCACGCCGCTTCGGTCCCGGTTCCGCACCGGATGTTTCGCCAGTGCCGCTTGATCCTTGCGGCGAGGGATTGCCGTCGAACCAGATCAATGCAATTCTTGTCGGTTTGGACGGCACCGTTTGGGCGGGAACGGCGGCGGGACTGGCGTGGAGTCGGGACGACGGCGAAACGTGGGCTTTCCTGCGCGGACGTGATTATGGAGACAAGATGCGAGGTCTCTTTGCCGGAACGCCGCACGGATGGAAGGAACTCCCGCGAGTCCGTTTCGGTGAACTACTCCCCGAAGACCATGTGTCATTGCTCACTGAAGACGCATCCGGCACACTTTGGATCGGAACGGCCACGCTCGGTTGCATCGCCCTGAAACCGGCATCGCTTTATCGTAACACCAATCCGAAAAACGACGATTGGCCGTCGCAACGAACATTTCTGGAAGAGGTTGCCACCGAGTCGGGGCGCTTCCACGGGACGAAAACGGACCGGATCGTCGCCATGACGGTATTATCCGATACGGAAATTCTGATCGCCTCGGCAACCGGTTCACTCGAAAAGATGGAATGTCCCGGCGTGAAGCAGGACTCTCCCGCCGCCTCCAAGCCTGAAAGAACAACGCCGCAACGAGCATTTCCGGCTCCCTACACGGCGAAAACGGTTGAACAACCCGATGATGAGGCGGTTTATCCGAATGCCGTTTTTCTCGGCAAAGACCGCACGACGTCGAGAGACTGGTCCGGCAAATACGGCGGGACATACGCATTGATCGGCGGCGGCGAAATGCCGCACGACACGTTGATTGCCTTCAACGAAGACCTTTGCCAAGTGAGATTGTTCGTCGGGAACGTCGGCAACCGAACGCGCCCACTTGAACGGGTGACATTATTCCACGCTCTTCAAGACGGCGACGATCAGCCGCCGCCGATAACAGGTTGGACCAGCGCGGGAAGCACGGTTCCGCGAACCGCTGACGGTCAAAATCTCTGGTGCGAAGTAAGGCTGGGTTTGCCGGGCCGATATGAACTGAGCCTTTATTTCGCCGACCCGTTATTGCCTCACGACCATACGGCGGAGGCACGGGATTATCTGGTTGAAGTTTTTCCTGAAATGCCCACGCCAAGAGTGCGGATACCGAGAAGCAACTGGCAGGAATTTGGTCGCCTGACAGACGAATGGGCCGCCCGGACGGAACCGCTGACCCATTGCCGGATCGTTGATTTTCGGGACGGTATTTATGCACGCTTCGCCCTGACCGGGCCGGGAACCTATCTCGTCAAGATCGACAAAAATTACGGACGAAAAGTCGACCTGTGTGCCGTCCTGATCGACAAGACCGGTGCCGAGACCGAATTACCCGTGATGTCGCTGGATCAAGCCCCCGACGAGATTCCCGATTAGCAACGATGCGGACAATCCTGTTCATTTGCCTGTTGACCACTGTGATTCAGGCCGACGAATTTCGTCCGGCACGGGAACGATTGCGTGAACGGAGCATCGACAAGATCGTGTTTGTCAAACGATTGACCTACACGGCCACAAATTACTATGCCGAACATGTCAACAGCGACTTTTTGCCGGGCGGCAATATTTGTGTGCTTGATTTGGAAAGCGGCGTGACGACCGGTCTGTGTCCCGACCTGACGGGCGGCGTGTTCGAACGCCTTGACCTGGATTTCTGTGCGGAAAAGATCGTATTCTCGTGGAAGCGTTCTCTTGACGAGGGCTACCGGCTCTATGAAGTCGGGATCGACGGAAACAACCTGCGGCAGGTTCTTTCGCCGCCGTCGAACGAGGAACGACTCGTTAAATTGTACCGAAACTGGTATCACCACGGGACGGACGATTTGAGTCCCTGCTATCTGGCGGACGGCAACATCTGCTTTGTTTCGACGCGCTGTCAGTATGGGATTCCCTGCGACGCGCCGGACATTCTCACAACCACGGTGTTGTACCGTTGTTCACCGGACGGAACGAACCTGAAAAAACTGTCGAGCAGTCCCGTGAGCGAGTCGTCGCCGACGGCAATGTCCGACGGGCGGATTCTGTATACACGCTGGGAGTATGTCGACAAGGGAAGCGTTGCGGTCAAGGCTCTTTGGGCGATGCGCCCCGACGGAACGGGAACGGAGGAAATTTTTGGAAACAATATTGCCTTGCCGCCGACGTTTCTGTACGGTCGTGAGATTCCAAATCATTCCGGCTGGTTCGTGTTCACGGGCGGTCCGCATTCGCCTTACACGGCGATGGGACCGATTTACCAGGTGAACACGAACGGCGACATTCGATCCGCCGAACGGATGGAATCAATAACGCCCTACGTTGCCATCAGGGACGAAGTCGGCTGGGAGTTTTTGGATCAGGAATCCGGTCAGTGGTACACCGACCGGGGCGGATATGGACCGCTTTTCAAAGAAGCGTTCCCGATCACAAAGGATTTGTTTCTTGTTTCACATAAACCGAAAGGCCCCGGTTGCAATGCTCCCGATGGCTATGGGATTTATCTGCTCGATTCCCAAGGGAATGTCCAACCGGTTTATCGGGACGAAAATATCTCGTGCTGGAATCCCATGCCGGTCGTCAAGCGTCCGCGACCTCCCGTCTTGCCAAGTACGCTTGATCCTGAACTGGCCGACAAGAAACTCGCTCAGATGATTGTCACCGACGCCTATCATGGTTTGGACGGTATCCCGCGCGGTGCCGTGAAACACTTGCGGGTCTTGGAACACGTTCCGCGTCCGTGGAGTGCGCGCCGCTGGGATTTCGACGACGAATACGGTCAGCAGCACGCCGTCATCACCAGAGGAACGCATCTCGTTTTGAAAGTGCTTCACGGGATCGTCCCGGTCGAGGACGATGGCAGTGCGAATTTTTTTGTCCCGGCGGAAGCGAATATTTTTCTCCAAGCCCTCGACGAAAATTATGTCTCGCTTCAAACGGAACGCACCTATATTCATTCGATGCCGGGCGAGGTGCGATCCTGCATCGGTTGCCACGAAAAACGACCTGAAGCCGTTACTCTGTCAACTCGTCCGAGAGCGGCGGTTCGGAAACCGGATTTTCCGCGTCCGCAACCGGGCGACGTATCGCCCCGACGGGTGATTGATTATGCCTTGGATGTTCAGCCGGTCTGGGCCAAGCACTGTATTGCCTGTCACGGCAAAGAAAAGGCGGAGAACGGTCTGCGCCTTGATGGCGAGTTGACCCGCCTGTTCAGTGTTTCTTATGAACAACTCGTTCCTGACAAGTATTTTCCCGACAACCACGAAGACCGCGACCTTGTCGGGCTGACCATCGGCGAGCATCATCCGAAAACAGGTAATGTCGAATACCTGCCGCCCAAGACGCTCGGTTCCCACGGTAGCGTTCTGGCCGCGATGCTTTCGGACGGTAAAATCGTCTTGGCCGAGCCGGACAAGCAAAAACGTGTCGAAAAATGGAAAGCAAACCATCCCGACATCCGGCTCACACCGGAAGAGCGGATTCGTGTCACGACATGGATCGATACAAATTGCCAATACTACGGAAGTTGGTATGGTCGTCGCAACCTCAAATACGAAGGACGACGCGATTTCAGGCCAACACCGGTCTTCAGCGGTAAACCGTGGAATCCGTGAGGTTACCTTGCCGCCGCAACTGTGGGGTTAGGCTGCCTTCCGTCCGGTCGCGGCGTTTGGGCGGCGTGGGGGCGGAGTCACAACGTCGTTCAGATGACGCAATTGCGTCATCTGGTCACTCTACACTGTCCCTCAAACTGCCTTCGGTCGTCCATTCGGAGAAGGGTCAAAGGCCCGATGCACTTTGGGCCGCCGCCGAAAGCAACAGCAAAAATACCCTGCAACTTACGGCTAACCGCCTCGGTACGGTGACCAAGATCAATTCGCAGCGAATGACGAAGACGCTGGCAGAGTTGGTCAATCAAGGCGTCATTCAAGAATTGCCTGATCAACAATATGTCACTTACCAACTTACCACTCTTTCAAATTAGGAATCACATGCGACAGGAGTGGTGGCACAAGGAATGGGAGAGGCCTCAAGTCCTCCCTTCCTGTACCACTGCTCCGCATGTGCTCCGGACCACTTCCCTTATACGGGCATCTGGTCTCGCGTTTGCAGGACTGGCGGGCTTTATGTACAGGTTGTGTCCGCAGGACACTATACTTCAAGAAAAAGTTACAGGCATTGAAAACGTAGAATAAGTTGACCAAGTTGAGTCCCGCGACCGCTGGGAAGTCATTTTCGAATGAAAAACGCGACAAGGTCGGGCTTGGAGAACTCCAATGCGAACGGCGTGAGAAAGAAAGTCTGTGAGGTGTTGTGTCTGGTTCCCTTCCTCCCAGAGAGGAGGGGAACGGGTTGCGGGACTAGACACACTTTCTTTCAGAAGCGTCGATTTTGACAGAAATAGACACAAGTCACGACACCGTCGTGGTTTACGTTCCGAAAATTTTCCGTCTGGCAGACAGAAAACGGCCCGGATTTTTCAAACCGCTTTGCGCTATCTCCCGATGTCGTTGCCACTTGTCGCAAAGCGGCTTAAAACTCCAAGACACCGTCCAAAAACACAACAATTTCCTATCATTACTGTTGCAATAAGCATTTTTGGAACAAAATTGTCAACGACGGCAAGGGCCTTTTGGGGAAACGCGACGACCTAACCCGCTGGATCAACGCAGGCTGCCCAACCCGCAAACACTGGAAAATTTTTCTTGAAAGAAAAGAGCGAAATGGACATCCAAGTCCATAAGAAACTGGTGACTTTCTCTCTTGAAACAATAGCAAGGTTATGTTACATTTGTCGAGGCGTTATGCGAATATCTGACAACGAAATTGCCCAATTTGCCGAAAAAACAACCTATCGGCTGAAATATTACGAATTTCCAAAAAAGTTATTTGTACGATAACACAACAATGAAAGCATTGCAGAGACAAGCGATGATACGTTCAACCCACGCGGCTGTTCCACGAATCCTTTTACTTGGCCGGTAATCGTTCCATCTCCCGTTTTGGCAGGCACGGTCGTATAATCTGGCGTCGTGTTGGCAACGACCTAAAACTCTAACGCAATCATTCTTTCATGCGAAGGCAATTATTTTCTTTTGTTGTTTTTTGTACATTATTCCTCAATATCGCCCATGCTTCAGACAAAATATGGGTGGAATTGAACGAAAATGGGACACCCATACTGAAATGTTCTCCAGATAAAATAACAGAAATTACCAAGACCAACAAGATAAAACGTTTCAAAGAGTCTCACCGCTTTCTTCACGTTCAACACCCTCATGGAATATTTCTTTTTTTGGTTCATTTTTTTGGCCCCCTCCCGAATTTTGAAGTTGATATGGAGGATGAATCACAATGGGCGGAGATTCTTGAAGAAGCGAAGACAAACGCATTCACCGCTGATCTTCTTCTTCAGGAAACGGCAACGCAGAATTTTGACGATTGGATAAATGTTTGGGGAGCAAGAATCCTCTATTTATGTTTGGCTGCTCAACATGACGATAGTTGGAGTCCTTTTTTGGAAAAAATTCGTACTGAACTGTGTCAATTTGATGTTGATGCAATGGACTTTGGCAAAAATAAAATGGAGGCCAAAATACTAACCACTCGTTTGAAGGCGTATTTTTATACTG
>Ga0099364_10005799_pt1 | contig 18202 bp, 7 predicted proteins | sample TergutTh196P3_FD_73070 | JGI IMG/M metagenome (GOLD analysis project Ga0099364, IMG submission 73070) | Microcerotermes parvus P3 segment gut microbial communities from Pointe-Noire, Republic of the Congo - Th196 P3 | ecosystem: Host-associated > Arthropoda: Insects > Digestive system > Gut ...
TATCCCTTTTTTAACGGCAAAGTTCAAAGTTTAAAGTTTAAAGTTCAAATTTGGAGTTTTCGCGAAGCGAAAACCTATAATAAGTTTCGGCAAAGCCGAAACACGACATTTGAACTTTTAACTTTGTCTTTGTTGTTATCCTTTTATCTTTTTTATGTTCTCAACGTCTAATGAGTTATGTTTTTTAGCAATATTTATTATATAACCGGCGGCAATCATCAAAATGACAACTTCAATGACTATCATAGTTATAATTAAAGGCTCCATCAAATGCGGCCTTCCGTTAAAAAATCCGGCGGCGGCAAGAAGTATCGTTACGCCTTTTGTCATTATTTCAAGGCCGATAATCATCGAAATAATATTTCTTGTGACAATAATCGCATAAATTCCGATTACAAACAATACCGGAGCAGTTATTAAATACAGTTTGAAAAGCACTAAAGCTTCATAACTCATTTTTTGTCATCCTTATTATCTTTAAACAAAACAACAACGCCGAAAACTCCCGTCAAAATTATTATTATCTGGCCGATTAAATCAATCTGTTTCAAGTGCCACATCACCGCTTTGTCCGAAACTTCAGCGACTTCGGCGCCGTCAAGCATCGGGATAAAATTAATACCTTTTGCAAGCATATAAAAAGACGCGGCGCAAACGATTATTAAAACCGGAAGAAGAAGAAACTTTTTAAACATATTGTCTCTTTCTTCAAAGCGTTCTTCGGCAGTCAGCGGATTTGTTAAGCTTATAACGCTTATAAATATAACCGTTATAAGCCCGGCGCAGACAGAAAGTTCAAATATTGCCGCAAGAGGCATATTTAAAACAAAAAGAACTGCTGTTACAAGTATGCTTATAACCGCAAGCATTATTGCCGCTCTTATTACCCTTGTGCGCACAACGGCAAAAGCCGCGCAGATAACTATTAATGATAACAGTAAAATGTGAATGGCCATTTAACCCCTCTAACTACAAATTTAAACGTTCAGAGTTCAAAGTTCAAATGTCGTGTTTCGCCAAAGGCGAAACTAATAATTAATAGGTTTTTGCTTCGCGAAAACACCTGATTTGAACTTTAAACTTTACACTTTGAACTTTGCCGTTCTAAATAATTCCCACTGCCGGAAAAATCAAAGTTTTAATTATATAATAAAAACCAAGACCCGCAAGTATCGTTATCGCGCATAAAATAACCGCCGGAACCGTAAATGACAAAGGCGCTTCCTGAACGTTTTCCACATTCGGCGAAATTTCGCCGAAAAATACTTTCTTCTGCAAATTCAGGAAATATGCCATAGTTAATATGCCAGCAAGTATCGCCACAAAAGCAAAGCTTTTATAGTTGGCAGACCACAGCGCAAGTATAATAAAAAGCTTGCTCCAAAAACCCGATAAAGGCGGAATTCCCGCAGCTGATAAAAACGCAATAGCCGTAGTAGCGGAAGTCACGGGCATTTTTGCGCCAAGCCCGCCGAAACTGTCGACATCAAGCCTGCCGGTCTGCTTTTCAACCGCGGCGGAATTCAGGAATAAAAGAGACTTAAATATCGCATGGTTAAAAATGTGAAATACGGCGGCAGCTATACCGAAAGCGGTTCCCGCGCCGATTGCCATAACAATATATCCCACCTGGCTTATGCTTGAATAGGCCAAAACTTTTTTAAAATCTTTCTGCGTTATAGCGGCAACCGCGCCGATTACAACCGAAATAGAACCGACTATTAAAAGAACCATCTTTATATTATCATTAAAACCCACAACGGAATAAAAAAATCTTATAAGCGCAAATGTTCCCGTAGTTTTTGTAACTATACCGCCCAAAAATATTGAAACTCCGGCAGGAGCGCAAGAGTAAGCGCCTGGAAGCCACGCGTGAAAAGGTATTAATCCGCCTTTTATCAGAAGACCGCTTACAAAAAGCATTATGGCAAGCAAAATAATCGTATTGCCTCCGAAGTTTTGTACGGCTGCAGATATCTCCTCAAACCCGGTTCCTCCCGCAGCAAGAAAAAACAGTGCGACGGAAAAAAGCATCATAACCGTCGCAATCGAAGAAATCATAAAATATTTAAAGCCGCCTTCGAGAGAGATTTCGGTCTTATCCAAAACAATCATTATGTACGAAGCCGCTGCTATAACCTCGATAAATACATAAATCGTAAAAATATCCCGCGCGAAAACTATTCCGTTTATGCCTGCAACCGCCAAAAGCATAAGATTAGAAAGAGAAAACAATCTGCTGTCATACTTTATGAATGATTTTGAAGTCATAAGCGCCGTAAAAGCGGCAATAGCGGCGGAAATAAGCATTATCTTGGATATTCCGTCAGCATAAACATTCAGACGGAACAACTTACCTATAACTTCGGCAAGCTGGGCTGAACCGAACGCCGGAACAAAAATGGATATAAGCTGGTAAGCAAAAAAAACCAAAGCGGTATAATATGCCGCTTTTCCGGAGAGCCTCGGAATATTAAGCAAAATTACCAAAAGAATAGGAATAAAAATAAGCGAAACTGTCATCTGTCCTCTATAGTTTGCCACCTGAACTCATTTCAGGGGTCGCAGTGCGACGAATAAGGAGCGCGTGCCTGCGACGGGCGCGAGATGTGAGCGCCCCGGAACTAGTCTTTATCATTTAACAACGAGATCTTGAAACAAGCCCGGGACACGTCAGCAGATTATACAAAAAATAAAATTATTAACGCTATGCCGCCCAAAGCCCAAATTATATATCTGGACATGCTTCCGTTATGCGCTTTTTTCAAAAGCTCCGAGCAAAATAAAACGGTTTTTACAAAAGCAGCGTCATAAACCCAATTTAAAGCTTTATCAAAACTGAACGAAGCTTCGGCAAAATAATTATAAACATCCATTGCTAAATTGTAGGGATCTGCGCTTTCGTTTTCATCAAGCTTGTCTATTTTCAAGACGGAAGAAAGCGGCTTTACAAAACCGAGCCCGTTGTTATATTTTTTATATCCTACAATAAAATTAATAAGAACAACCGCAAGAGCTGAAAGCGAAACCGTCATAAGCAAAAGATTGGCATGTCCTTCCGAAAGAAAAGGCAGCTCGCTACGAATAATCGCAAGCGGAATATCTTTAAATATGCCTAACATTAAGCACAGTAATGCCGCGGTTACCGCCGGAATCATTGAAGTTACCGGGTATTCAAAAAACTTAGCATCATCGCTGAAAAATATTTTCCCAAGCCAGTTCAATACCGCGCTTGAGCAGAAAAACGTCACAAGAATCATAATTATATACCAAACAATGCCGGCATGCAAAGCGCCTTCATAAATCATTTCTTTTGAATAAAACGCCGCAAACAGCGGAACGCCTGTAAATGAAGCTATTGCCAAAATAAAACACATAAATATATACGGATTCTTTTTATACGAAGCCGTTTCGGCTTTACTGTCATCTATAATTCCGGCTCCGAAAAACAAACATGACTTATATACCGTGTGCGCCAAAAGATGTAAAACCGCTCCGGCAACTGCTGCCGGAATGGCAGTAAGCATGGCTATCATCATAAAACTGCCCTGGCTTATGCTTGTATAAATGAGCATTTTCTTGAAAGTTTTCTGCCTGTTTGCCAAAAGAGCAGAAAGAACTGCGCTGGCGCTTACAACGCCTATTAATATATAAGTTATCAAACTTCCGCCGGAGATACCGAATATTTTCAAAGCTGCATATAATATATACACGCCTAAAACTTTTTCAACCGCCGTAGCCATAAAAACCATGAAAGAAACAGAAGTTTTTTCCGAAGCTTCCGGCATCCAGCTGTGAAAAGGCATCACTCCGAGTTTACCCGCAGCTCCTATAACTATGAAAATAAACGCAGCGGCCGGCAAAAAGCCGTCAAGCGCGAGCGAAATTTCAGAAATATTCATTGTTTTTGTCAGGAAGTAAACTATCCCGATTCCCATCATCAAAAATAAATCGGCTATTGCCGTAATGATAAAAGCTTTAATCGCAAGCTTTTTATTGTCATTTGCCGAAGCAAGTATCATCATAACAAAAGGAATCGCCAAAGCTTCGATAAAAACTAAAAGAAAGATAAGGCTGTCGGTAATCAAAGCGCCGTTTACGCACGCCAGAGCAAAAAGCATGCCTGCTTTAAAAAGACGCGCTTTCGGATTATCTTTCATATTGCTTAAGGTAAATATCGCGGCCAGCAAAGCAAAAACTGCAACGATTATAATAAAAAACTCTGCAAACCTTGTCATTATTACGGAAAAATAAAAATTAAAAGCCGCCCATTCCAAATAAATAAAGATATCCTTCGCGAAATAATAAAAAACCGCCCACAGATTGAACATAACGGCGGTTATAAAAAATATTTCCTTGAATTTTCTATATTTTTCCGGCGTGAGAAAAAGCGCCGCAGAGCATAAAACCGGAATGATGATTAGAAACAGTATCAATACGTTCATTTAATTATCCCGAACATTTGATTTGCCGCCAGTTCCGCTATAAAAGTAAGTTTGCCGAAAGCCAAACCGCATACCAGCGATATAACGGCAAGCAGAATTACGCTGAAATTCATAGGCGACCAAAGAGACGATTTCTCCGCCTCAAAACTGCCGGCGGGCTCTGCCAAAAACACTTTACAAAATACTCTGAGCATATACAGTATAGTCAAAGTGGCGGCCGCCGTAAAAACTACGGCAGCGCCGATATATCCCGCGTCAGCCGTACCGGTAATAACCATAAATTTACTGAAAAAACCGCCCGTCGGAGGTATGCCGATGACAGACATCATGCACACAAGGAACGCAATGTAAGTTACGGGTATAATTTTTGAAAGCCCGCCCATTTTTGTTATGTCTTTTGTGTGCGTTTTATGCTCAATTATGCCGGCGCCAAGGAAAAGACCGGCTTTAGCGGCAGAATGCATAAGAATAAACAGCGTTGAACCCGCAAAAGCCAAACGCGTGCCGACGGCAAAACCTAAAAATATAAAAGCAAGCTGGCTTACGGTTGAAAAAGCTATTATTCTTTTTATATCTTTTTCAATAAGCGCCGCTCCGCCTGCTATAAAAGCGCTTAAAGCTATTATTACAAATACGGCTATTTTTATTGTTTCGGAAGGAATTATCACGCCGTTAAATAATCTCGCATAAACGTAAACGCCTATTTTTACAAGAACCGCAGCGTGGAGCAAAGCCGTCACCGGCGACGGAGCAACGCCCGCGTCGGCAAGCCAGGTATGAAAAGGAAATGTGGCTGATTTTGCGAAAATTCCGCACAAAATTAAAATAACCGTTATATTCTTAACGGCTCCGGGCGCTATTGCCGTGCGAATAGCGGCAAAATCAAATGATCCGGACTGCTCGGCTAGCATAATAAAACCTGCCAGCATCAGAAACGCGCCTCCCGCAGTAACCATAAAAGCCTTGTTGGCGCGCCTTACATAATCTTCTTTCCTGAAAAAACCTATCAACCGCCACGAAGCAATCGCCGTCATTTCCCAGAAAATATAAAGGAAAATGAGGTTTGCCGAAAAAATTATGCCCATCATTGAGCCTAAAAATAAAAGCACTATAAAATAGTACTCGTTCTGGTTTTCGTAAGAATCGGTGTATTCAAAAGAATAAAAAACTATTATTGCGCTTACAAGAGAAGAAACCAGCGCGCAAAATAAGGCAAACGCGTCGGCTTTCAATATAAAATTGAGTCCCAAAGGCAAATCATAATAAAATGAAATTATATTCCCTGAAAAAACGGAAGGCGCCAGAAATAAGCCTAAAATAAACGTAATTAAAGCAAGAGCTAAAGCAAAAATATTTCTTGCTTTTACCGAAAATTGGCCGATTATCGGAAGCAGACATGAAAAAAGGACAGGAACTGCAACGATAAGTATCAATAAAATTTCATTTGACATAAAATTATTGTTCCGCTAAATTAGAAACCGCGCATACGGGTTTTAAACCTTGATATGAGCGGTATTTACTTCATTATAATTATTATATATTTAAAACATTTTGTTGTCAAACAAATGAAAACGGCAATGATTAATGATAAATTATTAATGATTAATTGTTGTGCGGGCAAAGCCCGCTAATAATACAGGTGCGCAAAGCGCACTCCTTAATTAATCATTTATCATTAATCATTAATCATTGCAGTTCATAAAAACACTCAATTTCCAAATCTTTTAAAAAAGCGCTGTCATGGGATACTATAACCATTGCTCCCGGATACTCTTTTAAAACCTGGGTAACATGTTCTTTTGTCTCCAAATCTATATTATTGGTAATTTCATCTATAAGCAAAAGCTTGGGAGTTTTAACCGCAATTTTTGCAAGGCTTAAACGGGCTTTTTCGCCGCCGGACAAGACTTCAACTCTTTTATTTACTTCTTCATTCTTCCTGAATAAAAAGCCGTTTAAAATATCTCTTAATTCAGCATGCGTTTTTTGCGGGCTTACTTCTGATAATGTTTCAATAACGGTTTTATTGTCATCTAAAGTACCGTAATACTGGTCAAGATAAGCAATATCATCAGCATAAGGCATATCCCAAAAGCCTTCTTTGATTATTTCAGGATAATTTAAAATCGCTTTAAGGAGAGTACTTTTTCCTGAACCGTTATCTCCGGTTATTGCAAGACGCTCACCGCCTGATACCGACAAAGTTAACTCATGCAAAACTGTTTTCCCGGCATAACCTGCGCTTGCATTGCTTAAAGAAAGTATGGTTTTAGATCCGATATCTTTTGCGGTTAATGAAAATTTCGGTTTTAAAATTTCCGGTATCCGCAAGGCTGAAAGCTGTTCGTTTATGCTGCCTCGTTTTTCGTTTATGTTTCCTTTATTTCTGCCGGAAGCTTTTTCCGCGGAACTTTGTTTTAAATCGCCTACCGCCGGCAGCCATTTTTTTTGTTCTACAAATTTCTTGCCGCGTTCTTTGCTTTTTTTTGCTCTTTCCTGCTCTTTCATCAGCGCTTTGTGGTTTTCTTTTTTTTCTTTCTTCAAACCGGCAAGATCTTTTTCAAGGTTCTGTCTTTTTTGAAATATCTCATTTTTATAATCATCAAATCTTCCCGAAAATACGGTAATTTTTCCGTTGTCTATATGCCAAAAAGTATCGACAGAGCTTCTTAAAAGCTCCGCATCATGAGAAACTATTATCAAAGTCCCGTTATAACGTTCGAGCATTTTTATAAGAGATTTACGGTTCTTTAAATCCAGGTGATTGGTAGGTTCGTCCAAAAGAAGAACGTCAGGACGTAATGAAAGCGCCGCGCTGAGCGCTTTATTGAATTTTTGTCCGCCGCTCAGGTTTTCATATTCACGGATAAGCTGCGGCACATAGCCGAAAATAATATTGCCGTTATTTAAGATTTCGCCTTCAGACGGCGGCAAGGCTCCGGAAATCATTTTTAAAAGAGAAGATTTCCCGCTGCCGTTATTGCCTATCAGCGCGATACGGCTGCCGGCTTGTATTTGCGCTGAAAAATTCTCAAAACAGATTTTATTCGGAAAGTACAGGCTGACATTGTTTAAAATTATGGATTTGTGCATATAAACCCCTAAAACTACAATGATTAACGGTTAATGATTAATGAAAAACCGTTCATTTACCATTAACCATTTATAATTAATCATTGCCGTAAGTCATCCCTGCGCAGCCAAAGACGACATAATATAATCCACGGCTGAGGTGTCAAATTCTTTTTCCATAAGTTTTGATTCTGCAAAATCTTTCATGAAAAGCTTATTATTCAAATCCTCCACAAATCCCGGGTCGGAAATGCCAAAATTCATTTCGCCGTTTACATAGAGGCTGAACTTATCAAAGTTGGCTGAACCGACGCACGCCCAGCCGTCGTAAATCGCGGCTTTTATGTGCGACATCGTCGGATAAAAATAGACTTTTATGCCGTTGGCAAACATAATATTGGCTTTAACGATATTGTTTCTGTTCATTATGCCGTTATCGTTTTCTTCGGGAAGGATTACCCTGACATCCACGCCTCTGGCTCTGGCATTTATAAGCTCCTGAATAATTCTTACGTCGGAAAAATACGAATTTTGAACGTATATTCTTTTTTTAGCCCTTCTCATGGCTTCAATCTGGGAATTGAAAATTTCGGCGGAAGAAGGTCTTGTGTATAAAATCCGCATATAGTACATACCGGGTTCTGCGCCTTTTTCATAATCCGGATTTGGTTTAAACATTGCCCTTGCGGCAGCGGCAAAATCACCGCCGGCGCCTGAAAAAGTCCATGACTGGTTAAAATCGTCTTTGAGTTTCGCGACTATAGGTCCTTCAAGCGCGAACATCATATCGTGCCAGAAATATCTGTACTCTTCGCCAAAGTTCATGCCGCCTGCATAAGCAAGTTTATCGTCTATAATAATTGTTTTGCGGTGATCAACATTAGCCCACGTATTCAGGCGGGTACGGAGTTTTACTTTAGAGTCTTCTTTCAAATATCTTTTTATGTTCGGCATAACATAATCTTTAGAGTACAGCTGCTCGGGCGTCTTTGTCCAGTTAAGCACCGCGTTGATTTCGTCAAGCAAAACTCTTACTCTGATTCCTTCGTTTGATCTGGCTTTCAGCTGACCGGCTATGACTATGCTGTACGGATCAGCTTTAAAAATATACATTTGCACGTCTATTGATTTTTTCGCATTGGCAAACTGCTCTATCATATCAGGAAAAAAAGCGTTTCCGTCAATAAGTATTCTGGCTCTTCCCTTATATTGTTCTCCGCTTATGTTAAAATCAAGATATTTTTCAAAAGCTTTAATATCCATCATATCGCCTCCTTCATACAAAGAAGGTATTGTGCCCTGAATATTTTCAATTTGCGGAGAAATCCCTGAATAAAGAGCGTACATGGCGGTTGAAAAAAGCCTGTGGAAAGACGTAAAAGGCGATTTTACCAAAGCATATACATGGCTTTTGATAACAAATGAATAAAATAAATTTACGGAAAATCCAAACGGCGAGCTTTCTTTCTGAAGCTGGTAATAATCCGGAAGCTGAACTGCCGCGGTAATATCTTTCTCCATATCGACATAAATATAAGGAATAAGAGGGACAGTGTCTAACGGCAGGACGAATTTTTTTTCCGCGGGATAACGTTTAATAAGAAGTTTTTTTATTTCGGCGTATGTATTTTTTCTTACGGCTCTTTTATTTATTTTATGCTCTACTTCAATATAATCGGGCAGCCTTGAAGGGTCGCAAACTTTGACTTCCCCGTCGGAGTCGCGGTATAAAATCACATCCTTTAAACCCGTAAGCACTATAACGCCTTTATTATTTTCCGCCGGAGCTTTGTCAATAATAATTTCTTCAACGGCCTGCTGCAAAATATCTCTTGCGATAACTACTTTCTTTCCTTTGTTTTCAATCTCTTCAGGAACTTTTTGCAGGATAAAAGCTTTTATAACGGCATTCTTTTTGCTTTGTCTGCTGCCTTTGTCCGGAAGCTCCGCAGAAAGATAAAAATTATCGTCATCGTAACTGTATGACAAATACAATTTTCCGTCATATACAAAAACTCTTTGCGGATCAAACGCCGAGTTGTCTATATCGTTGAGAGCCTGCTGCTTTTTGTAGATGCTGTGGCATGCGCTAAAGCTGAAAATAAAGAAAAATAGAATAAAAACAATTGATTTGTTTTTCATCATTATCCTGATTATATATAAAAGAACCTCGGACCACAATAGCCCGAGGTTCTAAAAAATGTTTTTGTAAGCAGGCATTAAGCCGCGGATATCAGGCTCTTTACCGCTTCCATTGACGAAAGCTGCAGCGCTTTTCTTACCTGCTCTTTTGTCGGCGCTTTATCTATAAATATATCAAGCATATAGCCGGTAAGCGCCGCATATATTTTTGACGCCCTTTCGGATTTTTCTTTATTTTCTACCACATCGCCTGCCGTGCCCATTTCAAAAGTAAATCCGTTTTTTTGAATAGGAATTAATAAATTCAGCAGCAGCGGTTCTATTTCTGACGCGGCTCTTGCCGGCGTATGTCTGTCTAAAATATCTTCGATTTTTGCAAGCAATGCCTCATGCGGAACAAGCTCTTCAGAGACTTTAGGATAGTATCCGCCGTTAAACAACGAAGCTTCTGCCATAAGATTGGCATATACTTTGGCTATCGCGTTAGAAGTAAACTTGCCGTTAGCGCCGCTTATTATGATATTTTCGCTCAAGCCCTGCAGGAAGCCGGCAATTTCCGCTTTCTTTATTTCTTTTTGCTCATCGTCAGAAGTATAAGCCGCTAGAAGAGTGCTTAAATGTGCCCTTGCCGCTCTTAAAGATTTCTTGGCATCAAGCCCGTTTATCAATGCCAACACGGTCCCTTCAAAATCATCGATTTCAGAAAGCCTGTTTTGTTTTGCAAGACTGCCAAGCAAAGCCGCGGCATAAGCAGCCGGAAGGAATTTATCGTTTATTTTAACGGCGGCAGCCATATCAGGCGAAACGCCCGATACGTCCATATTTAAACCTTTCTCTACGGCATTTACATAACTTCCGATATAACTTTCTTCAAAAGTTTTTTGCCCTGCAGTAAATAAGCCGAAATTAAATCCGCCGAAATGTTTTGTGCCTTTTGCCGGAACTCTGTAGTTTGCGGCAGCGTTGTCAGCTACAACTTCGCCCCACAGCAAACCTATCGGATAATCAACAGACTGAGCGCCCGACATTGCCGAGTTTTCCAGCAAGTCAGCTAAAATCAAATTAGTTTTTCTAAAAGTTTCGTTGTTAATTTCTGTTTTAAACACTTTAAATCCTTCAATATTTTTGTACGGTTCTAAATCCTGAAAAGGAATAACCGGAGTATATCCAAAATGAGAAACAAGTGTCGCTGCCAAAGAGCTCATATTAGGCGATTTCACGGCAACGTTTATAAACAATCCTGATTTTGCCGCGGCATTCTTTATAGCATTTAAAACTTCATTGTTTACTGTATCTATTTCAACCGTAAACGAAGTAATTCCTGCAGATATCCATTTTGAAATTATTGCGCCCGCATTATCTGCATTTATACCTTTAATGTACATTGATATGTCCATATCAGCCAATTTCAGCATGGTCTGCTTAAGCTGTCTCTCAAAAAACATCTGCTGCATTGCCATAATCTTTACAAAAATACTTTTATCAATGTCTATATTGTATTTCTGAATTTCAGCCGCGGCAAAAGAATCAAGCCATGAAGAATTTGCGGCATAGTAAGCCTCAACTTCGGCTCTTTGCTCTGCGGTAAGCTTTTGGTAAACTTTAACCGCCGCAAGGTTTTTCCTTTTTGCAACCTGCTCTTTATTAACGGTCTCTCTTTCGGAAATATCCGGCTCCGACGCCAGCTCTTCGCTTGTTATCACGCCTAAAGCTTCCGGAACGGACATCCAGTCCAAAAGCAGATAATTCGCCGCCAAAGGATTTTCAGCATCAAACAAATCATACATTGTAAATCCGTTTACGCCTGCTGGTTTCAAAACATCTTCGGCGTATTTTTGCAGCGACGTTATTTCGCCTATGCCGGTATCTCCTCTGCTTCTGAGCATTGCAGCAACCGGAAGCTTTTCATTATATAGGCCTTTCTTTACGGTTCTGCTTTCAACCTTACGCATCTCGCTTTCAAGCTCTGCCCATTCGGCAATTCTGCCTGATATTGCTTTCACTGTCGTTAGCGACTTATCTTTTGGCATATTATCATCAGCAACATAAAGTAAATCAGTTGATTCTGAAAGATCTAATCCTTCTTCTTTAAGTTTACTCATTATTTCATAATTTTCAAATACAGCCTTAAGAAGCTGCCTTTTTGCTTCTTTATTCACATCTTCCGCTTTTATATTATAAACGAAAGGAACCGAATACTGTAAGTTATAAAAAATGCCGTGTTCTGTTTTAACCGCGTTTAACGCGACTCTAACTTTATATTCTCTGCCTTCAATAGTAATTGTGAAAGGATACGCTTTATCAAACAGCTCATAATCGGGATTAATATATATTCTCGGTGTTAGCGCAAAAGATTTTGCGCCGTAAGAGCCCATATATGCAATCAAGCCGGCATTTAAATCGGCATTTTCAATGTCAAAGACAAAAACTCTTTCTCTTGGCTTCAAATATTCTGGGATTTCTGCTTTCTCAGAAAGCTTCGCGGTTATTTTTGCCGTTCTGGCAGGGGTTTTACTGGCAAATCTTGCTGCTTCGGAAGCCATTTCGGCAGATTTTCTATATGCTATTTTTATTTTCTCCTCATGATAAACAAAGTCCAAAAACATTTCCATCGTTTTAAACTGATATGAGTCATTCGGTATTCCTTTTAACGAAATGGCATCAATAATACTTTCTTTTGTCGGGAATAAAATATTGCCCTCTGCGTCTTTAGCGCTCTCTATAATGCTAAGCAATTCTTTTCTTATAGCAGACTTGTTCCCTGAATTTTCAAGCAAAGCCGTTACGCTTATCCAGACGGAAGCATTTGGAATTTCTGCAAAATTACCCGGTTTAATAATGCTTTCCACGAGCTTTTTAGAAGATAAAGCGGTAATATCCCCCCCCCCCCCTCCCTGTATTTTCATATCCGGAAACAAAATCGCCGAGACTTCATCCGCAAGCTGTTCGCTGCTTCTTCTTGCAATTTCTTCTCTTGCAGCCTTTGCCGCAAATTCCATGAGCTTTACTTGGTCGGAATTTGATTCGTGCAGCAGCAATCTGTGGTATTGTTCGAGTGTATTCACTTTTTCTGAAACAATCGCTTCAAACTCTCCGATTTCATGCATAACAAGCTGGCGAAGATAAAAATCTCTTTCCTCCGGACTCATCTTTTCTAAAGCATTAATAAATATTTCGCTTACATATAAAGTGATTTCCTTTGATTTCTCCTGCACATCCAGAGTCGCAAAAAGATATTTGTCCAGCGCAATAACAAGATCAGGATTGGCAGAAGCTACAATTTTATATTCAAATCCGGCGTATTTTTCATTCATACCTTCTTTTAATTTTTCAAGCAATGTTTCTTCAACATCTTTAATAAACTCTAAAACCTGAATAACCGTTTTGTCCTGAAATAAAGCGATTAAAGCGTTTGTCGCTATTACAGGATACTCCTGCGCATTTTCTATAATAGCAGCGACGTTTTCGCCAAGAGCAACCAGTACCGCTGCTGAAGAAAACTCGCTTGGTTTTTTGCCGTATTTAAATGATAAATCCAAAGCATTAAGCCGCTCCATTAATTTTTCAAACTCTTTCCGAGTTCCCTTAAATATTATTTCAAAACCGCCATCATTGGGGATAATCTTACAGTCTTCCTTCCCAATATTTTTCAGGAGTTTATTTATTCTGCCATTTATTTTTAAAAGTTTCATTTGCATATTATCCGTCAAATTAAACATATCTTCCGTCAATTCAAGCCCTATTTTATATTCGTAAATATTTGTGTCGGAGATCTGCGCCGGATTGCCAACCAGTTCAACTTTCATGGAAAGATCTCCTACGCGCGCTTTAAATCTTTCCAACTCTTCTTCACTGCCATTAAAAATGACTTTAAAACCTATCTGATTTTTGTCAGGCTCAAGCTGATTTTCACCTTCTTTGGGAATGGAAATATCAAAACCATGATCTTTGGCAATTTTGTTTATACGATCCAATAAGAGTTTAAAGTTTTTATCTGTTTTATCTTCGGCATCGAGGTATCCGGTTTGTATCTCAACTATATATTGCCTTTCTTTTTCTAAAAATGTTTTTAATGTTTCAACTTCGACAAAACCCATTTCAATAGCCGCAAAAAGCTCTCTGTGGCTTAACAGCCCGTGGTGATGAATAAAGATTTGCGTCTTCTTTTTTATAAACTGATCAGCGATTTCTCTGTTTTGATCGATCTTAATAAAAGCCGGCGCTTTTGAAAACTCAATTTTCTCGCCTTTAAAATGTTCCAGAAGTTTTCCTCTTACGGTTTTAGCATTGCCCGGCTGAATTTCCTGAAAATAATTTTTTTTCTGAGAAGAATATTCAAGCGTATATTCTTCCATGCTGCCTTCAATTATTTTATCATTAATATTAAGAACTGCCGCTTCTTCGCCTATTGCTTTTGACTTCCTGCCTTTCATAACCCAGTTTTCAAGGTTAGAACTTTCTAAACTGCCTATAACATCAAAAACCGTTGAACCCGCCGGCAGTTCAAGCACATATGTTATATCCTTCTCCGACCCGTCTTTTACTTTAACCGTTATAAAATTTGCAGGCAAATCATCTCTGCCGGCAATTCTATTTCTTATTCTCCTCAAATTATCATCGATTGCTACAATATAACCGGAAGATCTAAGCGCCACCGAATCATTTTGAAAATATGCCTGTTTTTCTCCTTTTATTCCCAAAAATGAAAAATTAACTTTAACATCTATATAACTGTCCGCATAGGACTTGCTGCCTTTTGCTATCTCTCCCATTTTGTATATAACGTGAGAAATCGGAATCTTTGTGGAATTTTCAAGCATTACGCCGTAAGTATAATTTAAGTACTGCTCTTTTGAATAAACAACTATTTCTCCTATTTTATCGCCTTTATACATAAAATTGTATTTAAATCTTGTAAACCCCTTGCCCGCTTCACTGTCGTATGTTGTCTCTTTGCCTAAAGAAAATCCCTTTTGCGTAATTTCAGGACTTGAGAAAAACTCTTCTATTGCTTCCATCGTTTTGTCTCTGTCATTTCTGTCCACAACTATATGAAAACCCATTAAATCATTAATGATTTCCGTCATTTCCGCAATACGTTTTATATCTTCATTTCCGCGTTGTATACCGTCTTCTAAACCGGCGGCTTTTTCCTTAATTTCTTTCATAAGATTATCACGGCCTTTAGGTAACCTGCGCTCAGCCCTGCGTTGCCCTCTGAGTTTTTCAAAAATACTGTATATTGATTTCAGCCTGTGATGCTCTTCAAATCTTATACCCTTTTTATTCATATGTTTTCTGAAATCTTTCAGCAAATCTTCAAAAACGCCTTCAAGATTATCATACTCCATGCCAAGCCTGCATCTTAAATCATTTTTGGTATTGCTGTAACCTTGAGGATTATTATGTATAAAAGGCGCATTTCTGAGAATTTCAAATCCTTCGTTAAAGCCTATTTTTCCGGCTATATGCACAAATACGGCATAAAATAATTGCGCGGCGGCATCGCGCTCTTCAATTTTTTTCTTTTTATCCAGTTCCAAAGACTCAAGTTCGCTATTTTTATTATTAATTAAATTATCAATATCGGCAATTCTCTTTTCGGCAATCGCATCTATTTTTCCGCTTCTTAATATTTGAATTTGCGAAGAGTATATGCCGATTGAGTTTTGAATATCTTTTATATTATCATCTATTTTTTTATGCTCCCTGTACAGCGAGAGAAGGTTTTGCGTTCTGTCGGAAAAAACAGCTATCATCAAATCTACCGAATCGACATAAGAAACTATCATGTTTATGTAATTTTGAAGAGAAAAACCATCGGAAAGAGTCTCGTAAGCAGGAAGATTCACAACCTTCTGTATTTTGGAAATCACAGACGCCACATATATTCTATCGCCTATTCTACCGCTTTCCGTTACGCTCAAATAAGCTTTCATTTCTTCTTCACTTAAATCAGACAGCAAAGCAGCGGCATAATAATATTTGCCTTCATCATGCCATTCTCTTCTTTCGTGCATATTTCCGTGCATATATATATACTGCTGAACTCTGTCCATAGCTTTTTTATGCCGTTCCCTGCCAAAATGCTGCTGCGCGAACGACAATGCATCGGCAAATGCAGCCTCGCCTTCATAAATTTTTTCTTTAGCCTGTTCATACAGGAAACTATTTCCAAAATCCTTATTTCTTTGATCAACAAATTTTTGGACAATCTCTATTGCTTCTGCCTCAAGCGGATCAACAACGCGAGTCCAGTGCCATTCTTTACCTAAAGCGATTTTGTTTTGCCTTGCCTGATTTAGAGTTGACCATGCGCCAAAAAGTTTATCCGCATCGCTGTATCCCAAAAGTTTTTTGTCTGCAAGAAACCGTATTAAATCTCCGGTATTCCGGTGCTGCCTGACTTCATCGAGCGTTATTTTCCTTTTTTCAAGCCCGCTTACAACAGATTCTTTGAGAAAAAGTTCAACGGATCTTAAGTACCATCTGTAGTCCAGATTTTCTATATATTCTCCGTACTTGTTATCTTTTTGTTTTCTTATTGACGCAGCAAACAGATATTGCGAAAAAGTTAGTTTTTCGCCTTCGGTTACGGCAAACATGCCTTCTTTAGCCATATGGCTGTACTGCGGTATTATGGATTTAAGCTGCAGTTTTATCTGCCTGCAAATATTTTCGTAGCCTCTTTCTCTTTGAAATCTTTCTCTGTATTGTTGCAAATACTCATCAAAAACTGCGTTTTCCCTGATAGGCTCAGTATCAAGAAAAGCGGCTATTCCTCTTTCATCGGTTATATCCTGGCTTATAAACGAAAGCTCGTCAATGGCTCCTTTTTTGCCGATGTAAGTATTCAAAAATCCGCCCAAGCAAAAAGGAGTTATACCGGAGTTTAACAAGATATATTCAAAATAGGGAATAAAATCTTCATCTATAATCGTGGACATCTTTTCATCTCTCGATATAACATCATAATACAATCCGGAAATCGGCGTAATGCTGCCTTTTACAAGCGACCCTCCTATGACCAAAGCATATTCGTTGTCGGAAATTTGGATATTTCTCGTATTAGCTAAAGCCCTTTTTGCCGCGTCTTCAGCTGCAATAATTATATGTTTTATTTCTTCAGAATATTTTTCCGGCGCTTCTGCATCTTTGCTGATATTTTTTATAAAATCGTCCTTAGCTTTATTGACTTCCTTCCTTATTTCTTTTACTGCCTTGTCCAAAATAGCTTTTTCTTCAATCTCAATCCTGCCCTGTCTGTGTATATCTTCAAATTCCCGCATTTCCAACAAAGTTACCCAAAAATCTTTGGCTGTTTTTTGCAGCATTTTTTCTTTTTCATAATTTATCTCTTTTACGGTCATTTCAATTTTACCGTAGCCGTTCATGGCGGCGTATATTACAGCAAAAAATGGCTCTTCCCATGCCGAATAATTATCTAAGAAAAGAACGCCCTTTTGCGGAATATTTTTGCCGTTAATATACAAGCCGAACACCCAGTTTTTGAAGCCATTCTCCGGTTCTTCGTCCTTAGCATATTTTAAGCCGTATATTTTATACATAAGAGAAATCATCTCGGAAGCAACAGTCTGGTTTCTCGTACGTTTTATAACCATGTCAATATTGTTGCAAAGTTGCACGACAGTTGAATAATCCATGCGATTTAAAATACTATTAAATGACATCTTATACTGCTCGCCGCCCAAAGCCATTTTAGCAAGCGCACTGAAAACATATTTTGATACATTCCCTTCAGCCGAGTTTATTGCGTCAGAAAACGGTTCCGGGTGGCTGTTTGCGTAATCCACAAGATATTCGTTTATATCATCGCCTGAGGGCTCAAGCTTTCCGGATTTTATTTCTTTGCTTTGTTTCGCAACGGCTTCGCTTATGTCAAAGATAGCTAAAGGTACAACTTCTTCCGCATGAGCTCCGTGTAAAATCCGCGAAATCTCATGAAACAATACTCCTGATTTGTACATATCTTCTATAGCTATGACTCTCTTACCGGCAATATCCGCCGCTTGCAGAACGGAATCGCCGAGATTATCGTAATCAGGGCTGCCTATTTTAAGCTTTCCTGTTATCTCGCCTTTCTTTCTTAAAGAATGAAGCGAAGCAGAATCCATATACTCGTCTTGTTCAATAAAAACTATTTTAACGCCGACTCTTTCCGCAACTTCTCTGGCAATATTTTCAATTATATGCTGTGGATATGTTTTACGAAAAGCTATTGCGTATTTGCTTTTGTTCGATGCGGGGATAATTTTGTCTATATGACTAACCAAAAGATTTATGTAATTATCCGTTATGTCCTTATCGCCTATGCGCAGCAAAGTAATTTTTTCGCAAAAATCCGGATCTTTTAATGATGTTATTGGTTGTATATGTTGTATTTCGGAATGTCTGCCGAGATAAGATTCCGCTACCGAATCGGCAATCTCAAAAAGCTGCGCTTGATTCTGCGCTTCATGTTTGAAAACATTTTTGAACTCTTCGGATTTTAAATAATCATGAAAATTCGCAGGCGTTCTCAT
>Ga0099364_10005800_pt1 | contig 18202 bp, 12 predicted proteins | sample TergutTh196P3_FD_73070 | JGI IMG/M metagenome (GOLD analysis project Ga0099364, IMG submission 73070) | Microcerotermes parvus P3 segment gut microbial communities from Pointe-Noire, Republic of the Congo - Th196 P3 | ecosystem: Host-associated > Arthropoda: Insects > Digestive system > Gut ...
CCGTTCTGGGTCGCCACCCCCCAATCGCACACACTTCCCCACAGTAGTTTCGTCGAATGAAACTGTGGACTCGCTCACAGAGCGAGCTCATGCCTCTGTAGCTCAGTTGGTAGAGCAACGGACTGAAAATCCGTGTGTCGTTGGTTCAATTCCGACCGGAGGCACCAAAAAATTCAAATATGCGGGCGTAGCTCATCCGGTAGAGCGCCACCTTGCCAAGGTGGAGGTAGCGAGTTCGAGCCTCGTCGCCCGCTCCAAGCTATTAAAGCACCGCCACGATAATGGCGACATAGCCAAGTGGTAAGGCCACGGTTTGCAAAACCGTCATTCCCCGGTTCGAATCCGGGTGTCGCCTCCAACGAGAAAGCCTGTATTCCCAACGGTTCACAGGCTCTTTTTGTAAGCGAAAGCCACCCGTCACTTCTTCATATTCATATGCGGGTGGTTCTGATTATAGCATACTCTATATACATACCCTATATGTCGAGTAGCTTAAAGCTGTTTCGGTGATAGTCAATCAATCCGTCCCGTTTCATATAGGACAATTCCCGTGAAAGCGCACTTCGCTCAATGTTGAGGTATTCGGACATGGCGTTTCTGTTAAGCGGGATAGAAAACGTCCGACTTCTCTGTTCGCGTGATTCCCGCAACAGATATGTCAGAATCTTCTCCCGCAAGGTTGGTTTGAGCAGACAGCTAATGCGCTCGTGCAAAACAAGCCCCTTCTCCGCAACAACGCCAATATAATTCCGCAACAGTATTTCGTGTTTAGGGCAAGCCTTTTTACAGCGGGAAATCAGGCAATCATAGGGAACAAACAATACGGTAACATCGTCCTGCGCCTGTACCGATACAGGGCTTTCTTGCTCAGGGTTTGCCGCTAACAGGACACCTATCTCGCTGCCTTTTTCAAGCAGGGTTATGATTATCAGCTTGTCTGACGCGTCCCATTTGACAGAACGCCCGTGTCCTGACAGCATAATGCCAAAATCAGATACGCGACTGCCTTCCTCGATTATCATTTCGTCCCTCGTGTATTGGGCGATTCTTGCGTGAACGCAAGCGAGAAGCCCTGCTATTTCTTTTGGTTCAATGCCGAAAAACAGCTTTGTCTGCGCCAAATCCTCTATATACTCAATGCCGAAAAACAGCTTTGTCCGCGCCAAATCCTCTATATACTCATTCATGCCATGCCCTCACTTTTTGTTGCACACGCAACAAAGTATTTGAGGCTATTGTATTATAATGACAACGGGAATACAAGGGTGGTGCATGTGTTTACAGGGGGGGTGCGTGAGGGTTTTGCGTGTAAGATGTGTTTACAGGGTTTTGCGTGGTATTCTTATGTGGGGTGATTTTGAACGTGAAAAGTAAAATTCTTTGGATTACGCGCACGGCGGTTTTTATAGCCTTATTGGTCGTGCTACAGGCGGCGACCGCGCCATTGGGGAATATCATTGTTACAGGGTCAATTGTCAATCTGTTACTTGTTGTTTCGGTGATGACTTGCGGGCTTGCATCGGGATTGTCCGTTGCGGCGGTTTCTCCCGCCATGGCAAAGATTATTGGTATCGGACCTTTTTGGAGTTTAATCCCATTTATTATCGCAGGGAATACGGCACTTGTATTGGCGTGGCATTTTATTGGGAATCGAAAAATGGGGCGCAAGCTCGCCGCCTACGTCATAGCTTTGATTTGCGCGGCTATTGCCAAATTCTTTGTGCTGTATATCGGAATTGTGCGGATAGCTATACCCGTATTCTTGGGTCTGCCCGAACAGCAGGCGGCGGTCATTTCATATATGTTTTCCATTCCGCAGCTTGTTACCGCGCTTGTCGGCGGGATAATGGCTATCGCCCTGTTGCCGACCTTGAAGAAAGTAATCAGGGAAAAGCGGGAATAATATGGACTCTGTTTTTACCTACTTCCTCTACGGTGTAGCGGCTGTTTTGCTCGGTATATCTCTTGTTAAAGACAAGGCGAAAACCGCCTTATCTCTCAAAAGGGCATGGAAGATGTTTATCAATATCCTGCCGCAATTTGTGGCAATCCTTTTGCTTGTCGGGCTTTTGCTTGCGGCAGTCACGCCGGAAACAATACAGCGTGTCATCGGCACAAACAGCGGCTTATCAGGTATGGTGATAACCTCGCTATTTGGCGCGGTTACGTTAGTTCCCGTTCTGATAGCGTTCCCTGTTGCCGCCGAACTCTTGAAAAACGGAGCAGGGGTTATGCAGATTGCGGTATTCATTTCCACGCTGACAATGGTTGGGTTTGTCACCCTGCCAATGGAAGCAAAGTATTTAGGCGGAAAAATAGCCGTGCTTCGGAATGTACTTGCGTACCTGTTCGCGTTTATGACAGCTTGCATAATCGGAGTGATTTTGAAATGAAAAAGCTATTGAAAAAATATTGGTTCTTCTCGGCGATTATTGTCGCAAACCTGATTGTGTTGGTTTTACAGCCGCAAACGGGAATGGTTGCTTTGCGTTTTACAGGCAGGAACTTTCTTAATTTCCTTTTCATGCTCACGCCTATTTTTATTTGTATAGGGCTTCTGGATATTTGGCTCCCTCGCGATACAATGATTAAAATTATGGGTGAAAACTCCGGTTTCAAGGGTGTTTTTGTCGCTTTGATGTTAGGCGTGGTAACAGCCGTTCCGCTTTATGCTTTGCTTCCTGTTGCCGGGGTATTGCTCAAAAAAGGGAGCAGAATTTCAAACGTGCTGATTTTCCTGTGTGCGAGCGCAAGTATCCGTATCCCGCTGTTGCTCTTTGAGGTTTCATCGTTGGGGTGGCAATTCACTATTATAAGGCTTGGGCTGAATATTGTCGTTGTATTCGCTATCGCATTTATCATCGACAAGCTGTTGTCGGATACGGATAAGGAAAGGATTTTCAGGAACGCAAACGAGTTGCATTAACGAGTTGCATTGAGCTTCGAGAAATTTCATCAAACCCATGCACGCCCATAAATTGCTGAAGAACCACTCACAAAGTCTTTAGCAATTCGCATATTGCGCGTTTTTTTGCCTCACTCACAACAGGCACTTACAGGCATAATGTTTTGTTTGTTGTTTTGTTTGCGTAATTTTTCCTGTTGACAAGAGCAGGGCGGACAGTATACACTTACCCCCGAACGGTCTTATGGAACAGTCTTACAGAACGGTCTTACAAATGCGGACTAACCGAGAGTTTTTCAGAGAAAAACGAGGGCTTATGAAGCTTATTTACCCCGACATTGACAAATTATTGGACATAGGCATTGCGCTATCGAGCGAAACGGACAGCGACAAGCTGTTTGAAAAGGTGCTTGATGCCGCTATGGAGGTAACAAACTGCGACAGCGGTGTTCTGTATATCTTAGATGATGAAGAACAGCTGTGGATAAAGGTAATTATATCAAAGTCAAAAAACGTGCGCTTATTGGGTGCTGACATAAACAGTGCGAATTTTCCGCCTGTTCCGCGTTCGATGCAAAATGTTTGCAGTCGAGCGGCTATAACAAAAATGCCTATCAATATACCCGACATAAGCGAAGACTTTTACCGTGATTTTCCCGGAGGAAAGGCGTATGCCGAGTTAACCGAGTACAAGGCAAAATCCTTGCTTTCCGTGCCTATGAAGAATAACAACGGCGATGTTGTAGGCGTTGTGCAGCTCTTAAACGCGCTTGATGATAAGGGCGGGTTTACGCATTTTACGCAGGAAAGCGAGAAAATCGTTTTTTCATTGTCATCACAAGCGACTACATTTTTGACTATGCGTAACTACGCGCTTGAGGTTGAAAAGCTGTTGAACTCTTTTACGCAGGTCATTGTGACGGCTATTGATGCACGCAGTCCTTACAATGCAAGTCACACCCGAAACATGGCTCGTTATGCAGAGGGTTTTATGAAATACTTAAACGATACCGAAGAAGAGCCTTTTAGCATTGAGCGGAAAAATCTGTTTATGATGAGCGTATGGCTTCACGACATAGGTAAGCTCGTTATTCCCCGTGAGGTTATGGACAAGCAAGACCGCTTGGGCGCGGGTATGGATGCGATTTTGCAAAAATTCCATAGATTTGAGCTACAGGCGGAAATTGACTTTTTGCGAAACAAAATTGACAAGGATGGGTATAGGCAAAGGCTGGCGGAAATTGACAGCTTGCGAAGGCTTGTAAAGGATGTAAACTATGCAAGCGTTTTATCCGACAGCAAGTATGAGCTTCTCCTTGAGTATGGGAAAAAGACTGTCAGCGGGTCGGACGGAGATGAACCGCTTTTGAGCCCTGAGGAGCTGACTTGCCTTTTGGTGCGAAAGGGTACGCTTACAGATGATGAACGGCAAGTGATGAAAGGTCACGTCGTAATGACTCGGCTTTTGCTTGAGGAAATGAGTTTTTCCAAGAATTTCAGCAAGGTGGTGTTATGGGCGGGTTCTCACCATGAGCTTTTAGACGGGAAGGGTTATCCCGACGGGCTTGCGGGGGCTTCAATTCCGTTAGAAACTCGTATGTTGACGATTATCGACATTTTTGATGCCTTGACTGCCCGTGACCGTCCCTACAAGTCCCCGATGTCTGACGAGAGAGCGTTTGAGGCTTTAACGGAAATGGCAGGGCAGGGGAAAATAGATGCCCGATTGCTCAAATTGTTCTATGACAGCGAGGCGTGGAAGGATAAGGAGTAGGCATCACACCGCTTTTACCCCGCATAGAACTGCCTGTCTACTGCCCGCTTGTCGGACGAGCGGGGGGGACAGGTGGAGGAAATCTTAACTGACTTAATTGAGTTACAAAGATGAATGACCGTGACAACATTATAAAAACATTCAAACAACATATCTCTGCTCCCGTTTTGTCCATTAAACGGATGGAAAGCGAAGCCATGAACACCGTATACCGTGTTGACACACAAGACGGTTCATTCATTTTCAAGAGATACACTTCGGGGTGGCCGGAGGTCGGAAAAGTACCGTATGTCGAAGCCAAGCTGACCGAATACGGTATTCCCCATGCGGAATTGATTGTCTACCACCGCGACGAGGACGATTACACCAACAGTTACTTAATAGAGCGGTTCTTGTCGGGTACATCAGCCGATATGTTAGCGATGACGATAGATGATGAACGCGCCATGTATGCAAAATTGGGTGAACTAATGAGCCGTGTGCATACAATTCCGTTGGTCGGTTACGGTTATCTCGGCGAGGGCGAAGCGTGGTGTGAAACATTCAGCGAATTTGTCGGATGGGAGGATGTGAACGAAAATCTGCGTGGAGTGGTTTATTCCAAACAGACGTTGAGCGAATTGATGTTGAAGTTTGAAGAAGCATTAAAGCCGTGCGACATATTGCCGTCAACAATTTGCCACATAGATTTAGCAAAAAAGAATATCATCATCGACGGTGCTGACCTAACACTTATTGATTGGGATTGTGTCTACGCTTTTCCTTGGGTTTGTGAAATTGCGCGTTTGAAATTATTATTGCATCAAAGATACCCGCGCAGTACTGCCGATGAGCTTTTGCAAGTTTTCATTGATAACTATACGCCGACACATGGTGATATGGATATGTATTTTGCACATGAAAATGTGTTGTATGCGTGGTTCGCGCTGATGTCGGTCAATAGTGTGGTCGGTAAACCTGAATTTGAACAACAACTGAGCGAGCTTCAAACGGCGTTGGCTGTGTTGGGTTGGGAGCTAAAAAAACGAAATTGAATTTTACACGCAAAAATTCGGTCAAAAATTTATCTTTCGGCAATTTTTCGGTAATTTTCCAAAAAAATTAAAAATTTTCGCAAATTCTTGCCGAAAACTTAAAATAAGCTATTGACTTTTTTTTTATATATGTTAGAATAAGAAGTTGTGTGCAAAAATTATTGCACAGACACTTCTCACAAAATTATAGTAACATCGGCAAATGTTTTTGTCAATATAATACAAAAATAATATAACAACGCACCCGCGTGTATCATTTACAACGCAAACACAGCGCAATTTACAGCACTAACCCCGCGCCACAACGTACCACAACACAACGCAAACCCAACAAAACCACAACCCGTGCACCCACGCAACGCAAGTCACACCAACCCGCTCCACAATCCATCATAATAACTGAGGTGAAGTTGATGCTGCCAAAAGATGTTCGTTACGGCAAAACTCTGAGAAAGAGCTACGCAAAGACCGATGAAATCCGTGAGATGCCCAATCTCTTGGAGATTCAAAAAAAATCATATAACTGGTTTCTCGAAAAAGGGCTTGCTGAGGTCTTTCGCGATATAGGCGCGATAGTTGACCACACGGGAAGCCTTGAGTTATCGTTCATTGATTTTCGCATGAGTGATAGCCCCAAGTATTCCGTTGATGAGTGCAAATCAAGAGATGCCACATATGCCGCGCCGATAAGAGTCAGCGCAAGGCTTCGCAACAGGGAAACAGGGGAGATTAAGGAACAGCAGGAAATCTTTATGGGAGATTTCCCGAAAATGACAAATGCGGGTACGTTCATCATCAACGGTGCGGAGCGCGTTGTCGTATCTCAGATTATCCGCTCGCCCGGTGTTTACTACGAAAAGAAAACAGACATCAAAACAGCTATTACAGTCTATGCCTCAACGCTTATACCGTACCGCGGCGCATGGCTTGAATATGAAACAGATGCTTCCGACGGGTTTTACGTCCGTGTGGACAGAAACAGAAAGCTCCCCGTTACATGGCTTCTTCGCGCCATAGGTAAGGCCTCAGACAACCCTGCATTCAAATTATCGACAGCGGGCGCAGAGGATGGAGCAGAAACAGATGCTCAGTTGCTTGCGATTTTCGGAGATGACGAGCGTATAAAAGCGACTTTGGAAAAAGACACCTGCAAATCAGCGGACGACGCGCTCATTGAGCTTTACAGAAGACTCCGCCCGGGCGACCCGCCCACAGTCGAGAGCGCGCAAACCTTATTTAACAATCTGTTCTTTGATGCCAGACGATATGAAATGTCGATGGTCGGTCGTTATAAATTCAACAAAAAGCTCTCCCTGTGGTCGAGAATTGCCGAACAGGTGCTTGCGCGCCCCATAGCCGACCCTCTTACCGGAGAAATTCTCGCCGAAGCAGGGGAAACGCTGACAGTCGAACGTGCCGAAATGCTTGATGCTATCGGTGTCAACGATGCCTATCTCACCGTTGACGGCAGAGAAGTAAAGGTTTTCTCAAACGGCATGGTACGGCTTGATAGGTTTGTCGATTTTGACCCCTTAGAAGAATTAGGCATAAAAGAAAAAGTGCGGTTTTCCGAACTGCGCCGCTTACTTGAAAAGTATCCGGGCAAGGATGAAGAGTCACAGGAGAATCTAAAGGAAGCAATCTCCGACAACATTGACCTGTTGATTCCTAAGCATCTTATCGCTGACGATATTTTTGCGTCGGTAAACTACTTGAACTGCATCGCGCTCGGTATCGGCGAGCCTGACGACATAGACCATTTGGGAAATCGTCGTTTAAGAAGTGTCGGCGAGCTTTTGCAAAACCAATTCCGTCTTGGGTTTTCGAGAATGGAGCGCGTAATCAGAGAGAGAATGACCCTTCAGGATTTGGATATTATTACACCGCAGTCACTCATTAACATAAGACCCGTTACGGCAGCCGTTAAGGAATTTTTCGGTTCGTCGGCTCTTTCCCAGTTTATGGACCAAACAAACCCGCTCGCAGAGCTTACGCATAAACGCCGCGTGTCCGCGCTCGGACCGGGCGGTCTTTCCCGTGAACGCGCCAGCTTTGACGTTCGTGACGTTCACTACAGTCACTACGGTCGCCTTTGTCCGATTGAAACGCCTGAGGGCCCGAACATAGGTCTGATTTCGTATCTTGCATCCCATGCCCGCGTGAATGAGTACGGATTTATAGTAGCCCCGTTTAGAAAGGTCGATAAAGAAACAATGCGCGTGACCGACGAGGTTGAGTATCTGACCGCCGACATGGAGGACCAGTTCAATGTCGCACAGGCGACCGAGCCTATCGACGAAAACGGAATGTTTGTAAATGAGCGTATTGCCTGCCGTCACCGTGACGAGATTATCGAGGTAAACCGCGAGCTTATAGACTATGTTGACGTGTCACCAAGCATGATGGTTTCTGTGGCGACCGCAATGATTCCGTTCCTCGAAAACGACGATGCCAACCGCGCACTCATGGGAGCTAACATGCAACGTCAAGCTGTCCCGCTTCTGATACCCGAAGCCCCGATAGTCGCGACAGGTATTGAGCATAAATGCGCCGTTGATTCTACCGTTGTGCTGTCAGCACTCGGCGACGGAGAAGTAACATATGTTTCCTCAACCTGCGTTAAGGTCAATTATGACGACCCCGAAATCGGGCTTGTCGAGCATGACCTCACGAAGTTTGCCCGAAGCAATCAGGGAACATGCACAACTCAAAGACCGATAGTATCCGTCGGCGACCGCATTAAAAAAGGTGAAATCGTCGCGGACGGCCCGTCCACCTGTCAGGGTGAAATATCGCTCGGCAAGAACATACTTGTCGGTTTTATGACTTGGGAGGGTTACAACTACGAGGATGCGATACTCATAAATGAACGCCTTGCGATTGACGACGTTTTCACTTCAATTCACATTGAGGAGCATGAGATTGATGCCCGTGACACAAAGCTCGGACCTGAGGAAATCACACGCGACATTCCGGGCGTTGCCGAGGATGCGTTGCGCTATTTGGATGACCGTGGAATTATCTCCGTAGGTGCTGAGGTTCAAGCGCTTGATATTCTTGTCGGTAAGGTGACACCAAAGGGTGAAACCGACCTGACACCGGAGGAAAGACTGTTGCGCGCGATTTTCGGCGAAAAAGCGCGTGAAGTGCGCGACACCTCGCTCAAAGTACCTCACGGTGAGGGCGGTATCGTTGTAGATGTCAAGGTCTTTACCCGTAAAAACGGCGACGAGCTTAACCCCGGTGTCAACATGGTTGTCCGTTGCTATATCGCTCACAAGAGAAAAATCAGTGTCGGCGACAAGATGGCGGGTCGTCACGGTAACAAGGGTGTTGTTTCGCGCATATTGCCGAGAGAGGATATGCCCTATATGCCTGACGGAACTCCGCTTGATATTATACTTAATCCGCTCGGCGTTCCCTCGCGTATGAATATCGGTCAGGTTCTTGAGGTTCACCTCGGTTATGCCGCGAGCTTGCTTGGCTGGAAGGTAGAAACGCCTATATTCAACGGCGCGAACGAGTTTGACATTTGGGACACACTCCGTCACGCGGGCTTGAGCGAGGACGGCAAGAGCGTTCTATACGACGGCAGAACGGGTGAGCCGTTCGATAATCCTGTTACCGTCGGGTATGTATACTTCCTAAAACTTCACCATCTCGTGGACGACAAAATCCACGCCCGTTCAACAGGCCCGTACAGCCTTGTTACGCAACAGCCGCTCGGCGGTAAAGCGCAGTTCGGCGGTCAGCGTTTCGGTGAGATGGAGGTTTGGGCACTTGAGGCTTATGGCGCGGCGTACACACTTCAAGAGATTTTGACCGTAAAATCAGACGACGTAATAGGCAGGGTCAGAACCTATGAGGCTATCGTTAAGGGACACAACATACCTAAGCCCGGCGTTCCTGAGTCCTTCAAGGTGCTTGTAAAAGAACTGCAATCGCTTTGTCTTGATGTTCGGGTATTAGATGAAAACGGTAAAAAAATCGACCTTAAAGACGAAGAAGGCGACGATAATTTCCGTGACAACAGCGAATACAGGACTAACGCAAAAACAGAGGAAGACTTCATGAATCGCGGATTCTCAATTCGCGAGGCTGATGAGCTTCAAGACCCGGACCTTATGGAAGAAAATGATCAGTTTTACGGAGTAGAGGATGAGGATATCCCATTTGATTTTCCGGAGGACGAGATTGATATTGATGCAGAAGAGGAGGGTGTATAATGGGATATTTACCATTTGAATCTATGCAAATAGGGCTTGCTTCGCCGGATATGATTCGCAGTTGGTCAAACGGTGAAATTAAAAAGCCTGAAACAATTAACTACAGGTCGTTAAAACCGGAACGCGACGGACTTTTCTGTGAACGCATATTCGGGCCGTCAAAGGACTGGGAATGTCACTGCGGCAAGTACAAGAAAATTCGATACAAGGGTAAGATATGCGACCGTTGCGGCGTTGAAATTACCAAAGCAAAGGTTCGCCGTGAGCGTATGGGGCATATTGACCTTGCCGCTCCTGTTTCTCACATTTGGTATTTTAAGGGAATCCCGTCGAGAATGGGGCTATTGCTTGATTTGACACCAAGGGTTCTTGAAAAGGTTTTGTATTTTGCGAATTACATAGTCGTAGACCCCGGCGATACGCCGCTCAAGAAAAATCAGATACTGACTGAAAAAGAATACCGTGAGATGCGCGAGAAGTACGAAGATGATTTTCGTGCGGGTATGGGAGCTGAGGCAATCCGTGACCTTCTTGCCGACATAAATATTGAGGAGTTCTCACAGCAGTTAAAGGAAGAAGCCCGTGATGCGACAGGGCAAAAAAAGGCAAAGCTCATTAAAAGGCTTGAGGTCGTCGAGGCATTTCGTCTTTCGGGAAACGACCCCACATGGATGATTATTGAAGTTCTGCCCGTCATTCCTCCTGAAATCAGACCGATGGTTCAGCTTGACGGCGGCCGCTTTGCCACTTCGGATTTGAACGATTTATACAGGCGTGTTATTAACCGTAACGGTCGTCTGAAAAGACTGATTGGGCTTCAAGCCCCTGACATCATTGTCAGAAACGAAAAGAGAATGCTCCAGGAAGCGGTTGACGCGCTCATTGACAACGGCAGGCGCGGCAGAGCTGTTACGGGTGCAAATTCCAGAGCCCTCAAATCACTCTCTGATATGCTCAAAGGTAAACAAGGGCGTTTCAGACAAAACCTGCTTGGTAAACGTGTTGACTATTCAGGCAGAAGCGTTATTGTTGTCGGACCGGAGCTCAAGCTCTACCAATGCGGTGTGCCTAAGGAAATGGCGGTTGAGCTGTTCAGACCGTTTGTTATGAAAAAACTCGTCGAAAACGGCGTATCAACCAACATCAAATCAGCAAAAAAATTGGTTGACAGGGGCACAACAGATGTTTGGGATGCTCTTGACGTAGTAATCAAGGAACACCCCGTGCTGCTCAACAGAGCGCCTACGCTCCACAGATTGGGTATACAAGCGTTTGAGCCCATCCTTGTCGAGGGCCGCGCTCTCATGCTTCACCCGCTTGTCTGTACCGCCTATAATGCGGACTTTGACGGCGACCAGATGGCAATACACGTTCCGCTCTCTGCGGAGGCGCAAGCGGAGGCGAGAATACTCATGCTGTCCGCAAACAATCTGCTCCACCCGAAGGACGGACACCCCGTTACTGTTCCCACGCACGATATGATTCTCGGCTCTTACTATCTGACATACCTAAAAGAGGACGAGCCCGGAGCGGGTAAGGCTTTTGTATCACCGAATGAAGCTCTTATGGCTTATCAAAGCGGCGATGTCGGAATCCATGCGCCCATTAAGGTTCGCGTTACAAAGGAAGTCGAGGGTGAGCTACGCAGTAAAACAATCAGTACCACAGTCGGCAGAATCATATTTAACGAGCCGCTCCCGCAGGATTTGGGCTATGTTGACAGAACCGACCCCGAAAAGTTTTTCGACTACGAAATTGATTTCAGAACAGGCAAGGACGAGCTTGGGAAAATTATTGAACGCTGTATATCAAAGCATGGGTTCACAAGGTCTGCCTCCGTTCTTGATAAAATTAAATCTCTCGGATTTAAGTATTCCACACAGGGCGCGATTACGATTTCCATATCCGACATGACCGTGCCTGATGAAAAATGGACTCTTATCAGGCAAACTGAAAAAGAGGTTGTTGCGATTGAGAATCAATACGAGCGCGGCTTTATAACGGACGACGAAAGATACCGCCTTGTCATCAAAAAGTGGGAGGACACCACAAAGGAAATAGAAAATATCCTCCTGCAAGACACCCTCAGCGAGTTCAACCCCGTGTTTATGATGGCAAACTCAGGTGCTCGCGGTTCTAAGACACAGATTAAACAGCTTGCGGGTATGCGCGGACTTGTCCAAAACACGATAGGACGTGTTATAGAAATCCCAATCAAAGCAAACTTCCGCGAGGGTCTTACAGTCCTTGAATACTTCGTTTCATCAAGAGGTGCGAGAAAAGGTCTTGCAGATACAGCCCTCAGAACCGCCGACTCAGGATACCTCACGCGCAGGCTCGTTGACGTTTCGCAGGACGTTATAGTCCGCGAAAAGGACTGCGGAACAAAGGACGGAATTATTGCGGCAGAGGTTGTCAGAAGCGGCAGTGTTATCAGCACCTTCGGCGAGGTTATACACGGGAGATTCCCAACAGATGATATTATCAGCCCCAACACCGGAGAGGTTCTCTTCAGTGCCGACCATATGCTTATAAACAGTGACTCAAAACTGCTCACGGAGCACGGCATATCTGAGGTCAAGGTGCGTACCGCAATGGATTGTGAATCAAAAAGCGGTATTTGCGCGATGTGTTACGGTATTAACTTGGCAACGGGAACAGGGGTGTCCATCGGCGAAGCAGTCGGTGTCATTGCGGCGCAGTCAATCGGAGAGCCGGGCACACAGCTCACTATGAGAACCTTCCATACGGGCGGTGTTATGGGTGACGACATTACGCAGGGTCTTCCGCGTGTTGAGGAGCTTTTTGAGGCACGCAAGCCCAAGAAAATGGCGATTCTCTCGGATATTGACGGCATAGCGGAAATTGAGGAAACAAAAAGAAATGCGATATACTCAATTTCGATTACGAACACGGAAACAGGAGACGTCCGTACATATCCAACCCCGTACCTACAGGGAATCCGCGTAAAAAGCGGTGATTCAGTCAAAGCGGGCGACAAGCTGACCGACGGAGCGCAAAATCCGCACGACATTATGCGCATACTCGGCAAAGCCACTACGCAGAGATACCTGATAGATGAGGTGCAGGTTGTTTATCGTCAACAGGGTGTTGACATCAACGACAAGCATATAGAAATTATTGTCCGCCAGATGATGCGAAAGGTTAAGGTTGAGGACGGCGGAGATACGGAGCTTCTTGCGGGTATGACCATTGATTCCAACGATTTCAAGGCGGCAAACGCGGCTGTAATGGAGAGAATCGAAGCGGGAGAAACAGAACTGCGCACGGCTCAAGCATCACCGCTCCTAATGGGAATAACCAAAGCCTCACTCGCTACGGAGTCGTTTTTATCAGCGGCATCGTTCCAGGAAACAACAAAAGTATTGACCGAATCGGCAATTAAGGGTAAAGTTGACAGGCTCGTCGGACTAAAAGAGAATGTCATTATCGGTAAGCTCGTGCCCGCAGGTAGCGGACTGTCTATCTACCGCAAGTTTGACAGCGACATTGAGCTGGGAGGTAAATACTTTACCGTGAGCGATTATGATGACTTGGTTGCTGATGAAGATATTGACCTATCGGTACTAATCGGGTCAGGAAACGCTTTATAGAAAGGAGGAGAAAAATGCCTACATTTAATCAGTTAGTCAGAAAAGGCAGAAAAAGGTTTACGGAAAAGTCAACCTCACCTGCACTGCAAAAAGGCTTAAACACGCTTAAAAACAAAGAAACAGACCAACCGGCACCCTTGAAGCGCGGCGTATGCACAGCGGTCAGGACTGCCACACCGAGAAAGCCGAACTCGGCACTTCGCAAGATTGCGCGTGTCAGACTTACAAACGGCTACGAGGTTACGGCCTATATTCCCGGTGTCGGTCATAACCTGCAAGAGCACTCTGTCGTCATGATACGCGGCGGACGTGTAAAAGACCTTCCGGGCGTTCGTTATCACATAGTCCGCGGCACTCTTGATACGCAAGGAGTTGAAGGTCGCAAGCAAGAAAGGTCGAAATACGGCGCGAAGAAACCAAAAGGCGCTAAATGAGGAGGATTACATAAATGCCAAGAAGAGGCGGTGTACCAAAAAGGGAAGTCCTGCCGGACCCCGTATATGGTTCCATTATAGTCACAAGACTGATAAACAGCATTATGCTTGACGGAAAAAAGGGCATTGCGCAGAAAGTGGTTTACGGTGCGTTTGACATTGTCAAAGAGAAATCGGGCAAAGACCCTCTCGATGTATTTGTCGCGGCAATTGAGAACATCATGCCGACGCTCGAAGTTAAAGCACGGCGCGTAGGTGGCGCGACCTATCAAGTCCCGATTGAAGTCAGAGCTGACAGACGGCAGACACTTGGTTTGCGCTGGCTTACAAGCTATGCCAAGAACCGCAGTGAAAAAACAATGAAGGAGCGCCTTGCGGGAGAAATTCTCGATGCTTCAAACAATACGGGCGCTGCTGTAAAAAAACGTGAGGACACGCACAAAATGGCTGACTCCAACAAGGCTTTCGCGCACTATCGTTGGTAAGCCTGTGATTTGGTAACTTAAAATGCCCAGACAGAATCAGCTTGAAAAAACGCGCAATATAGGCATTATGGCCCATATTGACGCGGGAAAAACCACCACAACCGAAAGAATCCTGTTCTACACCGGACGCACATATAAAATGGGTGAGGTACATGAGGGTACTGCCGTCATGGACTGGAGAGAGCAGGAGCAAGAGCGCGGTATTACCATAACATCTGCCGCGACTACTTGCTTTTGGAAAGACCACCGCATAAACATCATCGACACGCCGGGTCATGTTGATTTTACGGTGGAGGTTGAGAGGTCTTTGCGCATACTTGACGGCTCGGTTGCCGTAATGTGTGCAAAGGGCGGCGTTGAGCCGCAGTCGGAAACCGTTTGGCGACAGGCGAACCGCTACAATGTGCCGCGTATTATCTATGTCAATAAAATGGACATAACCGGAGCGGATTTTCACAATGTAGTTAATATGGTTCATCAAAGGCTCAAAGCCAACGCAATACCAATCCAACTGCCTATCGGCAGTGAGGCGGATTTCATCGGCAGTATTGACCTTATAGAAATGGTAGCGGACATATACACGGACGACATGGACAAGGGCGTGTCCGAAGAGCCGATACCGGAAAATATGGCGGAAACGGCAAACGAGTATCGTCAGAAGCTGATTGAGGCTGTTTCCGATTTCGACGATGATATTATGGAGTGTTATATCGAGGGTAAAGATGTTTCGGTTGATGCTCTGAAAAGGGCAATACGAAAAGCGACCTTGGCTTTGGAAATTATACCCGTAGTGTGCGGAACATCCTACAAAAACAAGGGTATCCATAAGCTGCTTGATGCGATAGTTGACTACTTGCCGTCACCGCTTGACATTGCGGATGTCGTTGGAGTCCACAAACACACGGGCAAGGAGGATTCGCGCCCGCCGTCGGACGATGCGCCGTTTTCCGCTCTTGCGTTTAAGATTGAAACAGACCCGTTCGTCGGAAGGCTGGCATTTTTCAGGGTTTATTCAGGAAGCATCCGCGCAGGCGACATGATTTACAACTCAACCAAGAGCCATAAGGAAAGAATCGGGCGTATTCTGCAAATGCACTCCAATCACAGAGAGGACATTGAAGCCGTATACGCGGGTGATATAGCGGCGGCTGTCGGACTCAAAAATACGACGACGGGTGATACCCTGTGTGACGAGAAAAAGCAAATAATTCTGGGAGCTATGGAATTTCCCGAACCTGTTATTCAAATAGCGATAGAGCCCAAAACAAAAGCAGGACAGGAACGTTTGTCAAACGCGCTTATTAAATTAACCGACGAAGACCCTACATTTAAGTCATATACGGACGAGGAAACAGGGCAAATTATAATAGCGGGCATGGGAGAGCTTCATCTTGAAATTATTGTTGACAGATTACTGCGCGAGTTTAAGGTAGAAGCGAATGTCGGCAAACCTAAGGTTTCTTATAAGGAAACGATACGCGAAGTTGTCACGGTTGACGTAAGAAATGTACGTCAAACAGGCGGCAGGGGGCAGTACGGGCATGTGAAGCTCAGTATAGAACCCAACAAATCGGAAACAGGCTATGAATTTGTGAATAAAATTGTCGGCGGAGCGATTCCAAAGGAATATATACCGGCAATAGACGAGGGCGTACAAGGGGCTATGATGGCGGGCATAGTAGCGGGCTATCAGGTCGTTGATGTTAAGGTCACGTTGCTTGACGGTTCACACCATGAGGTTGACTCGTCGGAGCTGGCATTTCGTATTGCGGGAAGTATGGCATTTAAGGAAGCAATGCAGAAAGCAGACCCTGTATTACTTGAACCGATGATGAGTGTTGTTGTCACCGCACCCGACGAGTATATGGGTGATGTTATGGGCGACCTGAACTCAAGGCGGGGTCAAATTACGGGCATGGACTCCAAAAGCGGTGCGGCTTATATAAACGCAATGGTGCCGCTTTCGGAAATGTTCGGATATGCGACAGTGCTTCGTTCAAAGACACAGGGCAGGGGTAATTTTGCTATGGAACCCAGTCATTATGTGGAGCTTCCGAAGGCTTTACAGGACGTAATAACCGGAGGAAGAAGATTTTCATAAAATAACTGTTGCAAAATGTCGCAGGATATTGTACAATATCGCTTGCTTGCAGATTTTGTTAGATTATACTATAATCAGAGAGCGTGGAATGTTCTCAGGATTACGTGCAAAGCTATATTATATGCGTTAGAGGAGGATAATAGTAATGGCAAAGCAAAAATTTGAAAGAAGCAAACCCCATGTTAACGTCGGTACAATAGGGCATGTTGACCACGGTAAGACAACACTCACTGCCGCAATAACAAAATACCTGAGTTTTCAAGGTAAAGCAAAATTCGAGGCTTATGACGCAATTGACAAAGCCCCCGAAGAACGCGAACGCGGCATAACAATCAACACAGCGCATGTTGAGTATGAAACCGACAACCGCCACTATGCGCATGTTGACTGCCCCGGACACGCCGACTACATCAAGAACATGATTACAGGCGCAGCGCAGATGGACGGTTCGATACTCGTTATCTCCGCAGCCGACGGCCCGATGGCTCAAACACGCGAGCATATACTGCTTGCGCGCCAGGTTGGTGTTCCTGCAATCGTCGTGTTCCTCAACAAAGCCGACATGGTCGATGACCCTGAGCTTATCGAGCTTGTCGAAATGGAAGTTCGCGAGCTGCTGTCAAAGTACGAGTTCCCCGGTGATGATATTCCGATTATCATGGGCAGTGCGCGTAATGCACTGGAGTCAACCTCTACTGACCCTGCGGCGGACGAATATGCCTGTATTAAGGAGCTTATGGATGCCGTTGATTCCTACATCCCGACACCTGAGCGCAAGGCAGACCTTCCGTTCCTCATGCCCGTTGAAGACACAATGACCATCACAGGTCGCGGCACAGTCGCTACAGGTCGTGTCGAACGCGGCAAGATTAACAAGAACGATAAGGTTCAAATCGTCGGACTTACAGACGAACCCCGCGAAACCACCGTTACAGACATTGAAATGTTCCGCAAGCTGCTTGACTACGCAGAAGCGGGTGACAATATCGGTGCACTCCTTCGCGGTGTTTCCAGAGATGAAATCTGGAGAGGACAGGTTCTTGCAAAGCCCGGAAGCATTAAGCCGCTCAAAAAGTTCAAGGGTCAGGTTTATGTGCTTTCAAAGGACGAGGGCGGTCGTCACACACCGTTCTTCAACAACTATCGTCCGCAGTTTTACTTCCGTACAACTGACGTTACAGGCGTTATCACACTCCCTGCGGGTGTCGAGATGTGTATGCCGGGCGACAATGTTGAGATTGATGTCGAGCTTATCACCCCAATCGCTATTGAAAACGGACTACGTTTCGCTATCCGCGAAGGTGGCCGCACAGTCGGCTCAGGGGTTGTCATCGCTTGCTCATAAATTTTCCGCGATAGTTGACAGGTCGGTTGCTTTAATCAGCAACCGACCTTCCGCAAGGTTTTTGTCAAGGGAGGTTGAAAAACTTTTTTGCCTACATAAATAATTGACTATAATAATAAGATAGTTAGGTGGATGATGCTAATGTCAAGCGTTCAAAAACTTCTCGCGGAATTAACTGTGTAAGAGTACAATACATATTGGACAAATGGTAAAAACAAAATAGTGAAAGAGAGGTCTTCATCGGTTATAGTTTAGTTACCAGACAAAACTGACCGAAAGGAAGT
>Ga0099364_10005801_pt1 | contig 18199 bp, 14 predicted proteins | sample TergutTh196P3_FD_73070 | JGI IMG/M metagenome (GOLD analysis project Ga0099364, IMG submission 73070) | Microcerotermes parvus P3 segment gut microbial communities from Pointe-Noire, Republic of the Congo - Th196 P3 | ecosystem: Host-associated > Arthropoda: Insects > Digestive system > Gut ...
GAGGAATTTGTGGACAGGATTATCATCGACGAGCCGGACAGAAGCTCCGGCAAGCGTGAACAGAAAGTTGAGATACACTATAACTTTGTCGGGGACGTCGCCGGGTAGGTTGCCCGCAGGACGGAAAACGCCGTGAAGCACACGGCTTCACGGCTTCCCCCGCAAGAGTTTTAAGCATACATCGTTGTGAACGTGAACCCTTTATTTTCAAAGGTTTTGCTGGTTAGTCCTATTATTACACATTCCTACGCCCATTTATACCCTCACAAGCAGACAGAATTGGCCCAAAAACTGGAAAATTTGGCTTAATAGCATCATATCAGCATCACGGGAGCAAAGCAAGACGCCTGAAAGTCAGCATTAGCAAGGCTTTCAGGCGTTTTTCCAATTACTCCCACTCCACCGTCCCCGGCGGCTTTCCTGTAATATCATACACCACGCGATTAACTCCATCTACTTCGCTTGTTATCCTTTGCGCGGTTTGGTTGAGCAGGTCATACGGGAGCCTTGCCCAATCCGCTTCCATGAAATTTTCTGTTACGACAGCCCTTAGTGCAACTATTCCGCCATAGCTTCTGGCTCCGGCGGTTACGCCTACAGAGTTTATATCCGTCAGAATCGCGAAATATTGGTTTATGCTATGCTCCAGGCCCGCTTTGGCGACCTCATCGCGGAATATATAATCGGCCTCCCGCAGTGTGTCCAGCTTGCTTTTCGTGACTTCCCCGATCACCCTTATCGCAAGCCCGGGTCCCGGGAACGGCTGCCTATGTACAAGATGGGCGGGCAGGCCGAGTACCGCCCCCAGCTCCCGCACTTCGTCTTTAAACAGTAGGCGCAGCGGTTCGATAATTTCCTTGAAATCTATATTTTTCGGCATCCCGCCGACATTATGATGGCTTTTTACCAGCTTCGCCCCATCCAATCCCGATTCAATTATATCGGGATAAATCGTCCCCTGCGCAAGGAAATCCACAGCGCCGATTTTACCGGCCTCCTCCTCAAACACACGGATAAACTCCTCCCCGATGATTTTCCGTTTGGCTTCGGGATCGGTTATGCCCGCCAGCTTCGAGAGGAAACGCCCCTCGGCATCAATACGCACAAAATTCAGTTCACGCCCGCCGAACGCTTTCTCCACCTCATCGCCTTCATCTTTTCGCATAAGGCCGGTATCTACGAAAATGCAGTTCAAATTCCTGCCTATTGCGCTGCTCAACAGCGCCGCCGCCACAGAGCTGTCCACACCGCCGGAGAGCGCTAACAGCACCTTCCCTGTGCCTGCTTTTTCTTTTATTTGGGCAATCATACTTTGTGCGCACCGTTCCATGCATAATTTGCCGTTTTCCGCGCAATTGCCGAGCAGCAGCTCCCTGCGCTCATCGTCCGGGCATTTTTTCATGATTCTTTCCCCTTCCATATTGGTTCGCTAGGGTCATTATGCCATATTTTTGCTGAAAAAACAATCGGGGACAATACGCAAACAAAAACCTTTTATTTTTGCCCGTCAAGTAGTATAATGTAGACATTATATTTTAAGGAGTGCCGTATATGGTCACGACCGTGACGCTTAACCCCTGCATTGACTGGACGGTCGAGCTTCCGTCCATCGCCCTTGGGGCGCTGAATCTTTCGAGGTCCGAGCGGATCGACATCTGCGGAAAGGGCGTCAACGCGGCCGAAGTGCTGCGGGAGCTGGGCTGCCCCGTTTGCTGTACGGGGATAAGCTTTACAGAAAACGGCGGGCTTCTTCGCGAAAAGCTGGATGCACTGGGCATACCGCATGACTTTGCTATTGCGCGGGGGAGGATCCGCACAAATATTAAAGCATACGACCTTGAAAAAAATCAAATGACGGAGCTGAACAGCCTTGGCCAGCCGGTCACCTCCGATGTGCTGGATGAATTTATGGATAAGCTGGATGCGCTGGCGGCAAAAAGCTCTATTGTTACTTTGAGCGGCAGGCCCGCGAATGGCGCGTGCGGGGATATATACCGGCGATGCGTTAAGCTTATTGGCAAATACCCCGCCAAAACAGTGTTGGACGCGGAGGGGGAACCGCTGCTGCTGGCGCTCCGGGCAAAGCCGTATCTCGTAAAGCCGAATTTATACGAATTGGAAACGGCCCTAAACGCAAAAGCCGGGTCCGAAACCGAAATCGCGGCAATGGCGCGCGAGCTTATAAGGCTCGGCGCGGGCGTGGTCTGCGTTTCTATGGGGGAAAACGGCGCTGTTATAACCGATGGCAGTGAAAGCTTCTACGCGCCCGCTTTGCCTTTAACGCCAAGAGGGTTCCAAGGCTCGGGTGATTCCATGGTGGCGGGGATATGCAAGGCTATTTTGGAAAGCCGCGGGATTGGGGATATGCTGCGCTTCGGCATCGCGGCCGCTTCCGCTTCAATTATACGCGAAGGGACGCTGTTGTGCCGCATGGATGATTACATAAAATTTTTGGGACAGGTGGAAATCCGAAAAATATAATTGAATAGGGGCCTGTGATGGATTACATGAAACGCTGTCGGGCGGTGGTGGACCTTGACCGTATTGTGCATAATTATCGGGCGGTGCGCGGTTTTCTCGCGCCCGCTTGCAAGCTTATGGCTTCCGTAAAAGCCGATGCCTACGGCCACGGCTTGGAGCAGGTCGCGCGGGAGCTGGAGGCCCTCGGTGCTGACTGGTTCGGCGTGAGCTGCATTGAAGAAGGCTTGTCGCTGCGTAAATACGGTATTTCGGCACCGATTTTAAACTTCGGCTACACACCGCAGGAGTACGCAAAAGACCTTGCCGAAAATGACATCACGCAGACTGTCTACTGCATGGATTACGCAAAACTGCTCCACGACGCGGCAATACGCGCCGGTGTCACGCTTGAGATACATATAAAGCTCGACACCGGGATGTCGCGTCTTGGTTTTTTCCCCGATGAGCTTGACGATGCGGAGGCTGTCTGTAAAATGCCCCATTTCCACGCGGGCGGGATTTACACACACCTTGCCTGCGCCGACGAGGCCAACGCGGATGCCGCCGCTTTCACAAAAAGCCAGTTTGCTAAATTCACAAATGCAGTGCGTGAGCTGGAAAGCCGTGGCATCAGCTTCCCGCTCCGTCACTGCTGTAACAGCGGCGGCACTGTCTTTTATCCTGAAATGCACTTGGATATGGTGCGCCCGGGCATCATGCTCTATGGGCTATGCCCGGGGGCGGATTTACAGGGGAAGATAGATATCAAACCGGCGATGGCGTGGTATTCCCGCGTCACAATGGTAAAAGAGCTGCCGGACGGCACCCCGGTAAGCTACGGCAGGACAGCCCAAACCGTGGGGGCGCGAAAAATCGCGACTGTCGCGGTCGGTTACGCGGACGGGTACCCGAGGGCTATGTCGGGCCGTGGCAGGATGATTGTCAGAGGGCAGTACACGCCTGTGATAGGGCGGGTCTGCATGGATCAGCTCATGCTGGATGTCACAGGTATACCGGGCATAGAAATCGGCGATGCTGTCACCATCGCCGGGGATAGCTTGCCTTTTGACGAGCTTGCGCGGCTGTGCGGCACAATCAGCTACGAAACGGTCTGCCTTGTGGGGAAACGCGTACCGCGTGTTTATCAACCGCATATTTTCAATCGGTACCGGGATTCCCCTCCGTCATAAAACAATTCGGCTCTATCCCGTTGCTTTTCATATACCCGGTCCCCCAAGAACACATAGCCTCCAAAATCGGGGTTATGCTTTTCCCAAGCTCCGAAAGCTGATACTCAACCTTTGGCGGCACAACGGGGTAAACCGTGCGGATAATCAGGCTGTCATCTTCAAGCTCACGCAACTGCTGCGTGAGCATTTTTTGTGTCGCCTGCGGGATCAGCTTCCGCAGCTGGCCGAAACGCTTTATGCCGCCGACCAAATGCCAAAGTATCAGCGCCTTGTATTTCCCGCCTATCATGTTCAGCGTCGCCACAACAGGGCAGTTTGTTTTGTTGCAATCGTTCATTTTGGTCCCCCCAATATCACTATTAAATCGCATACCTATTCTATCATATTAAACGGCAAAATATAATAATCATAAAGAAATTTCTAACAGGGGGCTAAAATGGCGCAGTCTGTAACAGAATTCTTGATTGAATACATATCCCCGGAGCTGACAGTTTTTTTAATATCCCTGCTGCCTGTTTTGGAACTGCGGGGTGGGATGGTGGCGGCTTCGCTGCTGGGGCTTCCGTGGCAGAGCGCGGCGCTGCTGTGCCTTATGGGGACACTGCTCCCCGTGCCATTTATTTTGCTGTTTATCCGCCGAATACTTGATTGGATGTCGAGGACTGGGCCTTTGCGGCACACCGCGGCGTATGTAATAAAAAAAGCCCATGCAAAAGGGGACGGTATGATGCGCAGATACCCTTCCCGTATTAAATGGGCGTTATTTTTATTCTCCGCGCTCCCGCTCCCCGGGACCGGGGCGTGGTCAGGCGCGCTTGCCGCCTCTTTTTTAAATTTGCCGCCGGAAGCGTCAATCCCGCCGATCGCAATGGGGACGGCGGTGTCCTGCGCGGTTATGGCGGCGCTGGCGTACGGGCTGCCTATTTTAAGTCATATTTAAGTTTAATTGCATACTGAGCTTCCTCTTGAAAATCGCGGCTTTTTCTGTTAGAATAAGTTTAAGATTTACGCCTCTCGGGTTAAATTGTACATAGGGGAAAATAGCTAAGCATAGGAAAAATATTATGCAAAATTCAAACAGCGATGTCGTACTTGTTTTGATGCCATTCGCTTCACTGACACACCCGTCCCTTGCGCTGGGTTGCCTTTCCGGCGCGCTTCTCAGGGAAAATATTTCTACGCAAAGCCTTTATTTCACTTTGGATTTTGCCAAAGTGATAGGCCTCAGGAACTATTATCTTTTTAATTTTTCCGTGGCTTATGCCGATTGGCTTTTTTCCCGCGCCGCGTTTCCTGAAATGAAACGGGATGACGATGAGTTTTTTGGGTATCATCCTTGGGTTTTACCGCGCGGTAAGCTTTTGGAAATCCGTGAAGTCGTAAATCGGTTTATTGATAATTGTACGCGGCAAGTTATTGCACACAGCCCGAAAATCGTAGGCTGCAGCTCCACCTTCCATCAAAACTGCGCGTCGCTGGCTTTACTGCGCAAAATCCGCGAAACCGCGCCGCAAATCGCAACGGTTATGGGCGGCGCAAACTGCGAAGGGAGCATGGGCAGACAGCTTCATGCTTCTTTTGAGTGGGTCGACTATGTGTTTTCGGGCGAAGCTGACGAATCTTTCCCGGATTTTTGCCGCAGTTATTTAGCTGGCGAAAAAATCGGCGGCGAGGGCGGCTGGAACCGGCCGGAGGTTTTTACACCCTACGATCGGTTAACCGGTCCCGAAGGCGGTCATCAGCCTGAAAAAACGCCGCGGGGTACGGTTACCGATATGGGCGGGCTTGCCATGCCGTATTTCGATGACTATTTCCGGTGCTTAGAGCAAAACGAAATAAAAAGCAGGATAATCCCGGGGCTGGTGCTGGAAACATCCAGAGGCTGCTGGTGGGGCGCGAAGGAGCCGTGCGCGTTTTGCGGGCTGAACGGTTTATCCGCAAAACAGCGCCAAAAAAGCCCCGATAAGGCCGAGCAAGAAATAACCGAGCTGACAAAACGCCACGGTATTTCATCCATACAAATAACAGACAATATTATCCCGCCCGTTCATATGAAACAGCTCCTTCCGCGCTTTGCTGACGGGAAACATGGTAAGCTGACCTTTATGTACGAGGCCCCCGCAACGCTGTCACGGATTCAGATGCGGGAGCTTTCCCGCGCGGGGGTGCGGTGGATACAGCCGGGCATCGAGCAATTGCACGACAAATCCCTTGCGGCACTCGGCAAACCCAACAAGCTTTATCATAATATCCGGTTTTTGAAGGCGGCGCGTGAATACGGTATTGTTTTAGCGTGGAACTGCCTTTACGGTTTCCCCGGCGAGGATGACGAATGGCATGGCGAAACGGCGGACTTAATCCCGCTATTGTCGCATTTACAAGCGCCGACAGCCGGGTCCGAGGTCAGGTTTTGCCGATTCAGCAGATATTTTAATGAATACGATGACCTAAATTTAAAACCAATGCAGTTTTATCGCCATATTTATCCGCTCAGCGATGACGAATTATCTCACATGGCATACTTTTTTGACAATCTGCCCGCTTCGGGCAAAACGGATTTGCACAGAGCCAAACCGGGGCTTGAGCGTATGCTCCGCAGTATCGCGCAGTGGAAAACCCTCTTCCGCCCGTTTTTCGCCAAGGACAGGGCAGAGCCGCCTGTTTTGAAGCTGACCCAAAACGAATCGGGCGGCGATTGCAGTATACATATAGAAGATACGCGGCCGGTCGCAATTTCGCCAAGCTTTTCGTTTCACGGTGCAGAGGCGCGGATATACCTTGCCGCCGACCAAGGCATAACCCTTGAAGAACTGATGCGGCAAGACGGCATTAAAGCATTATCTGAACGCGATGTGCGGGAAATCCTGCAGGGCTTTATAACCTCACACCTCATGGTAAAATCCGGGGATGTATATATATCACTTGCGGTCCCCGCGCCATACACCGACTACCCGCCGCAGGAATTAACGCCCGGCGGATGGTTTAACAGACAATAAGGAGCAGTAAAATGAAGCTTAATGTGCTTATTGTAAACAAAAACAGGAGTGAGTGCGCAAAATGGGCGAAAATGCTCTCGGCGTCCGGCAAAAACGTCGTCGGGCAGGAATACGGCTTATCCGGCATGACTGCCGTGCTTTGCCGCCGGCCGGTACATATTGTGGTATGCTCGTCGCTGATAATAAGCAAAAATTCCCATACGGTCCTGCAATCGGCAATGCGGTTTTTCCCGCGGGTAAAATTCGTAATCGTCGGCGGTTTTTTTGACACAAAGGATATCCCGCGTTTGGGCAACTTTGTCCTCAAGCCAAGCTTCGACTGCGAGCTGGACGGCCTTTTCCCCTTTCCAACGGACGCCGAAGAAAACTTTGCGCAAAACGGGCTGAAGCTTTTGCTGGGCGAGAACTTCCTTACATCGGATGAGGCGGATTCCCTACTGGGGCAGCTCGCGCCGAATATGGCACCGGATTTTGCTGTCATCAGCGTCCTTTGCGACACGCCCGCCGCGCCGTTATTCCCGATAATCGAGGGTTTTGCAAAAACGCTGCCTCTTGCTTTGACAGCACAAGTAAGCCTTGATGAAAGCTGCATTGTGTCGGGCAGCTCACCGGATGCGCAAAAAACCATTGAAATAGCCGATGGGCTGCGCCGCGCCTTGATCGAAAGCTCAAACATAAGCTTTAATATAGGCATAAGCCGCCGCCGCGGCACTGCCGGGGAGTTGTTTGCCTGCCGCAGGGAAGCCTTGCAGGCCGCCTCGGCTTATGAGCTTTACGGCAGGGAAAGCGTCATCCATATTGATTACCTCGGCGATAAAGATATTTGGTACCTGTATCCGCGGCATAAAGAAGAGCGGATGATCGATTTGGCTATCGCGGGAAGCCCGCAAAAAGCGCTCGCGCTGCTTGACGAAATAATCGGCTTTTTGAAAGCGCAGGATTTGCGGAAGCAGTACACACGAAAAGTCGCCGTGAGGATTTGGGCGGAGCTGAATCTGGCGGTGGCATCCCGCGCCCCCGCGCTTGAAACGGCACAGACAGACAGTATGTCTTTCGGCAAGCTGTTTTCGGGCAAAAGCGACGAAGATGTCTACAGCTTCCTGAAAAAGAGTATCGAAAGCTTCGCCGCCGAGATGAAAGCACTGAACGACGTACGCCGCGACGCACTCTTTATGCGGCTTGAAAGCTTAAAAAACGAGGGGCCGGAAATAGATATTTCAACTCTTGCGGCACGGTACCATACAACAGTATGTTTCCTTAACGACGCCATTGTAAAAAACTCAGACAAAAACATCTTCAACTATTTTGCGGGGGATTAGATCCCCTTGACTGTCTTTATGTTGACTGTTCTTCCCTTTTGTGATATTGTGTAGTTAATAAATAGTGGGCGGTTAGGCTATAGCAATGGAGCAATCAATATTAAGGGCGCAGGCTCCCAGAACCAAGCTGATGAAGCTCCTGGATGAGCTGGACAGGCAGGTTATATACATACACGCGCCGGCAGGCTTCGGCAAGACAGTGTCTTCCCATTTATGGATGGCGCACAGGGAAAAGTCGGCGGGCATCAAGCGGTCGTGGATTAGCCTTGACGAGCATGATAATAAAACGGCTGAGTTTTGCAGGCGGTTTGTTTTTGCGCTTTCTGCCCTCCAGCCGGAAAACACCGCCCTGCGTGACCTTACCGCGCACCCGGGCCTAAACACCGCACCCGTAGGGTTTACTTTGCACGCGCTCGGCTCCTTTTTGGACAAAAAAGAAAACTGCGCTTTGGTTTTTGACGATTTGCACGTCATTGTAAATGATGAGATATTAAAGCTGCTGCCGGTTTTACTAAAAAGGCTGCCCGACAGCTGCTCGGTACTGATCTTAAGCCGCGCCGCGCCGCCGGACACGTTTTCCGAGATGATGGTAAAAGGCGAGCTCGCCGTTGTGGACGCGGAGTATCTGCAGTTTTCCGACAGTGAAATAAAAATATTTTTCGGCGAAAACGGGCGCTTTATCACCAACAGGCAGGCGGAGGAGATTTCCGCATCCACCGGGGGCTGGGCGCTTGGTATCCGCGCGCTGCTGCTGGCGGATGAAAAATCATACAATATTAACCTCAGCGGGCAGTATCTGGAAAATTTCCTTAAAACCCATGTATGGGAGCGGTGGGGCAGCCGTATCAAAAGCTTTATGACGCTGGTATCCGTGGCGAAGGAATTGACCCCGGAGCTGTGCGAATTTTTATCGGCGGACAAAAAGACGCTAAACAAGGCAGCCTGCGCGGAGATTTTGCATGAGCTTGCGCGGGAAAATGCCTTTTTGCGCGAAACCGGTAAAGACACCTACCGCTTCCACGATTTGTTCCGCGACTTTTTATTGGGTATGCTGGAACATGAAGGCGGCAAGCAGGCCGCCGATACGCAATGGAACAGGGCGGGGGAGTATTATTTCGGCAAAAACGATTGCTCCCGCGCGGTGGAATGTTACCTCAAAAGCGGAAACGACGACGGCGTGGCGGAATCGCTTTATCGAATGTACGATTACAACTCCCATTACGCCTCGATTGAGGATACGCTCTACACCGTCCGTGCGGCGGTCAGCGGCCCGCTCGTGGAAAAGAACCCCTTCCTGCTGGAGGTCCAGGCATGGGCCGCTTTTGTGGAAGGTCGCGCCGACGATATGGAGGAGGTCCTGGACAGGTACTATAAAATGTTCCCGAAAATTGTTTTACAAAGCCCCCGCTCCGCCATCACCCTTATGCTCTTGCGCTGTATGGACTACAGGAATGATTTGATTGACTTATTCAAAACCCTGCGGATGATCCCCTTTAAAAGGGGCGTTAAGGCCTACACGCCGAGCATCACGCACAGTATGCCTTTTTTTCATCGGTCCAGCAGGGATTTTTCCGGCCTGGCTTTTGACGCAAGTAAATATATCCTTATGGCCGAGAAAACAGTAGGCGTGGTTATCGGCGCGGAATTTGCCGTTATAAAAGAATGCCTTCACGCGGGGTTCGATTACGAAAAAGGGGACCAAAGCGAAGCTGTCGGCCACGCCTTATCCGCCTGCGCGAATATCCCCGAAAGCTGCTCGGCGGAGGTTTGGTTTTGCGCCATGATGATTTTGGCAGCCTCTTTGCTTGCAAGCGGGCAGAACGCAGAAGCGGAAAAGGTCTTAGACAGCATCGCGGATAAGATTGATAGGGATAAAGCCTTCTACCTCAAGCCCAACCTGCGGGCTTACCTATTCAGGCTCAAGCTTGCCGACGGCGACAAAGAGGCCGCAAAAGAATGGCTCAAGGACAATGACGGCGATATTAACGAGGCGCTGACATTTTTCAAATCCTACCAGCTCTTCACAACCGCAAGGGCGCATATTGTCACCGAAAATTACAACCGCGCGATACTCATCCTCCGTAAGCTGCTTTCGCTGAACGAACGCTACAGGCGGACCCTTGATATTATAGAAACCCGCATCCTGCTTGCCATTGCCTATTGGAAAAAAGGCAGGGGCGGGCATCCCATTGCCCTTGAGCTTTTGGAAGAGGCGGCGGCGATGGCGTTTACATACGGCTATACCCAAATGTTCGCCGACGACGGGCCGGAGCTTGTCAGTATGCTTCACAGGCTGCAAAAACGCGCTGTCCAGGCCGACTGCCGCGGCGCCGTCCCGGGTGCGTTTTTGAAAACACTGTATGTCGCCGCGGTTGCGGGCGCAAAGCGCTCGAAAGGGCTGACAGGCGGAAGGGCGCCGGTTAACCTTACCTTCACAGAAAAGCAGAAGGCGGTTATGGCACTGATGTACGAAGGCTACAGCAGAAACGAGATTGCAAAAAAATTGGGGCTTAAGCCGAGCGGCGTTAAGTCCCATGCGGAGCTTATTTACAGAAAGCTTGACGTTGTAAGCAGCGTTGATGCCGCCCTGAAAATCAAGGAGCTGGGCTTGCTGCCCGTAAAACCGGAGTAAAACCGGAGTAATAAGATTACTTCTTACACTCAAGTGTCAGCTTACATTCACCGCCGTTTTGTTCAAACCGCAGCTCAGAGCTTAAGGCGCGGATGATGTCAACGGCAGGGCCGCTGCCCTCCCCTACAATATCGCTTTCACCGCTGTAAGTGAGGCCCAAGCGCAGGGCGCCGCCTTTTTCGGAATATTCCAGCAGATAAACAGCATGATAATCGCCCCCGCTATCCCGGGCTGCTTCGCCGTAAAGGCCAAGCAGCTCTTCGGTTAAAAGAAGTATATTCCCGATTGCTTTTCGGGGAATGATGTTCTTTTCGCAGAACCGCTCAATTTCGCTGTTTAGCGCGTACAGGTCAAAGTCCGGCGTGGCAATTTCCCGGGAAATGCTTCGCACACGGTTGATAAACGCCTTTGTTTTCGGCCTTTGTGGCCTCTCGAAGATATCCTCCGGGGACCCTTCCTCGTATATGCCGCCCTCGTCCATGTAAAACACCCGGTTGGACACATTGCGGGCAAAGTCCATCTCATGCGTTACTACCAGCATGGTCATACCGCTTTTCGCAAGGGAGCGGATAACGGCAAGCACCTCGCTGACCATTGTGGGGTCAAGGGCCGAGGTGGGCTCGTCAAACAGGATAATCTCAGGCTCCATAGCAAGGCAGCGGGCAATGGCGACACGCTGTTTCTGCCCGCCGGAAAGCTCGTCGGGATAATTATTTTTCTTTTCCAGCAAGCCGACCATGCGAAGATACTGCGCCGCCTTTTCCTCCGCCGCCTTTTGGTCTATGCCCAGCAGTTTAACCGGGCCGATTGTCAGGTTCCGCATAACTGTCAAATGTGCGTACAGGTTAAACGATTGGAAGACCATCCCGATTTTTCGGCGCAGTAAGGGGGCGTTCACTTTCTTGGCTGTGATGTCGTTCCCGCCTATGAAGATACTGCCCGAATCGGGGCGCTCAAGCAGGTTGAGGCAGCGCAGAAATGTGCTTTTGCCGCATCCCGACGGGCCGATTATGGAGATTACGTCGCCCCTGTTTATCTCGGCGCTGACGCCATCGAAGACGGTAAGGTCCCCGAAGCTCTTTTTAAGGTTTTTCACCGAAATCATACTTTGGCCCTCCCGAATTTAGAAGTTATGAACACAGCTTCTTAGGGTCGGTCCGCTTTTCAATGTACGTCAGCGAAAGTGAGAGCAGCCACGAGATCGCAAAGTATAGCACAGCCACCATAATCAGCGGGAAAAATGCCTCCATTGTGCGGCTTCGGATGATGTCACCTGCTTTTGTAAGGTCTTGCACCGCGATATACCCCACCACCGACGTCATCTTTACCAGCGATATAAACTCGCCCTTATACACCGGCAGGACCAGCGCGGCCGCCTGCGGCATGATGATATAGATAAACGTCTGAAACGGGCTGAAGCCCCCGGCAATCCCTGCCTCACGCTGGGTTTTGTCCACGCTTTCGATGCCTGCGCGGAACATCTCCGCCACATAGGCCGCAAAATTCATTCCGAAAGCAATCGCCGCCACCAGAAACGTGTCGATATCAACCGACGCGAAGGCTATATAGTAAAGCACCATCAGCACCACCAGCACAGGTATGCCGCGCAATATAGATATGTATACCTTCGCGATGCCCCTAACGGCGGTATTCCCCGCCATCCGCATGGCGCAAATCAGCCCGCCCAGCAAAGTACCGAAGACAAGCGCCAGAAGCGACAGGGCGACAGTTGCCAAAAGCCCGTTAAGCACCAGCATATAGCGCCGCTCTAATACCAGGTTCCTGTAAAAGCTTTCCTTGGCCCTTTCTAAAAAAGTTTTTTCGTCCGAAGGGCCGATTGCCGCGGCGGGTACGGTTTCTTCGCCGTTATATTGGGAAGCGGCGGAAAAGTCCATTTTGTCGCGCTTTATCAGCACGGCGGAATATTCCATATAGACAGGGTCTGAGAAATTGACCATCTGTTGGCGTTCCTCGGTTATCGCAAGGCCGCCGCCTATCATTTGTACCCTGCCCGCCGCAAGTGACGCGATAATCCCCGAAAAATCCGTATCGCGCACGACAAGCTCCATGCCCATAAAAGCCGCGAACCTCCGCGCCAGCTCTACTTCTATCCCGATATAGCTGCCGTCACTTATAGAGGCGTAAGGCACCCCGGCGATAGTGGTAAGCCCGTACAACAGCCTGCCGTTTTGATTGACTGATGCTATTTCCGGCATTTCATAATTACCGTCGGTAAAATAGCGGGCTACCATATCATCCAGGGTGCCGTCGGCTTTGATTTGGCCTAAAAAATCATTAAAGCTGTCCAGCATCGCATCCCCTTTTTGGAACGCCACACCGACAGGCCTGGGGTTTATCTTTTCGGCTAAAAATACAAGGGAAGAATCTCTTCTTTGAATTTCACGCAGGGCGGTGTACGCCCCCATAACAGCGTCAACCCTGTCTGCTTTCAGGGCGGCAACGAAATCTGCGCTTGTCCCAAACCGATGGATGTCGGCATTGGGATAATGCTCAGTCGAATAGATATCTTGAACCGACGCTGTTGCCACGCCGATGCGTTTGTCCGCTAAATCGTCCGCTGTCCCCATAAGGCCGCTGTTTGCCGACACAAAAGGGATTATCCCGCAAAAAATAATCCCCGCCAATATAAAAGCCGCGGCCTTTTTTATTTTCATTGCCAGAACCCCTTAAATATATTAAACGGCAGCTGCTTAAGCCCGCCCGGTTATTTTCAGCGCCAGCATGGTAATGTCGTCAGCCTGTTCCGCGCCGTTTGCAAAAACGTCAATTTCATGCTTGACACGCGCAAGAAGCTCTTTCAGCCCGCATTCCCTGTTTTTGTTCAGCGCATCCAGCAGCCGCTGTTTTGAATATAATTGATACTTCGGGTCCATCGCTTCTGTCACGCCGTCGGTATAAAGGTAAAGCGTATCGCCGGGGGACAGCGTAACTTCTTCCTCCCGATACTTCACGTTTTCAAATCCCGCAAGCACGAACGAAGGCTTGCCGTCCAAAGAAACAAATTCCCCGCCTGCTTTTTTCAGCAGTGCAGGGTCATGCCCTGCGTTGACATAAGTAAAACTGCCGCTTTGCAGGTCGATATACCCCATAAAGGCGGTGACGAACATATTGGCGTTGTTGTTTTCGCAGAGCATATCGTTTACGGTTTCAAAGACCTCCTTCGGGCTTTTGCCCGACTGCGCGTTATTTTTTATCAGCGTTTTCGCGATGACCATAAACAGCGCGGCGGGGACGCCTTTGCCCGAAACATCGGCAATGACCACAGCCAGCTTGAATTCGTCGATTAGGAAAAAATCGTAAAAATCGCCGCCGACCTCTTTTGCGGGGAGCATGGAGGCGAAAATGTCAACCTCCTTCCTGTCCGGAAAAGGCGGGAAAATGCTCGGCAGCATATTTGCCTGTATCTGTGTTGCGACGTTTAGCTCGGCGCCGATGCGCTCCTTATCCGCGGTTATGGTTTTTATGTTGTCAATCATGGTGTTAAAGGCGTCTGAAAGGGTTTGCAGCTCATCGCCTGTTTTTACATCCAAGCGGTAATCCAAATCTCCCGCGCCGATAATGCCCGCGCCTTCACTAAGCGCAATCACCGGCCTTGCAAGCCCCGCGGACAGCCGTCGCGCCAGCACGGCGTTCCCTGCAAGCGCCAAAAGAAGCGCCGCCGCGAACATAGCCAGCGCAACGAAAATCATACGGTCAATACCGTTTACCGCACTACCGGTCATGGCGATAATCCGCCCCTCGCTCTCAATTGCCGGGGCAATGATTTCCTCCACGCCCATTATGACGACCAAACTCCAGGGCAGGGCCGTGAGCGGGGAATAGGCTACAAAGCATTCCCCGCCGTCCACCATGGCGCGCTCAATCCCCGCGGCGCCGCTTATCATCTGCGCGACAGCTTCAGCCGGGAAAATATCGGATAGGTTTCGGCTTACGATACTGCCGTTTTCGTCTATCCTAACAGTATCGGAAATAATCATTTCGCCGTGTTCGTTTGCAATAAAAGCATAGCCGGTTTCTCCTAAGCTTGCTTCAACAACAACTTTGGCAAGTATTTCCAGCTGCATCCCCGCGCCCGCAACCCCGTACAGTTTTCCGTCCTGACCGAAAAAAGGTATAGCGCAGGTGATGCCCAGCCCCCGCCCAAAGCTGTCTACAAATACATCGGACCAAATCATTTCCCCCGCGGCTTTGGCATTTTTATACCAGCTGCGCGAGCGCGGGTCATAGATTACATCATCCATATCGGAATCCACATCCGCCGCGATGCATATGCCGCTTTCGGTGCCTATGTACAGCGAGCGCACATAATCCAGGGTCTGCTCCCCCGAAACAAGCAGCTCCGAAATATTGCCGAGAAGGCTGATTTCCTCCATCGCCCCCGCATAATCGGAAATCTCCGCCAGCCGCAGCTGCGCAACCGAACGCCCGGCGTTTTTTACATCCGGGAAAGAGACGGCCCGCGGCAGATATGCGTCGGGGTGATTGACGATATGCTGTGCGCTGTTGGCGGTAATCGTAACAAGGTTGACCGCCGCCGAAAGCTTCTCATCAATGAGCGAGGCCTTGATCCCCGCTAATTGAAGGAGGGATTTTTCCATCTGTATTTCCAGGGCGGTTTTACTGTCTGCCGCCGCCGACCTGCCCAATTCACGGCTTGCCCCGATGATGCTCCCGCGCAGGATTGACATGCAAATTACCGCCGCAAGGCAGACCGTAACCGCCGCGGCAAACGAACCGATGAGCATTTGTCTGCGGATTTTTCCGTATATGGAACCCTTCATATCGTATCCGTATCCTTTTGCATAAGAAGAATGTTCATCCCTTTTTCATAGCGGTACTCCAGATTATCCATAAGTTTCTTTGCCATAAAAATACCAAGCCCGCCTATCTCCCGCTCGTCGGCGGGCAGGGACACGTCGGGTTCCCTCCTTGCCAGGGGGTCAAACGGTATCCCGCTGTCCCTCAGCTCAACGGTAAACTTGCCCGGGCAAAGGATCAGACGGATTGTTACACTGCCCTCTTCCCCGGGATATGCGTACCCGGTTACATTTACGAACATCTCCTCAACGGCGACTGTGATATTGCCTTGGAGCGCGGTGCTGATTTTTGCCCTCTTCATGGCGGCGCCGACAAACTCCAGCACCTCGCCCAAGCGGTCGGTCCGGGCGGGCAGTGTGATTTCCTGCATGGGGGTGTATTTTGGTTTGAACAGTAGCTCATCCAATGCGACCATGCCTAAAACATTGATAACATTCTCGGATGGGTTTTCGATATGCAGGCTTCCGCCAAGGGTCTTGGTTTTTTTGAACATACCGAGAACTGTCCTAATACCGGCGGAGCTGAAAAAAGTAACTCGGCCCATGTCGATAGCAATATTAACGCATCCCGATTGGATGCGGTTTTCGAGCTGCTGCTCCATATAGCCCGCGTTGACCAGGGTTACCTGCCCCATGGCTGTAAAATGGCAGCTTTCCATATCGCGCCTGTCTTCAATAAACGAAAACGTCAACCCTTTCCCCCCTACCTGCCCAAGTTTATATTTCTACAACTTCTTAAAACTCAATAATGGCAACCATTTCCACCTTGTCGTTCCTTACGCCGATAATGACATCTCCCGCGAGATTGGCGATGATTGATTTTTCCAGGCCGTCCCACTGCTCTTCCTTTATTTCTTTAGACAGGCCGCTTTGGTAAGACGACAGTGAAAAATAGCAGGTCATCCCCAGCGTATTGTAATTCGGGACATAAACGCGCTCATGCTCGCCGCTGTCTGTAAGCAGGCTGCTGAAAACGCTGCTGATTTTCCCGAAAATCCCTTTTGCCGATTTATTTTCGCCGCTGCTGGAAAGGGAAAGCATTTTTTCTTTTTGTTTTGTGCCGACAAAGGCTTCTGCGCGCAGGTTCAGCGTAAAGCTTTGCTTTTTGCCCTCTACATAAAACTCATATTCCAAATCGTCAAACAGGCGCACGGTAAGCCCCAGCATTTCCTCCGCAAGCAGGCGGAGCTTCCTTGTGTCCGCGGGCGCCAGCTTACAAAAAACGCCAATCCCCTCAACTTCTGAAAGGATAGCCTCAATGCCGTGCCTGCCTGTATAAATATCGGATTTCATCTTCCTGCCCTCCTGCCTTAGGTGATGAATGTATTGTAGCAAAAACCATACAGCTTTTGCAATACCTATGGGGGTATATTACGCTAAAAAATCAAGCAGCCCCTGTTCACATAGGCGGCTGATCCGCCCTGCGTCATCCATCAGCGCGAATTCGTCTGTTTTCGTCCACGCCTCAAGCTTTTCCGCCGCGAGGACAGCCAGCCTTTCGACAACACTTACGGCAGAGGGGGCAAGGCCCTTTGTATAGATTTTCATAATCCCCCGCTCGCCGCCGCAGTTTTCCGACAGCTCGAAGAATTTCAAAAACCACTCCGCCCTGTATTCCCGGAACGCCGCATACAGCCCCGCGAAATCCGCAATTAGCTCATCATGCAAATGATTGCGGGACGAGCCGAAAAACCGCTTTGTGAAGTAATGGGCGCATTCGTGGTATTTTCTGATAATAAGCGACTTTTCCCGCCACTCGGCATCGGAAAGCCCCATCTGATCTGCGTCCAGCCCCCTGTACGGTTTTTTTGACAGGATAATGAAGCGGTTGGTTTTGCCATAGGCGAAGGATGCGCCCATCCTCCCGATGTCAGCGTCCGTTTTGCCCTTGCGGATAAGGTAAAATACCATGCGCTCAAAATCCGCGGTGCTGTCTGTCGTAATAATCGGGATAGCCCCGCCTATTGACGGGAACAGCTCGACCGTCAGCGACCGGGGGGATTCAAATTCCACCTTTAATCCCGGCGGCGCCAGATGCATATTGATTGCCGCCGCCGCGCCTAAAAGGCGCGCGCTTTCAAAGACAGGCGCCCATTTCTCCAAAAATTCATCTTCGTCCGGGCTGCTTTCGCGCGGGGAAAAAGCACACGCGGTATACTCCAACAATGAATCCATATCGCGTTCCTGCGCACCCAGCGCACGCAGGGCGCTTATTTGTTCGTCTATTGTCATAGTTCTCGTTAATACACCTCATCAATCAGCCCGTCATCATAAAGCTGCTGGACCGCGGCGCGGACGATAATCGGGTTGATTTTATGTTCTTTCAGCAAAATTGCCGATATCTCCTCGTATGTATGCGTCCCTTCCGCGATCAGCTCCCCGAGCGGGCCGCACTTGCTTTTTCCCTTAAAGTGATGAAGCTGGTGGGCGGTCGCAAGGTCAAAGCCCAAATCGGTGGGGCGGAAAATCATATCGTCGCGGAATCTGAGCGGCTTGTCCTTGGGCGGCGATAAATACATACAGCGTTCGGCAAGCTCTGTAACCGCCGCGGCAAAGTCGTTTTCATCGGTATAGGAGGTTTCGCCGAATACCCGAAAACCATGCGGCCACTCGGCGCTGGTGTAGCAGGGGCTGAAAAGCATGATGGTGCGGTTGGCAAGGTTTATGTTAAAGCCGCTCACACAGGCTATTGTACCCTGCGGGACAATCGACAGAAGGGAAATCCTGTCGCCGGAGTCAAAATCCTCCACCGACCTGAGCCCCG
>Ga0099364_10005802_pt1 | contig 18196 bp, 18 predicted proteins | sample TergutTh196P3_FD_73070 | JGI IMG/M metagenome (GOLD analysis project Ga0099364, IMG submission 73070) | Microcerotermes parvus P3 segment gut microbial communities from Pointe-Noire, Republic of the Congo - Th196 P3 | ecosystem: Host-associated > Arthropoda: Insects > Digestive system > Gut ...
TCGTCATATCATAAAATAGATGGTGATTATTATATCCCCATTTTTTTGTTATGCAATATCCAAGAATTTCTCCGTTTTCCTCATAGACAAATATTTTTACATTCACATCGTTTAGGGAAGATTCAAAATAATCCCTATCAAATGGCATTTTGGATTTTATCATATCAGGGCGAGCATTTAAGTGTATATTAAATACTTGACTTTCTAAATTAAATATTGCGTTAAAATCTGATAAACAAACATCTCTTATCATAAATAGAGCCTCCTTATTCCGACGCACATCATATAAATTTTCTGCGTTAATATCAATATTCATTTTAATATTTATCATATCTCACACTTTATCATAGTGAAATTCTGAATATTTAGTTCCCCCAAGAAATCCGATTTTACTGTATAGATATTCAGCAGGATTGCCAACCATTACACCCAAAGTAATAACAGGTGATATGGAATTTGCTTTATCAATAGAATTTAACATCATAGCTTCGGCTATTCCTTGTCTGCGATATTTGGGTCTAACAGATACTTGATGGATAGTTGAAAAGTTATTCGCAGAGTCAGGGTAAATTCCCGCAATACACACTCCTGCAATTTCATTGTTTACGTTGGATTTTACTAAAGTGCTCATATAAAGGGTATTTGTTAGAGTAAACGAAACAAACCGGCGGCTTATTGCTTGCTCTATTTCTTTTTTATCCGCTTCTCGTTTAGATGTATACCCCGCCGAATGTGCTTCATAAACCGCTTGTATTATTTCGTTCTTGTCATTATCGTCAGGGATAGTAAAATAATAATTTTTCGGTGGTTCCACAGATATTTTATCGGTGGGACGGAACATTCTGCGTTCTGTGTTGATTAGCGTTGCATTAAATACATCTACCAATATTGTTTTATCTTCTTCAGGAATAAATTTAAGTATAATTTTATTTTCTTCACAGTTATTTGCAGCATATTCAAGAATATTTTTCCAAAGCAAATTCTTGTCAGAAAACGGAGGGGATATAAAAACATAGCATAATTCATTATTCGTTAGAGTAAACCCACCTATAATTGTTTTTTCTTTTAACACAAAAAAGCAATTTCGCCCAGACACATTCTCCAACATTTCATTCCAGTCAAATTCGGCAATCAAATCAGCTTTTGCATAAACCGCATAATATATTGCATATTTATTCTGGTCTATTTTAATAAAATTATATTCCATATTTAATTTCCCACTTCCGATAATATAAATCTTCTGCGTTATATGTGTAGGGACATGATATATCGTACCCGACCCGCGGACGCCCTGTATGGCGTCCCTACTTATACTATACGCTGTTTCCTTTCTAAGGCTATCGAAAAAACATCGCGTAACATCGGATACGTCAATTCGTCTGGGAACGAATCGAAAAAATCTATTAATTCCATTTCGCTGCCGGACGGTAATTCACCCAAAGTATGAACGATTGCAAAATAAACCTGCGAATTTCCTTTGAAATACCTGCCGGTTATTTCCCCGTTAATATAATAATCGCAAAGCGGTTCAATATCGAAATTAATTGCTCCCGTTTCTTCGTACAGTTCCCTTTTTGCAGCTTCCAGCGGTGTTTCGCCTTCATCAATATGCCCGCCCGGATTTTCCCAAGTATCCCTTTTTTTGTGCTTGCATAATATCCATTTACCCTTATGCAACGCTATAATATCCACACAAAAATAATCATTAAACGTATTAAATGGATGCACTTTAAATTCCATTATTCTCCTCCGACAATATAAATTTTACACGCCGTCATAGCATAACTTTCTTCCCGCTCGCCGCGCTCTCTATCGCGCCGTAAACCATGTTCATCGCGAAATAATTTTCACGGCAGTCAGTTTCCGCACGCCTGTTCTCAATCAGTGCGCTGAACATCTCGTCAAAACAGCCTTCATGCCCATGCCTGCCAATATCAAGCATATCAAGTTTAATCTCGTCGCTCGGAACTATAAACCCGGTTTCGCCCTCTTTTCTTACCTGCGCCGTGAGGTTTGCCCCTCCGTCCCATTTTATCGTGCCTTTCTCGCCGATAATGCGCCAGTCGCACTCCCAGCTCGTATTGTGACCCTCCGCGCACCACGAACCTCTGTAATCATAAACGCACCCGTTATCAAATTCAAAAATAGCCACAGCCGACGCGTTGCCTTTATACCATGAACCCGCCGGATTAAACTCGTGGCAGTACACAGACACAGGATTAGCGTCAGCAATAAAACGCGCCTGATAAAAAGTATGTACAGCCATGTCAAGTATCAAAACATTGTCCATCAAATCCCTGAACCCGCCGAAATGCGCCCCGATAAAAAAATCAGAGCTTACAGAACCTACGCGCCCAAGAATATTTTCGCGCAGGGCTTTCCTGACAGTACGCATACCCGGCAGATATATTCTGTTCTGCATGACCGCGTAACTGCGCCCGCTTTTGTCAGCCGCTTCAATCTCGCGCAGAGCCTGTCCCCGCGTTTCCGCCATCGGCTTTTCGCCGATAACGTCCGCACCCGCATATAAAGCCGCCGTCACGATTAACTCGTGCGCGTCGGGAGTAGTGCAGTCCACGACCAAATTAGCTTTGCACGCTTCAATCGCTTTATTTATATTATCATAAGTCCCGCAGTTTAAATTATATCTTTGCTTATAATCCTCCGCGCGTTCTACAATAATATCGCATAACCCCGCAATCTCAACATCTTTCCGGTTGAGCATATAACTAATCCAAGCGTTACCCATTCCGCCGCAGCCCGCAAGTATAACTTTAAACATAAAAATACCTCACCTACTATAATTTTCCCTAATTTTTATTTTTTAACTTTTATTATTTACGAAATAATCGCTTGAAATAGTGAGTGCATAGATAACGTAGAAAATGCTTATTATATATATTACCAGCTTTTTCTCATTTTTAAGATAATTGTACCGTTTCCCCATAAATCTTTACATACCTTTTCAATTTTAAAACCAACTTTTTCATAAAAGTTAATAGTCGAAATATTTATCGGTTTCGTCTGTTGTGAGAATGTAAATAATTCAATGCTGTTAATCCCAAGTTCCGAAGCATGAGTGACAAAATGCTTCATTAATAATTTGCCGTACCCTTTATTATTATAATCACGTTTTGTTGCCATAAGCGTTATATGCAGGCTTCCGTCTAAGCAAGTAAATACAATGCAGGATATAACTTCCGAGCCGTTCTTTAATAAAGCCGCCCTTTGAAATTGCATATCAATTCGCATATCATCAGGAAAATCTTTTGTAAAATAATCTTTTGTATAATCTTTTGCAATTAAATATATTTGATTTATTGCGTCTTGTGAAATTTCTTTTTCAACTGAAAAATCCATAATTAACACCGCCTAATATAGATTTTTTAAGCTACGATAAATACAAATATCCAACACAGCATATATCATTGATTATACGGTCTGCGCCCCTCAAGAGCCTTAAACAGCGTAACTTCGTCGGCGTATTCAAGTTCGCCGCCTACGGGTATTCCGTAAGCAAGCCTTGTCGTCTCAATGCCGAACGGCTGCATTATCTTTGCTATGTACATAGCGGTAGCCTCTCCCTCGACATTAGACCCCGTTGCTAATATTATTTCATGAATTTTCGGCATTTCTTCGGAAATCTCTTCATCTGTGTTCACGCCGCTTACACGGGCGAGCAACTCTTTTATCTTTATATGTTCAGGTCCGATACCGTCCATAGGAGAAATTGCGCCGTGTAAAACATGATACACGCCCCTGTATTCTTTTACTCTCTCGAACGTCATAATATCTCTCGCGTTTTCAACTACGCATATAAGCCCCACGTCTCGGCTGTCATCGGAACAAATTGAGCATATCTCCGAATCTGATATGCTTTGACATATTTTGCAAGTAATTATTTTTTCTTTCGCTTCCAGTAAACAATCGGCAAAATCCTTTACATATTCGCCGCTTGAATTTAACACATGAAAAGCAAGCCTTACCGCGCTTTTAAAACCGATACCCGGCAAAGACCTGAATTTTTCGATGAGAGCTTCAAGCGTTGGTGAATAACCCGCCATATCTTAAAACCCTCCCGGCATACCGGGTAAGTTCAAGCCGCCCGTGACTTTACCCATTGCCTCTGAATTTGATTCCTCAACTTTTCTAATCGCTTCATTTATCCCCGCGACGAGAACGTCCGACAGCGTTTCAATATCTTCAGGGTCTACGATTTCAGGTTTTATATCAATAGATTTAATCTCTTTTTTTCCGTCAATTTTAACTGTCACCATACCTCCACCTACGGAAACTTCATATTCTTTTTCGTCAAGTTCCGCTTGAAGAGCTTCCATTTCTTCCTGCATTTTCTGGGCTTGTTTAATCATTGAGTTCATATTTTGGGGATTTTTACCCATTCCCGCCGGTAATCTTGCTTTCATTTTTTGTTATCCTCCGAATATAATAATATCATAATTATTGAGTAAGCGCGATAATATCGTCAATACTGTTTTCGCTTTCATTGCCAATATCGCCGCCTTTTGGAACAGGCTCAACGGCAACTGAAAAACTTGAGTCTATAAATTTATACATATTATTTTTTATTATTTCCAAATTTTCGGGCTTTTTCAGCATTTCAAGTTTAAGTCCCGCATCGGTATATATAATTATTTTTTTCTCCGTGCCGTCGATTATACATTTGCCGCTTTTTAAAAAAGGCGCAATCATCTTATTTTCCGCCGCAACTTCGTCTATAAATTCGGCATATTTGCCGAATACGCGGGGTGCCTGCGATTTGTTATCCGCCGTATTATCGACGGCAAAATTATCCCCGCTCTTGCCAGCCTTATCAGCCGTGATTTTAACTGAATTTTGCTCCGTATATTTATAGCACATCTTTATAAGTAGCATTTCAATCACAATTTTTTTGTTTGTAGTATATCTGTTTATATTTATAATCGCGTCGTTCAAAAATTCACAGCATTTTATAACTTCATTGTCCGTAAATTTCTTTGCCATTTCAACAATAATATCCGACTGTGTTTTGTCGAGTTCAATATAAATATGGGGATTGTCAAACATTTTTGCCATTTGAATATTGCGGAGCATCTCGAGAAGCGAAACGCAGAAATTCGCGCAATCCAAAGAATTTTGATACATATTCCAAAATAATTCGAGGGCGGTTTTAGCATTTTTATCAGCTATACAACCAAGTAGCTCTATCATCTGTTCTCGGTCAAAATAGCCCGAAATTTTGGACACATATTCAAAAGTTATAGTTTTATTTTCAACATCGCCCGCGCACACTTCGAGAATACTCAAAGCATCGCGCATGGCTCCCGCCGCAAGGCTCGATATGAGATTAACCGCCTGTTGTTCTATCGCGATATTTTCTTTATCGGCGACATATTTAATCCTCTCCGCGATTGTTTCGGGCAGTATTCGCCTGAAATCGTGCCGTTGACATCGCGACAATATAGTCGCGGGTATTTTATTAAATTCAGTCGTCGCCAAAATAAAAATAATATGCGGCGGCGGTTCTTCGAGAGTTTTCAGCAAAGCGTTAAAAGCCCCTGTGGTGAGCATATGCACCTCGTCTATTATGTAGACTTTTTTTTGCGATTCTCCCGGTGTGAACGCGACTTCCTCCCGCATATCGCGGATATTGTCAACGCTGTTGTTAGAAGCGGCGTCCATTTCGATTACGTCGATTACCCTGCCGTTTTCGATTCCCTCACAGATTGGGCAGACATTGCACGGATTGCCTTCAATGGGATTTTCGCAGTTTACGGCTTTAGCTAAAATTTTAGCACAGGTAGTTTTTCCTGTTCCCCTTGTGCCGCAAAAAAGATATGCGTGCGAAATCTTTTGATTTTGCACTTGATTTTGCAAAGTTTTCGTGATATGCTCCTGACCGTAGACGTCGGAAAAAGTTTTTGGTCGCCACTTTCTGTATAACGATTTATAATTTTCCATAATTAATTAAATTTTATCCCCTTTAGAAAAATACTGATAAACATATAATGCCGACGTAGAAAACGGTTATTATGCGAATATGATTTTCGTAGGGGCGACCCTATGTGGTCGCCCGTTCTATTGCAAATCGCCCGTTTTTCGGGCAATCACATAGGATTGCCCCTACAATTTGCCGACGGACCTAATATTAAATTTTCTATGTTAATCTACAAAACACCCGTCACTCGCTACGCTTCGCGCCACCCTCTTTACGAAAGAGGGCTTTTAGCGTGGACGGCGGGTGTCATAATGCTTATAATGTTCCATACAAAAGATATTCAAGATGACAGTCAAAAGGTTCTTCTTCAAAGAGTTTCGAGTTTATTTCAACAGCTTCAACACAACCGACAGATTTATAAAAAGCCTGTGTTTCTTCTGACGATTGAGAGGAAATGTATAGTTTCTTTGCCCCCATTTTTCTCGCTTCTTCACATATCTCACGGAAAAGCGTTTTGCCAATACCTTTATTGCGTAATTCATAAGAAACGTGGAGGTTATCCATATTTACATACTCGTTGTTACTGCCAAACAATCCCTCCGATATGTTCGCATAGCCAATCAAATAACTATCAACAAAGGAACCTATTGCTACACCGCCTTGACTAATACAATGCGATAAGTTTTTCATTTTCTCTGCTTTTTTGTCGTCGTCCCATTGCTCAATAAAAGCAATATCTTTTAATATCCATTTTCCGTTTTCTTTTCTCCAACACCGTTTTACATCATGGTAACGATTAAATTTTGAAAAAATTTCGGGTGTACAATCTTGGGCAGCCAATTTTTTGGTAATGGTGTTTTTGTTCAAAACAATTCCTCTTTTCACTACTTCCCATTATATAAATTTTCTGCGCTATCATAAATATATCCAAAACAAATGCAAAAATAAAGCCATACGCCCGTAAGTTGAACATGAAGTTATATGTGTAAGACATACATTCGGCTCAAAACAGGCAACCCTACGGCACATTGAAGCAATCCGCTTAATGCTGCTCGGTTCCCCGCCTGACATGGTTCACGGCGCACAATTGCGTAAGACCCATCTATCATCGCCGAAAAATTATGCCGCAAGCCATACAACCCCAGTCCGCCCGACGGGTCATCACCCCTGCTGCAGCGGATTGCAGGTTACAAGGCACCGCTATCTCCCCGGATAGTATGGCTTTATTTTCGCATTTGTTTTAGTATTTGTTTAAATAAAAATTATGAAATGAAAGGTCGTCATATATGAAATACGTTGACGGACGCGATATATCGTCTCCCCGATTACACATGAAGATGCGTTTAGGTACGTTTCCTCCATTATTTTCACCCATATTATATCATACTATTCATACCCTGTCAAGTGTCATTTTGTTAATTACGGGACAACCGCATAAAAATTTTTGCATTAATATTTTGTAGTTATTGGGCAATTAACCGTAGGGACGACCGCCTCGGTCGTCCGCAGATTTTAATAATATTCTGGCTTTTATGGGTGCTAATTTCACAGATGAATACATGGATTTAAGTTTCACGGACGACCGAGGGCGGTCGTCCCTACAAAATCAGGAGAATCATTAGAAGCTCGGACACCTCGAAAATTAATTATGTAGGGACACGATATATTGCGCCCCTACATTGGTCAATTTTTTAATGTTGCAAGATTACTACATACAACCATTTCACTTAATAGCTACACCAAAATCCTTTGGAAAATTGGTGTACACTTCTCAAAATTTTTCATATAGGCAATGTCGCTTATTTTCGCCGTTTCTCCTATAAATGTGATAATAATAGGATTTTATATGTTTCTCAACAGGCTTATCTTCGGACGGCACAGAGAGAATGAACACCGCACCGCCCAAAAATAAGTTTTTCCTGCGAGAAACAACAAAAAGCTCCGTGCATGGGTGATACTACCATACACGGAGCGAAAATTCTCTATGGCACGCAAATTACGCTTGACTAAACGTATAATCATAGTGTATAATAAACTTGCGCGTGCGGAATATTTCGCTGTTATATGGTGCTTGGTTCACCTGTGCAGACCATAGAAAATAGCGGTTTTCTATGGTTGCGTGCTTATTATTGTTCCTCACATATTATATTGTATAATAAAATTTAATATATGTCAATAGCTTTATTGAAAAAAATCACGATAACCGCATAAAAAATAGACCTCCTCGGGAACTAAATAAACATAAAGATTTTGTACCGAACGCCCTCTTTCGTAAAGAGGGTGGCACGAAGCATAGCGAGTGACGGGTGTTTTTGTCTCCCCAAACAACATCTGTAATCACAAAACACCCGCCGCTGCGGCGGCACCCTCTTTATCAAAGAGGGCTAAGAAACTATTATATGTATTGATACATAGCGCAGAAAATTTGTATAATGTACGAAAAGAGGTACGGTTAATGTTCGCAATAATAGGTGCGGTTTTGTTTGCCGGTGTGACAATTATGACTTTGCTTGTTGCTTGTGGATTGCCTTTAGGCGAATTTACAATGGGAGGTCAAAATAAAATACTGCCTAAAAAATTTAGGATTATGGCGATATTCTCTTTAGTTGTTCAAATCTTTGCTATTATAATAGTCCTGCAAGTTGGCGGTTATATTTCATTGTGGTTTTCTTCAAATATAACAAAATATATATGTATATTTTTTGCTGCGTATTTGTCGCTTAACACAATTATGAATTTGTTGTCTAAAAGTAAAAAAGAAAGATATGCTATGATGCCATTATCTTTGCTCACTGCTATCTGTTTTTGGATTACCGCGTTTTCTGTGTAATCTACTAAATAATCTCGAGAGGGCGAGGGACACTTTACAAGTCTGACAAATCAGGATATTAAATTTAAACGAAAGGGGGAATTTTTATCAGCGACGTTAATATAACTGCAAGCGATGCGGAAATAATCAACGAGATTTTCGAGGGAAATGTAAACGCTTTTGAATTGCTCGTAAAAAAATACGAAAAAATGATATATAACTTGGCTATGACAAAAACACAGCACAGAGAAACTGCGCAGGATATAACGCAGGACTGTTTTCTCCGCGCCTATAAAATGCTTCGCAGTTACAAAACAGGAAGCGCGTTTTCTACATGGATATACAGAATATGCCAAAATTTGATTATAGATTATTACAGAAAGAATAAAAATCAAAAAACGCAGTCTTTGACTGAATTTGACGACGACGGCGATGAAAAGATACAAGATATTGCGGACAGCAGCCAAGAGCCGTCAGAATTGGTTATACGACAGGAAAAAATAAAAAAAGTACGCGAACTGATAAATTCCCTCCCCGACGATTTGCGCGATGTTATTATGCTTCGCGATATAAATGATTTAAGTTATCAGCAAATTTCGGAAACGCTTGATATAGAAATAGGCACAGTCAAAAGCAGATTGAGCCGCGCAAGGGAAAAATTAAAAACTCTGATAAAAGAAAATATGGACGTTGCGGAACTTTTATAATTTGATTTCGTATAATATTTTGTATATAAAAATATCAAAAACAAAAGCAAGAAGGAGGAATATAAATGTCTGAAGAAAATATAAATTACGACTGCGAATATATAAAATCTCTCTCTGATGAATATTTGCACAACGAACTTTCTGAACAAGATAAAAAAACGGTTGAAAGCCATCTTTTAGAATGTGACGACTGCAAGTCGTTTTATGATGAAGAAAAAAAATTAACGGATATTATAAAATCCTCCGAATATACAACCGATGATTCTTTCTCTAATCTCGTAATGGAAAAAATAATCGAAGAAAAAATAACAATTCAAAAACCGTCGAGAAAACGTCCTGTTCCGTTTGGGTTAATTTCGGCTGCCGTAATAATTTTAATGATATTTCTTGCAAATCCCGATATGTTCAGTATAACGGATAACGCTTATATTCAACCAAATGAGGTTGCGGGGGAATCGGAATCGACTTATATGCTACAATCCGCCGATATGGCTGCCAATTTTGATATAGGCGGCGCGGACAATGATTCGGCGTCTGGCGGAGAGTATCGAGATGAATTTAATGAGGAAGCGGAATATGACGATGCAATCCCTTCTCCTGTTATTGCGCCTTCTCCCGACCCCGCTATGTTCGACCTGCCCATCGCTGAAGCAGAACTGTCGGTGATACCGGAAGAACAAAATATCGAAAGCGGCGGCGTCATGATGAGGGATATACCCGTTCCTACGGGACCGTTTTCCGCACGTTCAGTGGTTCTTATAATATGCGTAAGCGTTGACGCGGATATGAGAGATAGATTAATAAAAGATATATTCGAGCAAATCCCATCTGCTGAAATAAGCGAACATGATACAAATATTATATATATGCCAAAAGAAACGCAAAACACGGTTATAGATATTTTAAACAGAAACTTCGTACAATACGAGTTCAGAGACGGAAATTTAAATAATAAAGATATTGCCGTTTTCTTTTATTGATTTTTGTGCAATATACCTAATTTTATAAAATCCATTGAAATTTTAATATTTTTGTGATATAATGTTATACTGTGGTGATTTATTCGTTGCAGTATAGCATTTTTGTTTCTTGGGAAAATAATAAAAATAATTCTATATAAATATTATTGAATTTGAGAATTGAGAGGTAATTTATATGCCGTCGCACAGAATGGACAGAGTGAACGAAGAGATGACGAGAGAAATGTCCGTAATATTGCGCGGACTTAAAGACCCGAGAGTGAAAGCGGGGCTTATAACCATTACACATTGCGATGTAAGTTCGGATTTTAAGTTTGCGAAAATATATTTCAGCGTGCTTAATATAGATGCGGAAGAAGTAAAAAAAGGACTGGTTTCTGCGAAAGGATTTATCAGACGCGAAATCGCGTCAAGATTAAACTTGCGTAATACGCCTGAATTAACTTTTATTCCCGATGACTCTATGGAAAAAGGCGCAAAAATAAATCAAATATTGAGAGATTTGTAAAAACGGATTAGCAGGGGCGATTATCAGTCGCCCGCAAAATCTGTCGGACTTGTTAGGTCTGTTAAATAAAATTAGTTCATATCAAGAAAGCGGGGGATTTTTATCTCACAGGTCAACAATATATCTGAAATATCAGAGTTAAAAGAAAAAATTTTGCAGTCTGATAATGTTCTTATACTGCCGCATATAAATCCCGACGCCGACGCAATCGGCTCCGCACTGGGGCTGAAATATATATTTGAAAAATTAAACAAGACGGCGTTTGTCACGTGCGGTACTGCTTTAAGTGAACGGTTATGCGGATTTTTTGATATTGAATCGGAGCTTGATAAAAAATATATAGAACAAACGGAGTTTATTCCCGATTGTGTTGTATGCGTAGATACGGCTTCTCCGAAGCTCCTCGGAAATTATGCGGAAGAATATTATTCTTCGGAACAAGAGCAAAATAAAATTTATTTAGTTATAGACCATCATTATACAAATCAAAATTACGGCAGATATAATTATATAGACGATACGGCTTGCGCGTCGGGACAGATTATATTTGACATCGCGAAAGCACTTGATATTGAAATAAATCAAAAATTCGCGGGATATATATACTGCGCCGTTATTTCTGATTCGGGTTCGTTCAGATATTCGTCAACTACTCCTAAAACGCATTATATCGCCGCAGAACTGCTCGCCACGGGCTTTGACTTCGCTAAACTGAACAGACTGATATATCAAAATAAAAGTCTGACGCAGATAGCGAGTGAAAGGCTCGCGTATAACTCGCTTAAATTTTATTACGGCGGAAAAATCGCCTCGATAATAATTACGCTGGATTTAAAAAAACAAGAGGGGCTTGACGGTGTTGAAATAGAGGGTATATCTGAAATTTCAAAGAGCATAACGGGCGTAGAAGTGGGCTTTACAATGAAAGAGAAAGACAAAGACAAAGATGATGATAACTCGCAATTTTATGATAACAGCGATGCGTACATAAGCGAGTTTAAAATATCACTTAGGTCAAACGAGTATATAAATGTCGCGGAAATAGCGGCGGATTTCGGCGGCGGCGGACATCCCCGCGCCGCAGGGTGCAAGATTGACGGGAATGTGTCAAAAGTCGAAAAGCTGTTAATTGATAGAATTGAAAAGGCATTTGAAGAATATGAATAGGATTAATTTGATTTTATCTCTCTGTATATATCCTATGAAATGCGGTTTCTGCGGGACGTCGAGGACGCCGTCCCCTACTCTCCATTACCGAGGAGGTCTGTTTTATAAATAATTATGAATAAAAATATAAACGGCATTTTAATTTTAAATAAGCCGATAGGCTGTTCGTCACACGATATGGTGTCTTTTATACGGAAACTTTTGGGCGAAAAAAAAGTTGGGCACACAGGAACTCTTGACCCGATTGCAACAGGTGTTCTGCCTATTCTTGTAGGAAATTCAACAAAGCTATGCGAAATGCTGACAAGCCGTGATAAAAAATACAGAGCCGTACTTAAATTAGGAATCGCCACGGATACTATGGACATAACCGGAAATATACTTGAACGCGGGGATATTATCCCCGATGAAAGCGACGTATTAAACGCGGTTCAGTCTTTTGTAGGCAAGATTTCACAGATACCGCCCGTATACAGCGCAATAAAAAAAGGCGGGAAAAAGCTTTATCAATATGCGCGCCAAGGCATAGAAATTACGCCCGAACCGAGAAAAATCGAAATATATTCAATAAATACCCATAAGATAAACGCGCTTGAATATGAACTTGATATTTACTGCTCAAAAGGAACGTATATACGTTCGTTATGCAACGATATAGGAGAAAAGTTAAACTGCGGCGGCGTTATGTCCGCGCTCACACGGACACTATCGGGCGATTTTGATATTGAAAACGCTTTAACTCCCGAATATCTTGAAGAGATAAAATCTGTAAACGGCGCGGAGTTTTTGCTTAAATTGTTAATATCCCCCGAAGAATTGCTGAAAAAGTCAATATCAAATAAAATAATATTTGATGAAATATGTTCTAAACAAGCGAAAAACGGAGCGGCGATATATCTTTCAAGGATAGAAATAGAATCGGACTTTAACTCGGGAGAAAAAATATTGATGTACGATAATTCTCAAATATTTTTCGCAGTGGGCGAAATCGGCGAATATGACGGCAAATTGGCTTGTAAAGCCAAAATTTTCTTGTGATACGGTCGATACCAACACAGCGCGATTTATGCGGGACGTCGAGGACGCCATCCCCTACGATAAACAACAAAAATTGAACAGTCCCTCACAATTTCCGAGTATGTCTAATAAATATATACGGTTATCCATGTCAAAAACGGAGGAAGATTAAAAATGAGTAAATCAAAAAAATTAAAACTTGTGATATTTGCGTTCGTTTTATCGCTCGCATTTGTTTCCACAGTAGTTATGGCAGAAATTAAGGATAATGCCCCTGTGCCGGGTTCGGCGGACGACCCGATTGTTACGCTGCGTTATGTCACGGAAGTATTGAAACCGCAGATTCAATCCGAAATTTTAGCTTCTTTGAGCGGTACGGACGTATCTGAAATAATAGGTGCGCTTAAAGGCGAAAACAGCAGTAATAGCGGCGATACTACTACAATTAACAGTTCAGAAACTTATTCGGGAAATGATAATTTTATTCACTCTGAAAATACTGTTTCTATGTCGGCAGAACTTGAGCTTGTCGAACTTAAAAGAGGGCAGAAAATTCAACCCGCTTCAGGCTCGATTGAAATAATTGCCCGTCAAGGTACGGTAGCTGCGGCAATTTCGCCTCATGAAAATTTGGGCATAGGAAATTTAAGCGACGGAAGTGAAATACTTAACAATCAAACAATTCCGATAAATCATATATTGCTGATTCCCAGAACAGATGGCAGGTCTATTTATATTCTTTCGGAAGTGGCATATGTTTTCGTCAGGGGAGAATATGAAATTGTCGATTAATATGATAAGTCAAGTACGCTTGTTTTCGAAAACAAAAAAAGGATATAAAAAATGAAGATGATTAATACATTAAAAAAACATAAGATGAAATATATCTTGTGTATTATAGCGGCAATGATTGTTTTTCTCTCTTTTCAAACGCCGTCGCAGTTTTATGTTGCCGGCAATTCGGGGAATTATGCTTCAAATCCCAATATCAGGGTCGGCTTGATATACGGCAGCGGAGCAGTCGCAAGTTTTGAAACGTATGCTACTGCCGAGCAGGGATTTATTATCGGACAAGTAAGAAAAGGCACGGGCAATAGTTTTTCTTCGCTTCTCACTTTAAATACAAACAGAATAACGGTTGCGAGGGCGAGAAGATACAGAGTGGAATTTGCCGGTACTTTTTCAAATTTCACCGAAGCGGGGAATTTTATAAATAATTTGCCCGATACTTTTACAAATGCGTTCCCCGCATATATAAACGGAACAATAGTAGTCAGAAGCAACAGCTTCGCCACGGCGGACGAAGCGAACGCATTTATCTCGTCAACGGCGGGGAATTATTCGCTTAAAGCCGTTATCGGTTCGCAAACCGCAACGGCAATAGTAAATCCCGCCGTAAACGCTACGGTTTTTGAGTACGAAAACGACTCCAACGATATGGCAATCGCCGTATCTTCGGGGCATATAAGAAGCCCTGCGGATAATATCTATACGGGAGCGTTTGTATACCGTGGGAGGGGGTCGTTAGTCGAAGTAATAAATCTTGTCGGTCTTGAAGATTATATAAAAGGCGTTGTTTCAACAGAAATATCCCCCAACTGGCACAGCGAAGTCCTCAAAGCATTTTCAATAGTGGCGCGTACATATGCACTGTATACGTTAAGCGCGGGAAATCGCCATGTGAACGAGGGATATATGCTGTGCAACGATATTCACTGTCAGTGGTTTCTCGGCTTAAAATATGCTACCGCCGAATCAAATGCTGCGGTGGACAGTACAAAGGATTTAGTAATAACATACGAGGGAAGCCCCATAGAAGCCGTATATTTTTCATCAAGCGGAGGGACTACCGAAACGCATAACGATGCGTGGGGCGGAGATTTAAAGCATCCGTATCTTTTGAGCGTGCCTTTGCCGTTTGAAGACTATGAGAATCATAATAACGCGCTTTGGAAAAGTGTTGTATCACCGAAAGAACTCGCAGATTATCTTGTAAATACAACTTCTTATTCATCAAGATTCAAAGATGTGATAAACAGCGATATTTCAAAGATAAGAATAAACGAACGTTCAAATCCGTCTAATTATATAAAAGACGTTGATATAATAGACAGAAACGGAAACACGGTAAATATAAAAGATTCCGATAAAGTAAGAATCGCATTTTCGCGATATGCCAACAGCGCGAACATGGATATATATACGTCTTTTTCATACCCTATGTTTAATAAAAACGACACACTAATCGAAACCAAGGATTTATATGTGATTTCCGTAAACGGCACGTCAAAAATCGCGGTTGAAGCCGATGAAATAAATATATTGACAGTTTCGGGCAAAAAAACTTTCAGCACGAACGAATATAATTTTGTTTTTGACGGAAAAGGTTGGGGACACGGCGTTGGAATGAGCCAATATGCCGCAAAAGACCTCGCGGAAGCGGGATATTTATATCCCGAAATAATAAAAACATTTTATACGGATATTGCAATAAGCAAGATAACAGATGTATCGAGATAAGAGTTGTTGACAACACAGAAAATTTAAACAGCCCGCCACGGAAAACAAATCTCCCGTGGCGGGCTTATTAATTTATATAAATATTCAAAAAATCACGGTCTTGCCAATGTTCCGTCGGGGCGGCGCGCATTTGTCCATGTTGGCAGTTTCTCGCTGCACGGATATTTTTCCGCGAGAGTTTCATCAATATCAATGCCTAAACCGGGTTTATCGTTGGCATACACATATCCTCCGCGCAATTCGGGACAGCCGGGGAATACTTCTATAGATTTATCCGTCCAACCGCTCCATTCCTGTATGCCGAAATTCCATGACGACAAATCAAGGTGAATGTTCGCCGCGTGACCCACAGGCGAAACATCGCCCGGGCCGTGCCACGCAGTACGAACGCTGAAATTTTCGCACAATATCGCCAGTTTACGCGCAGGTGTAATACCGCCTATCTGACTTATATGCACACGGATAAAGTCTATAAGCCTGTTTGAGATAAGTCCAAGCCATTCAAGCGGATTGTTAAATAACTCTCCCATCGCTATGGGAGTACAAGTTTGCTGACGCATAATCTTGAACCAGTCAACCTGTTCGGGAGCTAAAGAATCCTCCAAGAAAAACAATCTGTACGGCTCTAACTCTTTCGCGAGCCTGATTGCTTCGATAGGCTCTAAGCGTTCGTGCATATCATGGCAAAATTCTATTTCATAGCCGAAGCGTTTTCGCATAGCTTCAAAGAGTTTTACCACGCTTAACTGATAAGTCAACGGGTTATAATATGCTCCCTCGCACGCTCCCTCGGGTCTTGCCAACATATCGCTGTTTCTGCCGCCGTAACCTCCGAATTGCAGACGTATGACCTGAATACCGTTTTCCATGAAAGCCGCAACTCTGTCCCCAACTTCTTCCAACGTCCTGCCGTCCGCATGACGATATACTCGCACTCCCTCCCGCGCTTTACCGCCGAACAAATCATAAAGCGGCATATTCGCGAGCTTGCCCTTTATATCCCACAGAGCCATATCCACGCCCGAAAGCGCGTTATTGAGTATGGGTCCGTTACGCCAATACGGGCTGACCATAGCCATTTGCCATATATCTTCAATACAGCTCGGGTCTTTGCCGATTAACAGAGGGTCAAAATAAGTATCGACCGCATGGGCAACAGTCAAAAAACGCTGGGTATACGTGGCACAGCCTATTCCGTATAATCCGGGCTGATTTGTTTCGACTTTGACTATGACAAGGGGGATATTTTCAGGAGCAGTACAGATTGCCCTTACTTTTGTGATTTTTAGTGACATATTTTCTTTTCCTTTCTTTTCCATTACTTAAACAAAATTTTAACATAATATATAATAAATCTTTTTAGGAAATTATATTATGTTACTGATTCTTTTCACTGCTGCACTATAGTATACCTCGTCTATTTCGATACCTATAAATTTTCTGTTAAGATTTAGTGCCGCCATACCTGTTGACCCTACACCCATGAACATATCCAATACAATATCATTTTCATTACTTGCAATCTTAATTATATGTTCTAATATTTTTACGGGTTTTTGAGTAGGATGTTTTGGATCCTTTAGTCGTTCTTCCCCCATACAAATCGGAGCTTCAATAAAATTATGCATTTCATTTTGTTTACTGAAGTTCCATGTATGACCTTTATTCCATAAACAGATAATTAATTCGCAGCTATTCAAAAAAGATGATTTACGTATATTTGGCACAGGATTGGTTTTGTGCCACACCATAAACTGAAATGTATCAAATTCAGAGTCGAATACTTCATGGTATTTACCTAACAAATTGTAACTGGTAAAAAGAAAAATATTCCCTTTAGGTGACAATATTCTTTTAAACTCACTTACTAATTTTTTTGGTTCCAAAGGTTTTTCATCCCATTCGGCAACATCATTATTAATTTCTGCTCTCCAATCAAATTTCATATTACCTGTCGAATAATTTGCCAAATTGTATGGTGGGTCTGATAATATTAAGTCAATAGAATTATTGGGCAATTCCCTCATCTTTGAAAAGCAGTCGCCATGTATTAATGTTATTTTTTTTATATTATTAATATCTGTCATCTTTATTCTCCACTTTCTGCAAAATACATAGTTTTTATATTTTTCAATCCATTTTTAACATATTTTGCACTCTGCCTGTATTTTTCAAATACTATTTCGAACCCATCTTTATCATTACAAACAAAATTCCAATAATCGCGTCCTATCAACAATTCCTCATCCGAAAAAAATTGTCTAACTCTTTCTTGTTTCCATTCTTTACCTTCGCCAAATTTGTTATATGCAGTTGCAAAATAAACATAAACTTTATATTCTTCTTTATCTGATACTGAATTTTTTACAAGAAAGTATTCGTTTAATAATGCCTTTTTCTCGGACTGAGCTTTTTTATTATCTAAATCTCCGCCTGCTTTTAGTTCGATAATATAATGCTCTTTTTTATCATGGCTATAAAAATAATGGTCAGTAGCGTGAAGCCTTTTAAAACTCTCAATATTTCTGGGAATAATATATGTGTAATTTTCAT
>Ga0099364_10005803_pt1 | contig 18195 bp, 17 predicted proteins | sample TergutTh196P3_FD_73070 | JGI IMG/M metagenome (GOLD analysis project Ga0099364, IMG submission 73070) | Microcerotermes parvus P3 segment gut microbial communities from Pointe-Noire, Republic of the Congo - Th196 P3 | ecosystem: Host-associated > Arthropoda: Insects > Digestive system > Gut ...
CGTTTCCGGCGAAAATCCATCGTCGTTTCCAAATCCTTGTACATGGTTGAACTCACTATGGCTCTTTTCGCCAGATTTCACGTCAATGGGGTCATTGAAGATATTATGACGTTCTTTAGTTAATGCCTCTTATCTATTACTGTCGAACGCGAGTTAAGGTCCCACCCAAAATTGTTCAAATGCTGCCATCCTGATCTAATGTCTACTGAATTGGGTCTATAGATACACGCGACTTTTTTATCGTGCCCGGAAAGATATCCTATACAACGCTTTCCGGGCTTTGTTTATCTAGGCTCTGTCGAACGTGAGTTTATGGTGGCATCGGTCAAGGGCATGGCGGTATCTCCTTTTGCTGAACCATAACATACCGCCATAGATGCCGTCAAGAAAAGTAGGATTTCAGCAGACTTTACTGGAAATCATCAGAACAATAACCAGCACAACTCAAGCAAATAAAAAGACTTCATGGAAATTCCAGGAAGCCTTTAAATAGTTATTTGGGGTGGATGAGGGGACTTGAACCCCCGGCCTCCAGGGCCACAACCTGGCACTCTGACCAACTGAGCTACACCCACCATGAGGGGCCTACTACTTATATACCAAATTCTGGTTAATTGCAAGAGCCGGCTGAATCACCGCCCAACCGGCTCCGCCCGCTTAAATTTAAGCATTTTTATAAGGAAGCGCCTATTAGAGACTGCCGACCTCTTCCTTGGTTTTTTTGTGAACCACAGTCCGGGCCGCAGCCCTGATTTTGGGAACGAGAATTTTTTTGACCGTTTCCAGGCCGCTGTAAAGATTCAGGGTTTCCTTGTCTAAAATATCCACGGCCCCAATTTTATCACTTCGCAACTCGGTCTGGCTGCCCTTTTTGGCGATGGTGGAGCAGATTATGACCGGCAGGGGGTGATAAACCATGATTTTTTTCAGAAAAGTCACCCCGTCCATCTTGGGCATGATGATATCCAGGGTCATGACGTCAGGCCCCAGTTCCAGAAGCATCTCCCGAGCTTCAAAGGCGTCCTTGGCCTGGCCGACCACGGTGATATCCGACTCGCCGGACATGGCCTTGGCCAGAAGATTACGCACTATGGCCGAATCATCAACTATAAGAACTTTTATGTTCCGGCCAGGGGCCGGCGCCGAGATCCCGGCTGGCTTGGCGGCCGCCGGCTTGGCGGGGGCCGAAGCCTGGGAACGGGCGCTATCCGCCCGGACCAATAGGGAGCCGGACGTAGCCGAGGGGGTCATGGGCTCGACAATGAGTTTGTTATCCCAGTTCTGGTAGTGAAGCTTGCGCCCCACCTCCCCCCCCACCTGCTCCCGGATCACCTTGATGTTATGTTTCCGAAGCATTTCCCGGGCCAGGGCGATGTTTTTATCCCCGATCAGTTCGCCGCCGCGGGTGATTTCCCTGACCACATTGGCCCCGCCGGTAATCATGCCCTCCACGCCGCTGAACCCCCCGCAGGTTCTTTCCATGAACTGCAAAAGCAGGTTGTTGGCGTATTCGCCGTATTTGCCGCTGCGTTCGCCCGAAGGGCTGCGGGGCAGCATGTAGTGGTTCATGCCCCCGCAACGGTGCTGGGGGTGGTAGAGACAGACGGAAATGCAGGAACCCAGGATGGTTGAGATTAAATAGGGTTTCTTGCTGACCATGTATTCGCCGGGCAAAAGAAAAATGCGGCTTACATCTTCGGGCATAATTTTTCTCACCTAAGGCCAAAGGCCAGATTGACGACCCCGGAAGCGTCCAGAACCAGACCCAGACCGCCGTCGCCCAGAAGAGCGCTGCCGGCCAGAAAGCTCAACCGCTTGAATTGGGCGCCGAGTTCCTTCACCACCACCTGCTGCTGGCCCATGACCGTATCGACCAGCAAAGCATAGCGGCCTGTGTGGGTTTCCACCATTACCAACAGCCCGTCCACCGGATTTGGATTCTGGGGCTCCAGGTTGAAAATTTCATAGAGCTTGATGATGGGGGTTATCTGCCCCCTCCGGTTCAGCACCAAACCTTTCCCTTCAACGGTTGACAGTTCCTCCGGCATGGGCCTCAACGATTCAAGTATCTCATCTAGGGAAATTATGAAATTGGCCTCCCCCACCCGGACATGGAGCGCCTTGATGACCTGGAGCGTCACCGACAGGGGGATCTTCAGAGTTATGGCCGTACCTTTGCCGACAGCGGAGTCGATGTTGATGGAACCGTTTAGGGCGTTAATGTTGGCGCGAACCACATCCATGCCCACGCCCCGCCCGGAGACATCGGTGATGGCTCGGGCCGTGGAAAAGCCGGCGCCGAAGATCAGTCCTACCGCCTCCTTGTCGGTCAAGGCTGCGGCCTGGCTTTCATTAAGAATCCCTTTATCCACTGAAACGCGGCGCATAAGGTCGGGGTCGATGCCTTTGCCGTCGTCTTCCACCGACAGGTAGAAATACTCCTTGTCGGCCGAGGCGCTGACCCTGAGGTGTCCTTCCTCATCCTTGCCCTGCCGGACTCTATCCTCATTTGGCTCCAGGCCGTGGTCCAGAGAATTGCGGACCACATGCACCAGCGGGGCTTCCAGGCTCTCGGCGATACTCTTGTCAAGCTGCACCTCCCCCCCTTCCAAGTGCACCTTGACTTTTTTGCCCAGTTGGTGGGAAAGTTCCCGGGCCATCATGTTGACTTTTTGCAGAATACCGTTGATGGGCACCCGGCGGATTTCCATCAGGCTCTCCTGCAGCTCGTCGGACAGCTCCCGGAAGGCCTGGTTGGCATTTTTAAAGGCCCGGACAGTATTGGGGTTGACCTTGTCCTGCTCGATCATTTTCTGGAGATAGTTGAAGGTCTCGGCCGTGACGATCAGCTCGCCCACATAGCTCATGAAGCCGTCCACCTTCTCCTCGGAAATGCGCATGGTCTTGCTCTCGCCCTTTTTATCTTTATCTTCGCCCTGAGGCTTTTTGTCGCCCTTCTTGTCATCGTCCGCATGGATGGCGGCGGACGGGGCGTCGGATGATATAGGGGCCTCTTCCGGGAAGGTCAGCTCCAGGGCGGCCAGGAAGGCCTGAAATTTGTCGCGCAAAAGGCCGCACAGGACGGGGTCGAAATCCAGCCCGCTGTCCATAATGACGGTGAAGTCTTCCCGGGCCTCCTCCAACAGGGGCCGGACCTCGCTCCAGCCGTGCGTCTCCACCTCGTCCGCCAGAACCCTCAAGTCCGCATCGTAGGCCTTGGGCTCGAAGGTCTGGCTCTTAATATTGGCCAGGGCACTTAAGGCCGGAACGGTCAGGTCGACCCCCCGGAAATTCACCGCCACCGGGTCGGGCCGGTCGGCGGCGGGACCGCCCTGGGGGGCGGTCAGAGTTATGGGCAGGGGGTTTATTATGCCCATTATTTCTTCCACCAACTGTCCGGGGTCCTTGGGTTCTTCCATGGCCGCAACCAAAAGGGCCTTTATATCACGGCAGACTTCCTCAAAATCCGGCTTACCTTTAGCCTGGCCCCCGGCGTCCAACCAGGCCGCCAGTTCATCCTGAAATTCGGCTTCGTCCGGCAGAAGATCGGTTTTCATATCGCCTGCCGAAAGCCTCTCGAACATGACCTTGAGGTGGTTGCCGGCTAGAAACAGGTATTCGATGGCCTGGGAGTCGGCCGGCCGGGTCTGGTGGCGGATATCGTCCAGAAGGTTCTCCAGCTTGTGGGAGAAGTCTTTGATATGGGTCAGGCCAAAGAAAGCGCTGGAGCCTTTGAGGGTGTGGGCGGCCCGGAAAACCGGATTTATGACGTCAATGTTGGTGGGGTCGGCTTCAAAAGCGGTGAGGCTGGAAGTATAGGCTTCCAATAGCTCGGCGGCCTCGGTGATGAAGTCCTGAAGTAATCCCGAATCCAGTTCCATTTCAGACATGAGGTATCCTCAAAGATTCATGGATGGGGGCGTGAGCGCCTCTGGAAAGGCCATAAGGCCGCCGCCCGCCCACATACATCTCATCGATTTTAAGGCAGATTCGCAAAAACCGCAAGTTAAAACCTAAGGCCGGGGACTTGCAAGATGAGCCCGCTTGTGATAAGTATACTCAATTCCAGGCCTGAAAGCCAGGAAAACCGCCCGCCCCAAAACCCCAGAAAACTGGAATTTTGGTAGGTCAGGGACGGAAATACGCACGCTTGTCCGGGTTCGAGGTGCCGGGGAGCAACCCCGGTTCAGGGAACTTTTGGGAACCGGACAAGCGGAGGCAAACCAAATAAAGCGAGGAGCGCCCATGTCCCAGATAAGCATGAAACAACTCCTGGAAGCCGGGGTCCATTTCGGCCACCAGACCCGCCGCTGGAACCCCAAGATGAAGCCCTATATCTTCGGGGCCCGAAACGGCATTTACATCATCGATCTGCAAAAAACAGTCCAATTCTTCAAAACCGCCTACTCCTTTCTGGCCGACACCGTGGCCCAGGGCCGGAGCGTCCTCTTTGTCGGCACAAAGAAACAGGCCGCCGACGCCATCTGCGAAGAGGCCAACCGCGCCGGCATGTTCTATATTAATTCACGCTGGCTCGGCGGCACACTGACCAACTTCGTCACGATAAAAAAAAGCATCGACCGGCTGAAAAAACTGGAACATATGAAGGCCGACGGCACTATCAACCACTACCACAAAAAAGAGGTCATCGGCTTTGAGAACCAGATCGTCAAGCTCCGGTCCAATCTCGGCGGCATAAAGGACATGGACCGCCTGCCCGGGGCCATTTTCGTCATCGACCCCCGCCGGGAATGCATTGCCACCGCCGAAGCCCGCCGCCTTGGCATTCCCGTGGTGGCCGTGGTGGATACCAACTGCGACCCGGATGAAGTGGATTACATAATCCCGGGCAACGACGACGCCATACGGGCCATCAAGCTCATGGCTTCCAAAATGGCCGACGCCTGCCTGGAAGGACGGGCCAGGTGGGAGGAAATGACCCACGGCTGCGCCCCGGACAAGGACGACGAGGCTGAAGACCCCCCGAATTCGGCCGATTTCCAGGAAGCCGAGGGCTTAAATTCCCAGTCCTCCCTTTAAAGCCGAATGGATTCCCCTTCAAAGCCAGCATCAAGAGCCCAAAGACTTGTAAAGCAAGTCGGCACCAGCGCTCTTTGGGAGTATAATATGGAAATCACAGCTATAATGGTAAAAGAACTCCGCGAGAAGACCAACGCCGGAATGATGGACTGTAAAAAAGCCCTGGGCGAATGCGGGGGCGACATGGAAAAGGCCGTGGACTGGCTGCGCCAGAAAGGGCTCATGACCGCCCGCAAAAGGGCCGGCCGGGCGACCAGGGAAGGTTTGATCGCCGCCGGGGTCAGCACCGATCAAAAGCGCGGGGCCCTGTTCGAACTCAACTGCGAGACGGATTTCGTGGCCAAAAATGAGGCTTTCCAGAAACTGGCCGCCGATATTCTGGCCCTGCTCCTCATGGATTCGGCCCCGCCGCCCGCCGATGTCCCGGCCCTCCTGGCCCGCCGGTTTCCGGCCGGCGGAACCCTGGACGAGGCCTTGAAAAATTTGGTGGGCACCATCGGCGAAAACATGAACCTGCGCCGCTTCGTCCGCCGTGAAGCTCCGGCCGGGGCTTTTCTGCACACATATATCCACGGTCCCGGCCGCCTGGGCGTCATGGTGGAACTGGCCGCGGAAAAAATGGGTCCTGAATCTGAGGAACTGGCCCACAACTTGGCCATGCACATAGCGGCCTCCAATCCCGCGGCCCGGACGGCCGAGGAGATCCCGGCCGACCTTTTGAAGCGGGAGAGGGATATCTTTCGGGCCAAGCTGGCTGAAAGCGGCAAACCGGAAAATATGTGGGACAAAATAATTGACGGGCAGATAAAGAAGTTTTATGCCGAAGTGGCGCTAATGGAACAGCCCTATGTCAAGGACCCCGCGACCACGGTGGCCGCCCTTCTGAAGAGTTCCGCCGGGGCCTCCGGCCGCGTTGAAATCCGGGTGTACGACCGCTTCCAGTTGGGCGAGGAACTGCCAGGGGAAGAGAGGGAAGAATGACCGCCGGCTTGGCCGGCGTTTTTTTTCAATGAAAGTATGGACCAAAAGAAATATAAAACCGTTCTTTTGAAATTGTCGGGCGAAGCCCTTCAGGGCCAGCTGGGTTTTGGGCTCTGTCCCGACACCGTGGACGGCATAGCCGGGCAGGTGGCCGAAGCGGCCCGGGACGGGGCCCGCGTCGGCATGGTCATAGGAGGGGGGAACATTTTCCGGGGCCAGTACTTGGCCGGGCGGGGACTGAACCGCGTCACCGGCGATCACATGGGCATGCTGGCCACGGTCATCAACGCCCTGGCCATGCAGGACGCCTTGGAACGCCAAGGCCTGGCCACCAGGGTCCAGAGCGCGGTCAGCATGTTTCAGATCACCGAGCCCTTCATACGGCGCCGGGCCATCCGCCACTTGGACAAGGGCCGGGTGGTCATCTTCGCCGGCGGCACGGGCCACCCCTATTTCACCACCGACACGGCCGCCGTCCTCCGGGCCAGCGAAATCGGCGCCGACATAATTCTCAAGGCCACCAACGTTGACGGCATCTATGACCGCGATCCCCGGAAAGACCCGGCCGCCGTTCTCCACCGCAGCCTTACCTACATGGGCGCCATCCAGGACCGGCTGGAAGTCATGGACACCACGGCCTTTTCCCTGGCCATGGAAAACCGCATTCCGCTTCTGGTCTTCAACCTGGCCGTACCCGGCAACATCCGGCGAGCCATCAGAGGCGAATATGTGGGCACTATAGTTTCAAATTAGAGCATCAAATCCCCCGGTCTCCAGGAGCCAAGATATGAGCAAAATAGACGCTGTTTACAATGACCTCAAGGACCGCATGGACAAGGCCGTCCAGGCTTTAAGCCGCGGTTTCACCAAAATCCGCACCGGCCGGGCCACCCCGGCTCTCTTGGACGGGCTGACCGCCGACTACTACGGCGCCCCCACCCCCCTCGCCCAAATGGCTTCCATCACGGCCCCGGAGCCGCGGCTCTTGCTGATTCAGCCTTGGGATACCCAGGCCATGGGCGAAATAGAAAAGGCCATTTTAAAGTCCGAACTCGGCCTGACCCCGCAGAACGACGGCAAGGTCATCCGCATCACCATCCCCCCCCTTACCCAGGAACGCCGCAAAGACCTCTCCAAGCTGGTCCGTAAAAACGCCGAAGAGGCCAAGGTGGCCCTCCGGAATCTTCGCCGCGAAGCCAATGAAACCTTGAAGAATCTGAAAAAGGAAAAAGAGATAAGCGAAGACGAATTGAGCCGTGCCGAAGCCCAGGTGCAGAAGATAACCGATGACTTCATCAAGCAGGCCGAGGCCACCGGCGGGGCCAAAGAGAAGGAAATCATGGATTTTTGATGAAAAAGACCAGGCCCCTGAGCCTCGGGCCAGTGCCCATAGGCGGCGGGGCGCCGGTGGCGGTGCAGACCATGACCGACACCGACACCCGGGATCCGGCCGCCACCCTGGCCCAGATCGGGCGGGCGGCTCGGGCCGGGGCCGAAATAGTCCGGGTGGCCGTGCCGGATGAACGGGCCGCGGCGGTTTTGCGGGAAATAGTTCAAGACTCGTCCGTGCCCCTGGTGGCCGATATTCACTTCGACTGGCGGCTGGCCGTCCGGGCGGCCGAAGCCGGGGCGGCCGGCTTGAGAATCAACCCCGGTAATATAGGCGGCCCGGAAAAGACCCGGGCCGTGGCCGAAGCCGCCGGCCGCCATGGGGCGGTCATACGGGTGGGGGTAAACAGCGGTTCCCTGGAAAAAGAGGTCCTGGCCCGGCATGGCGGGAGTGTTACGGCCGAAGGCTTGGTGGAAAGCGCCTTAAACCAGGTTCGCCTTCTGGAAGACACGGGCTTCCGGGACCTTAAGGTCTCCCTGAAAGGTTCCGATGTCCTTACCACCGTGGCCGCCGTCCGGCTCTGGTCCCAGGTGAGCGACCTGCCCCAGCACATCGGCGTCACCGAAGCCGGCGACGCCCTGGAGGGGGCGGTTAAATCGGCCGTGGGCCTGGGTCTTCTTCTGGCGGAAGGCTTGGGCGACACCCTAAGGGTCTCGCTCACCGCCCCTCCGGAAGAGGAGGTCCGGGCGGCCTGGGCCCTCCTTCGGGCCCTGGGGCTCCGGTCCCGGGGCGTGGAGATCATCTCCTGCCCCACCTGCGGCCGCGTCGAAGGTCCCGTGGCCCGGCTGGCCCAAGAGGCGCGGAGGCGCCTGGCCGACATCACCGCCCCCCTGAAAGTGGCGGTCATGGGTTGCGTGGTCAACGGCCCCGGGGAAGCCCGGGACGCGGACGCCGCCCTGGCCTTGGGCCGGGGGCATGGTCAGGTCTATGTCGGCGGGCGGCGGGTGGCCGCCCGGGCGCCCTATGAAAAACTCATCGACCTTCTGGAAACCAAAGTGAGAAATAAATTGGAGGCGGAGAAATTAGGTCATGGCGATTGAAACAAGGTTTGACGCCCGCGGCCAGGCCCTGGGGCTGAGACTGGCCCATGGTTTCTCCCCGACCCTTAAGGAGGATCCGGCCGAGGCGGAGGTGGTCAGCCACCGCCTCCTCATCCGGGCCGGCTTCATCCGCAGGCTGGCGGCCGGCATCTACAGCTTTCTGCCCTTGGGGCTCCGCTCCATACGCAAGGTGGAACTCATCGTCCGGCGGGAAATGAACCGCGCCGAGGCTCTGGAAGTGCTCCTCCCGGCCGTGCAGCCGGGGGAGCTTTGGAAAGAGAGCGGTCGCTGGGAATATTACGGCCAGGAACTCTTGCGCTTCCGCGACCGCCACGACCGCGACTGCGTCCTGGCCCCCACCCATGAGGAAGTCATAACCGATATCGCCCGGCGGGAAATCCGCTCCTGGCGGGATCTGCCGCTGAATCTCTATCAGATCCAGACCAAGTTCCGCGACGAAATCCGTCCCCGCTTCGGCCTAATGCGCGGCCGGGAATTCATAATGAAGGACGGCTACAGCTTCGATGTCGACGAGACCGCCGCCGACTTAAGCTACCGGGCCATGCACGAAGCCTATACGCGCATCTTCCAAAGCTGCGGCCTGAAATTCGCCGTGGTGGAGGCCGACAGCGGCGCCATAGGGGGGAGCTATTCCCATGAATTCATGGTCCTGGCTGAAACCGGAGAGAACGGGCTGGTCTTTTGCCAGTGCGGCTATGCCGCCAACCAGGAAAAGGCCGAGCTGGCCTCTTACGCCACGGAAGCCCCGGAAGATCCGGCCCCGCCCATGAGGGAAACACCCACCCCCGGCTGCCGCCAGGCGGCGGAAGTGGCCGCCTTTCTGGGCCTGCCCCTGGGGCGCATCATCAAGTGCCTGGCTTTTGAAACCGGCGAAGGGCCGATCTTGGCCCTCATTCCCGGGGATCGGGAGATAAATCCGGTCAAGCTGAAAAACGCCTTGGGCGGTTCAGAGCCGCGCCTTCTGACCCCGGAGGAGGCGGAAGGTCTGACGGGCGCGCCCATGGGCTTCGTGGGGCCTTATGGCGCCAGGCTCAAGGTGGTGGCCGACCATGGCCTGAGGCGCCTTGGAAACGGCGTCATTGGCGCGGGTCGGGCCGATTTCCACTATCTCCACGCCGAACTGGAGCGCGATTTTACCGTAAACCAGTGGCTGGACCTGGCCCTGGCCGAGGCCGGCGACCCCTGCCCCCGTTGCGGGGCGCCTCTTTCCGTAAAGCGCGGCATTGAGGTGGGGCACATATTCAAGCTGGGCCTGAAATACTCCGAGGCCCTCCAGGCCGCCTACGCCAGACCCGATGGCGGGGACGGGCTCTTGTTCATGGGTTGCTACGGCATCGGCATCGGCCGCACCCTGGCGGCGGCCATAGAACAAAACCACGACCGTGACGGCATAATCTGGCCGGTGGCCCTGGCCCCCTACGAGGCGGTCGTGCTGCCTCTGCAAGTTCAAAATGAAAAAGTGGCCGCGGCCGCGGAAAAGCTGTTCCAGGAGCTTATGGACCTGGGAGTTGAGACGGTCCTGGACGACCGCGACGAGAGGCCCGGTCTGAAATTCAAGGACGCGGACCTAATAGGCTACCCCTTCCGGCTGACCGTTTCCGAAAAAACCATCTCCGCGGATGAGGCGGAACTAAAACTACGAGGAACCCGGGAAGTGACCAGGCTACCCTTGTCCGCGGCGGCGGCGGCCCTGCGCCGCCTGCGGGACCAAGCACTATATTAATTCGACGGCCCTCTAAACCATGTCCGCCAAATACCAAGAGGACGCCCCGGTTTACGGCGGCCAGTCCGTCCGCATAGAAGAAATACTGGAAGCCCTCACCCGCTATCACCCCGAAGCGGACGCGACCTTGGTGCAACGGGCCTATATTTACGCGGCCAGCGCCCACCAGGGCATGACCCGCCTCTCCGGGGAACCCTACCTGAACCATCCCCTGGCCGTGGCCGGCATTTTGTGCGACATGAAGCTGGATGCGCCCAGCGTGGCCGCGGGCCTGCTTCACGACACCCTGGAAGACACCGAAGCCACCTTAGACGACCTTGTACTGAAATTCGGCCGGGAGGTGGCCGCCATAGTTGACGGCGTCACCAAGATAAGCCGGCTCAACTTCAGCTCGGCCACGGAACGCCGGGCCTCCAACATGCGCAAGATGCTCCTGGCAATGCTCACCGATCTCAGAGTCATCTTAGTCAAGCTGGCCGACCGCTTAAACAACATGCGCACCTTGGGCTTCATGCCGGAGGACAAGCAGCTCGCCATCGCCGCCGAAACCCTGGAGATATTCGCCCCCCTGTCCTCCCGCCTGGGCATTCACAAAATCCAGACCGAATTGGAAGACCTGAGCCTCTACTACCTGGAATCTTCCGCCTACAGTGAAATACGCCTCAACCTCTCCGCCGGGCGAAGCGACCGGCAGACCTATGTGGACGAGGTCATAGAGCTTTTGAGCCGACGCATCGGGGAGTTCAAGATCAAGGCCCATATTGAAGGCCGCCCCAAGCACATATACAGCATCTGGAAGAAAATGCGCGACCAGGAGCTGACCTTCGACCAGATCTACGACCTCACCGCCTTCCGCATCATAGTCGAGACCGTGCAGGACTGCTACAGCGCCCTGGGCGTCATCCATTCCATTTTCAAGGCCATTCCCGGCCGCTTCAAGGACTACATCAACCTACCCAAGCCCAACGGCTACCAGTCCCTGCACACCGCGGTCATAGGCCCCCGCAACTCCCGCATCGAAATCCAGATCCGAACCCGGGCCATGCATGACTACGCTGAAAACGGCGTGGCCGCCCACTGGCGCTACAAGGACGGAGGCCCCGGCCTCAGCCGGGAGGAAACCAAGCGCATAACCGCCCTCCGCTCCATCCTGAGCTGGCAGGAAAATCTCGCCCACCCCGACGCCTTCCTGAACTCGGTGCGCGAAAGCCTGGCCGACCGGGAGAGCATCTACGTCTTCACCCCCATGGGCGACCCCAAGGAACTGCCGGCCGGCGCCACTCCGGTTGATTTCGCCTACACCATCCACACCATGGTGGGCCACAACTGCGTAGGGGCCAAAGTCAACGGAGGCATAGTGCCCCTGAGGCGCAAACTGGAAAACGGCGACACCGTGGAAATATTGACCAGCCGGCAGGGCGTCCCCTCCAGGGACTGGCTCACCTTCGTGGCCAGCCCCCGGGCCAAGGCCAGGATAAGACAGTGGTTCGCCCAGGAGGAAAAGACCCAGGCGGTGCACTTCGGCCACGACTTGTTGGAAAAGGAAATGCGGCGGGCCGGCCTGGCGAAATCCCGCCTGGCCAACCCGGAAGTCCTCAAAAACCTGGGCTTCAAAAGCTTGGACGAGGTAAATGCCGCCGTGGCTTTCGGCCGCTTCCCGGTAGGCAAGATACTCCAGACCCTGGCCCCGGAAAAATTCAAGGCCGAAAAGGCGCCGGCCAAGTCCCCGGTGGAAACCGACCACTCCGGCAATATCCTTGTTTCCGGCATCGGCGACGTCTTCGTGCGGCTGGCCAAATGCTGTTCACCCCTGCCGGGCGAGCCCATCATCGGCTACATCACCCAGGGGCAAGGGGTATCCATCCATACGGTCACCTGCTCCGCTCTGGCCGGCCTTGACCCGGACCGCCTGGTCAGCGTCAGTTGGAGCGACCGCCGGGAAGACCTCTTTGAAATCCAGTTAAGGGTACGGAGCGCCGCCCGTCCCGGCATCTTCGCGGAAGTCATGGCCGTCATCAGCCATAAAGTGGAAGACACCCTGGAAGCCCATCTGAATAATGAAGGCGCCGAATGCGCCATGTGGTTCCGCCTCGCGGTACGCAGCCAGGGCCAGTTTTCCGAGCTTATGAGGGCCATCAAGCGGCTGCCCCTGGTAAGACATGCCGAACGCGTTTTCAACGCCTGAAGCCGCCGCCGATCCGCGCCCCAACCTCCCCGATCTCGGGCCGGAGGAACTGGTCGAACTCTGTGCCCGGTGGGGGGAAAAACCCTGGCGGGGCCGGCAGTTGGCGGCTTGGCTCTACCGCCGCGGGGCCGCGGATTTGGACCGGATGACCGACCTGGCCCGAAGCTTCCGCCTTAAACTGGCCGAGCGGACCCGGCTGGTCTGGCCCAGGCTGGAAACCGTGGCCGAAGACAGTGAAGCCGCCAAGCTCCTGTGGCGGCTTTCAGACGGCCTGCGGGTGGAGAGCGTTCTCATTCGCGAGCGGGACCACCTGACTCTTTGCCTCTCCACCCAGGTGGGCTGCACCTTGGGCTGCCTCTTTTGCCGCTCCGGAACCTTGAGGTTTGCCCGCAACCTGACGAGCGGAGAAATTTTGGGCCAGGTGCTGGGGGCCAGGTCCCTGGTCCGGCCCGGAGAGAATCTAACCAACCTGGTCTTTATGGGCATGGGGGAGCCCTTGTTGAATCCGAGGGCCGTGCTGAAGAGCCTCTCCGTGATCAATGACCCGAATTTTTTGGCCTTTGGGAGAAAACGCGTTTCCCTGTCCACGGCCGGCATTGTCCCCGGGCTGGCGGCCCTCCCGGAAATAGGCTTGACCATCTCCCTGGCCGCCCCGGAGGACGAACTGAGGGACCGGCTCATGCCCGTTAACCGCAAATATCCATTGGCGGAACTTAAAAAAGCGCTGGCGGCCAGGCCCCTCGCCCGAGGCCGCCGCTTGACCATAGCCTATGTGCTGTTAAAAGGAGTGAACGACGCCCCCGCCCTGGCCGTCAAACTCAGCCGCTTCCTCACCGGCCTTAGGGTCAAGATCAATTTAATACCCTTCAACCCCTGGCCCGGCGCGCCCTTCGAGGCTTCCGACCCGGCGGCGGTGGCCGAATTTCAGGCCATCTTGCTCCAAAAAGGCCACACCGCCACCGTGCGCCTCTCCAAGGGCGGGGCTTTGTCCGCCGCCTGCGGCCAACTGGCCGCCGAGGCCTCTTAAACGTAAATCGGGGTCAGAAGGCTGGTTCTAAGCCAGGCGTGGGGTTCACGGTCGGTGCTTTGAGGCGGCAGAATGGAGATTTGGGCGGCCAAGGCGGCCGCCAGATTCCGGGCCCCGGCCAAATTCAGCCGAGCCGGGACCGGGGCGGGGGCCGGTTTCGCGTCCGTCCGCCCGGTCGGGGGCCCGCTCCTGGTCAAGGTGCGGCGATCGCCCGCGGCCCTGGCTGGCTGTTCCTCGTTGTTGCCTCCGGCCGGCGGGCGGTATTCGGGCCGCTCGTAGTGGGGGCCGACTTTCCCGAGGGTGTTGTAGTTGCTGACCGCGTTTAACATAAACTTTAAATAACGTAGTCGCCGCGTTTGAACTTCATGGCTTCAATTGTGGCCAGGACGGCCGCCTCGTTCGACAGCCCCTTTAAGGGGTCGCTTTCCTTGAGCTTATGGCTGAGCCGGGATAGGCGGTCGGCCTCCTGGCCCAGGTCGTCGGCCAGGGGGGCTATGTCCTTGAGGGTCCGGGTCTCGTCCCCCAGGGCCAGGGCGTAGCGCTCCATCTGGTCGAGGGTTTGGGTCAACTGCCGTTGGGCTTTCTGGTTGACCGTCTCCAGACCTTGCAGCATCAGGCCGCCTAGGGCTTGGTTTTCCAGAAGGGCGGACGGGGCCGCGCTCCCGGCCGGTTTTACGGGGGGCTGTTGTTCGGCCAAAATCCGGTCAAAGCCGGGGGTCTCGGCGGCGGGACGGGCGGCCTGAGTCTTGACCGAAGTCTGGTGGTGAAGGTGGTCCAAGGGTTTGATGGTCGTCATAGGGCGGCCTCCATTTACGGTTCGAGACCGGTTTGGGCCTCGGGCTTGCCCATGGATTAAGCAAAATACAGGCCAAAAGATTATAATGGTTAATTATTGGTTTTATTAATATTTTTTTGGCGGGCCTCGTCAAAGGCGCGGCAAAAATTGCCTAGGGCATTTTATATTTCAGTTGGTCAGAACTTCTTGCTTGTCAGGGAAACGGGCGTAGATGAGCGGCAGCAGTTCGCTGATTTCGTCCAGGCAGGCCACCAGATCAGGGTCGAAATAGCGGCCGGCTTCCTCATGGAGGTGAGCCAGGGCCGCCTCGAAGGTCCAGGGGGTCTTGTAGCAGCGCGGAGAGACCAGGGCGTCGAAGACGTCGGCTAGGGCCGTTATGCGGGCCGCCAGGGGGATGGCCTCTCCGGTCAGCCGGCCCTCGCCGCCGCCGCTGATGTATCCCTGTCCGTCCCAACGCTGGTGATGATGAAGGGCGATGACATGGGCCAGTCCGGCTATGGCGCCCGGGTAATCTTCCAGTATTGAGCCTCCTAGCCGGGCGTGTTCCCGCATGGCCAGAACTTCTTCGTGGTCGAGCCGGCCATTTTTTTTCAAAATGAGGTCGCTTATGCCCACCTTGCCGATGTCATGGAGCATGGCGGCCAGTCTAAGGCAGCTTTTTTCGCGGCGTATGGCTTCCGGCGAATGGCCGAGGCGGGCGGCCGAGGCGTGGTAGAGTTCGGCGGCGATGGCCCCCACCCGCTCGGCGTGGGGGCCGGTTTCAAAGGGGTCGTGAACCGAAGCCATGCGCAGCATGCCGTAAATGCCGTTGCGCTCCACCGCGCTGCGTTCCAGGGTGCCGGCAACCTCGCGCACCAGCAGGCGGCAGTCGCTCTCCATGTCTTTGAGGAAGGGGACGGGTTTAAGGGTTAAAGGGTCCAGGCTGTTGATAAGCTGCATCACCCCAAGGGTTTGAGATCTGTTGGCCCTGAGGGGCAGGGCCAGCATGGAGACGGTGACGAACCCGGTCCGCTGGTCTAGAGCGTTGTTGAAGTGGTAGGGCGACCTCCCGTCCTGGACGGCCCGCACGTCCGGCAGATTCAGTATCCGGCCGGTGGTGGCCACATAACCGGCGATGGAGTACTCGGTCAATGGCAGTCGCAGGGTGGCGTAGGCGTGGCGGTGGGCCTCATCGGCTGAAAAGAGGCTGTCGTTGTGGGTATAGGCGAAGATAAGATCCTCGCCTTCCTTAAGAAATATGGTGCCGGCATCGGCCCGGGTTATTTCCCTGGCCTTTGACAGGATGCGGTCCAAGACCGCGCTCTCTTCCCTGTATCCGGAAAGCTCTTCCAGAAATTCAACAAGTTGGTCAGGCATCCACCTCTAAGTCCCCATAAGTTAGATTTATAGGTTAGGAATGGTTCAAAATAGTACACGAGTTTCATTTTTTTTTCAATATATTTGGGCGCGTTTAACAGGGCTGACGCATCGCCGGAGCCTAACAATTTATCCTTAAAAATTTTTAGCCAAAATTTCTCCTTGACTCATAAGTCTTTACAGGATAAAAGAGAAGATTGCAGTAAAAGGCGGAGGTTCTCCATGTATGCAGTTATTAAAACCGGCGGGCGTCAGTTCAAGGTGGCCCCGGGACAGGTGGTGCGGGTCGGCAAGCTGGAGGCCGAAGTAGGCGACACGGTTTCGCTGGCCGAGGTACTCCTGGTCAACGACGGAGAAACCTTGAAGGCCGGGACTCCGTTTTTAGCCGGGGTCGTGGTTTCAGCCACGGTGGTCGAGCAGGACCGGGCCAAAAAAATCATAGTCTTTAAAAAGAAGCGCCGTAAGGGCTATCAGAAAAAGCAGGGGCACCGCCAAGACTATACCGCCCTGAAAATAACCGCCATCGACCTTTAAAGGAGATTCATCATGGCTCATAAAAAAGCGGGCGGCTCCAGCCGCAACGGACGCGACACCATCGGCAAACGCCGGGGAGTCAAGCGTTATGCCGGGCAGACGGTGAAGGCCGGCAATATACTGGTGAGGCAGCTGGGCACCAAGATCCACCCCGGACAGAACGTGGGCCTGGGGCGCGACTTCACCCTCTTCGCCCTAATCGACGGAGTGGTCAAATTCGAACGCTACGGGGCTGACCGCAAAAAAGTCAGCGTTTATCCCCCGGCCGCCTCGGCCTGAACCGCTTGTGGGGCGAGGCTGTAAATCAGCTCCAATCAAGAATGACTTTGCCGGATTTACCGGAACGCATGGCCTCAAAACCCTCCAGAAACTCACTGACGTGGAGGCGGTGGGTTATAACCGGGGCAATGTCCAGCCCGCCCTGAATCAGGACAGCCATCTTGTACCAGGTTTCGAACATTTCCCGGCCGTAGATGCCCTTGATGAGCAGTCCCTTGAGGATGATTTCATTCCAGTCGATCCGGGTGTCCGGCGACAGGAAGCCGAGCAGGGCCACCTTGCCCCCGTTGATCATGGCGCTGAGTAGATTCTGAAAGGCGGCGGGAGCGCCGGACATTTCCAAGCCCACATCGAAGCCTTCGAGCATGCCCAGTTCGTCCATGACATCGCGGGGGGCTTTTTCCGCCGCGTTTATGGCCAAGGTGACCCCGATCTTGCGCGCCAGGTTTAGGCGGTACTCGTTTATATCGCTTATCACAACATGGCGGGCGCCGACGTGCCGGCAGACGGCCGCGGCCATGATGCCGATAGGCCCGGCCCCGGCGATGAGCACATCCTCACCCGCAAGGTCGAAGGAAAGGGCGGTATGCACCGCGTTGCCCAAGGGGTCCAAGAGCGCGCCCACCTCGTCGGAGATGGCCTCGGGCAGTTTGAAGGCATTGAAAGCGGGTATGACCAGGAACTCGGCGAAAGCGCCCGGACGGTCCACTCCCACGCCCGCCGTGTTGGGGCAGAGGTGCGTTCTTCCGGCACGGCAGTTCCGGCAGTAACCGCAGGTGAGGTGGCCTTCGCCGGAAACGCGGTCGCCTATGGAGTAGCCGCGCACTTCCCTGCCCAGGGCCACTATTTCCCCGGAATACTCATGGCCGATTATCAGAGGGGTTTTGACCGTTTTCCGGGACCACTCGTCCCAGTTGTAGATATGCGCATCGGTTCCGCAGATGGCGGTTTTCCGGATTTTTATCTTGATGTCGTTGGGCCCCGGTTCCGGCTCGGGCGCTTCGGTCATCCAGAGGCCTTCCTCGGGTTTCAATTTCATCAAGGTTTTCATGGGTTATCCTTGCGCTCTACGCAAGTCCATTCCTTCCCGCGCCCTTTTGTCTGTCCGCTTCATCCCTGCGGGCCTTCTCTTCATATTCAGCCAAACGCCGGGCTTCCTCATCCGCGCTGAGGTATTGGAGCGCTCCCCAGGTTTCAGCTATCGCAGGTCTTGTTTGCGCTGCCATTTGAAATTCCTCCACAACATGCCCGGCATCTTATTCATTTGTCCGGCTTCCCTCCTCATTTAGAGAAAGAATAACGCATAGTTTCGAAAAATTCAAGGCGTCGGCAAAAGCGGGAGACGCATCTGAATTCAGGTTAATCGGCCCTCCGCGCGTCCCGTCATCTCGTAATACCGGCCTACGCCGGTATGTCGGACGAAGAGAGGGGCGGAGGAAAAAAATGAGAGTATTCACATAAAGATAGATAAGAAAGCTTCTTGATACTGAACAAATATGGCTGGGTTGGAAAGTGCGCACTAAAGTTTTAGGGATGCGTGTACCATAGCTTCCTTTTTTGAAACCACTTTGGTTCTACGGGGCGTTCTCCCCAAGTAATGTCGAGTATTATGGTGGCCTCAACTTCTGGCTCAGGTATCCTTTCGGCTTCTTTGGCTATCCAGCGATAAGTCAATGATGGCGCTACGCTAAATATACGTCCCAAAAAATTGAATGAAGCCTTGCCGAGACTGTAAAGGATTACCGCCAAAGCCTTTTTGGCTGGCAAAATAGGATTAACTCTGCCATCCCCTTCAATGAAATTGTACCCACAATTGTTGCAAC
>Ga0099364_10004630_pt2 | contig 18194 bp, 19 predicted proteins | sample TergutTh196P3_FD_73070 | JGI IMG/M metagenome (GOLD analysis project Ga0099364, IMG submission 73070) | Microcerotermes parvus P3 segment gut microbial communities from Pointe-Noire, Republic of the Congo - Th196 P3 | ecosystem: Host-associated > Arthropoda: Insects > Digestive system > Gut ...
ACTGAAAGGTCTTGATGCCCGCGCCGCCGAACGCTTTGAAAACAAAATGAAAGGAGAATATAATGCCGACAACTGAAATCCCAGCCATCGTCATGAGTGGCAACAGTAACTTCATGACCCGACGCCTTAACGACATCAAAAAAGACTATACAGGCAACACTTTTCGATGGACAGGGTTGGTCAATGTCAAAATGAATTTTACACAAGAGGTAGAATCACTCGCCGCCGATAACCAACCCGCATTCAAGCAATGGAAGAAGGTTGCGCGCGGAAACGGAACAGTCGAATTCATAGGTATGAAAACAAGCGAATACCAAAACTTGCTTTCCGTTGCCGCAAGTGGCAAAGGTGTGCGGTTCGGAAGCTCGAATACTCCCGTTGTCAACTTTGGCATGAGTTTTGATGAACAAGTAAGTGATGGGAGCCGAAACAAGTTTGTGATTTTCAACTGCAACCTAACCGACTTGCCACCAATCGAAACCAAAACCAAAGCCGAGGGCGACAACGCACGGCGTAGCACGGTCTTGAAAGTATCCGCCGAAATTGTGATGGTTGACCTTGCAAACGGCGAACAGGAAGATACAATTTACACGATTTTGAACAGCGTGGAAAACAAGGCTGAATTTGACCTTTACGAAGACAACTTTGTCTTTCCTACGGAGTAACGATATGGAACTTGAAAATATACACGGCGACAAGGTCAGACTTGTGGCCAACGGACTCACCTATTTGCTTTACAAGACACATTTCAAAAAGGACTTACTCAAATCGGTGACGGAGTTCTTGGCAACCCAAGAGGAAAACGTGCAAATCCTTGGCAGGTTCGCCAAAATGACGGAACAGGACATGATAAAACTTGAAAACACGGAACGCGAAGAATTGTATGCCAAATTCAAAAACATAAGCGTCGACATCACATTCTTGGCAGAAGTTGCAACCGCTTTGATGCTGAGTGGAAACCCAAACGACAGGCGCGACATTCACGAGATAATGGCAGAAATCCCAGCCTCATGGTTTGCAACCGATGGCGACGACTTTAAGCGAATTTTGGAACTTATGGTGTCACTCATCCCAGCCGTTAAAAAAAAAGAGATAGCGAAATAAAACCATATGATGCCGACTACACCACACAACTCATCTACGGCCTGGCGCAGATTGGCTTTCAAAATTGGGTGTTGGAATATCCAATGCACATCTTATCCGATTTGATTGAGTATTCGTGCGAAATAAGCGACCGCGCACAAGAAACAACACCAAACGAAAAACCAATGTCTCTTGACGAGGCGAGAAAGATTTTGAACAGGAGGGGTGCAAATGTCAATTGAAATAGGCAGAAGTTTTGACGAACTGCAAGCCAAGGTCAAAGGCTTTACCGATGAGGTCAAAAAGAGCCAGGTCGAAGTAAAAGCGATTGACAAGGCACTCCAACTCGACCCCGCCAATGTTGACCTGGTAAAGCAAAAGTACAAGATATTCGAAACCCAACTTGAATCCACACGTGGGAAAGGCGAAGCTCTTAAACAACAAATCGCACAACTGAATCAAATCAAAGCCGAAAACGGCGAACTGACCGACCGCCAAACCAAACAACTCGCAACCCTTGAACAACAATACCGCTTGACCGAAATTGAAGTGTCAAAGTTCGAGGGCGCACTGCAACGCCAAAACCAAGCAATCGCAAAGGCACAGTTTGGCGACATGACCAAAGGCTTGCAAAACGCACAAAAAGCCATGACCCAAATGAACACCGTCATGTCATCAACCACGGCATTGATGGGTCTTATGGGAATTGCGGGCGACCAAAGTGGCGACAAAACAATGCAAGGCATGATGAAAGCCATGCAAGGAATGCAAGCGGTCATTGGACTCTCTTCAATGCTCCAAAGCATGAACAACAAAAGCGCCCTGTCTTTCCAAGGATTGGCAACAAGCGCGATGATGGCTTTCGCCTCGTTCACAATAGTGAGCAGTTTGCTAAATGCATTACCAGGTCACATGAAACCAGTCGTCGGGGCGATTACTGCATTGATTGCGATTGTCGTTGCCGCAACTGTGGCGTGGATGGCATTTCACGGCACAATGACCTTGGGCGTTGCCGTGCCAATTATCTTGGCGGCGGTCGGCGCGGGGATAGCGGGAATCATGGCAATGCTCCCCAAAAATGCTGGCGGTGAGGCAGACATAGCAACGGACGCCACAAGCGCAACGGCCAGCACATCGCAAGTGTCGTACATCAATTCCAGCACTAGCAATAAAGGCGGGGATTTTGTGAACGTGCAAACCGCAAGTCCGCAACAAATCGAACAAGCCGTGTATAACGCGGTGACAAGGGTAACTCTTGAAACCGCAGGCATGGGTGGTGATAGACCGATACAACTAAACATCAATGGCCGTGAATTCGCTCGTGCGATAAGCGATGATTTGAACTATGAGAATCGGAGGGTTTCGCACTGATGGATATTCAAATTGGCAAACAGTACCTAAAACTCGGCAAAACCATCGCAGGATTGAAAGATTATAGCGATTTCTTCGTGGGGATTACTCCATCGAATCCGTTGGAGTTTAACGATGACCCCGAAACAACAATTGACGGCACTTACATCAACACGACACAACGGGCATATTACCGCCCACGGCTGACAATTGAATTCTCGTACAAATCCCCACAGGACTACAACGAAATCATCAGCATCGTTGAAACGCGTGAATTCGTTGCCGAGTATTTTGACACGGAACGGTTGAAGCCCGTCATCCGACTTATGCGTTTGGAACACAAGGAACGAGAGAGCTTCCAAGTATGGTCGGCAAAATATCGTGGCGTTGTGAATCCAAAGTTCACATTCGTGAGCAAATTGGGATACCGAACTGTCGATGAGTACGGCAACTTTATTGACCACGCGTTCTTGGATAGCGTTGACCAGTTCGACGCAAGTGGTAAACGAACCAGCCACGATGAGCGAATATTTTGACAAGGAGAATGATTGGAAATGAAAGTAAAAATCAAGGCCAAGGTGCTGACAGGCAACGGCACTATCAATGGCATTACTTTCCGAAACTTTCAATCCAACATATCCAGGAGCGATGCGCTGTCATCGTTTGCATCGGGATGTAAATTGTTTTACTTGACCGATGACAGGGATTTTGACAAAGGAACAACACGCGACCTATACGGCGATTATGAATGGGCAAGCGATGTCGTACAAATGCCCAACGGCAGATTCACGGGTGGCTATAACTGCGGTTATGTGTCGGGATTTTACACAGACGAAAACAGTAACTTCCGCGCCGGCGAAGAACCCGCGATAATGCTTGACGGCGATAAAATCGCACATGTGGTCTTGGACTTTGATGCCAAGCAAAACCACTACGCAAATCTTGTCTCAATCAACGGCAACCTGGTATTCAACAACTACGCGGGAACATCAATCTTCATAAGCATGGATGTCGTAAATACTTTGGAAATAAAGTTTCTCTCGCTCAACAAACCATTCCAACCGCTTGAATTGACAAGCCTATATACCGACATCGTGAAAGAATACGAAGAAGACCAACTGGTCGACTATTCATTCCTCACGCAACGGAAAGATGAAAAAGGCGTGGCGCGATACTTCGTTGTTTCGCAAAGTGGCCACATCAAGGTTGTGGATGACGAGCAACTATATGCCAGGCTCTCTGGCGTGGGTCTGCTCAACGACAACATCCCCGCCGAGGTTTTTCTCAACGATGAAAAATACGGCGAGTACATTTTGTCAAACTGCAAGGAAGTCAAAGGGCGACAACAGGTCACATTCGACCTAATCGATAAAGTGCTTGATTGGGATAAAAACATCTACCGCGTCAATACCTATGCCTTTTACAATCACCAGAATGGGTTTTTTAATCCGATAACCTTGGAATCCGCACTCAGCATGGTGCTTGACGATTTCCTCACGGAACAAATCCCAAACGCGAACATCGATGCTGGACACATACTAAGCGACAACCGCAAGTTCCTGTTCTACGACCAAGGAACAAAGGATAGGTTTGGCAGATTCCGAGTGAACTCGGTCATTGATAACGCAAAGACACTTAAAGACGTTCTAAACAAAATATGCGAAGTGGCTTTGTCGTGCATCTACCTTTCCCCGAACGGAAATGTGACAGTCAAGTACAACGAAATGCAGAGCGGAGGGATTCAAAATGCCATACTTAATTGACATAGGAAAATGCTACGACTTCCACCGCCGAAGCATAATCAAGAACCGAGTCAGCGGGTTCGGGTATGACTTATACAGCGACACAATAAAACAGGTCGACCTATTACCGAATGTTCAATACAACCTACCATCGGGAAATGGAACGTTACTGAATAGCGGCGGTAGCACGAGCTGGAACTCCTCATGGTCAACTTATTACACACACAACCTATTCAACAAAGATGAAAGGCGATACAAATACTCGGTCACTTATTATGTTTACTACAAAAGTTTTGAAGTGCCAGCCATCACAAGCATATATCCGATATTCAAGGACATTCGCACGATACTAACATCGTTGACTTTTACCGAAGGCAATAGGACCTTGGAAGTAAAACCCGCCGTCTTGTCGACATTACCATCAGCACCGATAATCGCAGGACAAAGCACCCTAGCCGAAAATGCAAACGCCTTGCTTGGGCGAACAAACTGCAACATCCGATTTGGATATCCAAACGAACCCGTCGGACAAGAATCTAATGTGATAAGCATAACAGTCAATGTCATAAGCAGGGTCACGCGCTCCATAACAACCTCGACCTACCAGCGCAACGTATTCTTCGGAATCCCTGGTGGCGAAAGGCTCATCACGGCAAGTAGTTCGTCATCGTCAAGAGAATTGGCGTTGCCTTTCAACATTGAAGTGCTATCCAACATCATAACGAAAGCCAAAGAAGAAGTGTCGGTCGGCAACAATAATTCCGAAATATACACCATTCGGGAAAACCAACTCATCACGGACAACGCGACCTATGTGGAAAACAATGTAACTACGGCAATCACAAACAAAATAGCAGACGACGTGCTGGGCAATTATAGCATGGGCAAAAGCATCGTGGAGTTCGTGTATCCGCACATTCCGATACGCCACGCGGAAAGAATTATTGGTGTGCGACCCGACCAAAGCCTTATCACCGAAACACCACCACCGACAATGAATATGCAAAAGGTCAACTACCTTGCATTTTTGGATGACTTCGGCAACTACGAGTACACGGAACGCAACGGACAAACGCCCAAGATTTACGAAATGCAAAGCGTCGTACTGAAACGCAATAAGTGGATTTGCTCCGCGATAGAAATGATAGGAGGTTAAAATGCCAACAACAATAGATGAATTTAAACAAGGCGCGCGATTCGGTTCGGAATGGCCTGTGGGTAGTGGAAAGAAATGGAACGCGCCAACCTTTCAAGGAATGAACAGCGTGTACCAAACTGTTGTGAATTCGGAAAACAAAGTGAACCAATCCATTGCCGACATAGAGCAAACGGCCAAAACAACTGAATCAACCATTGAAGTCCTTGCACCAAACGCGACCGCCGTATTCACCGTTACACCAAACTTCACGCAGAAAAAGACCACCTATAACATCAAAATCCCAAGGGGTGTCGGAATCACAAACATTCAATTCGTGCGAGTCCTTACAAACGGCAACTACGAATACCGAATCACCCTAAACGATACCACAAGTTATTTGTTCGAAGCTCCCGTGGGTCCGTCTGGCGCGGGCGTAGAAAATCTACTTGACCGCGTGTATCCCGTTGGCTCGATTTATATGTCGGCAAACAATGTCAGCCCTGCATCGTTCATCGGTGGCACTTGGGTCGCATGGGGTGCAGGCCGTGTGCCACTAGGTATGGGTAGCAACGGCGAAACCAACTACACCACACCAGAACAAACAGGCGGTAGTGAAAATAGTGTTGCACCCCACAACCATACCCAAAACTCCCACAACCACACACAAAACAGCCATAACCACACCCAAAACTCGCATATGCACAATATGACGGTGCGGGTCAACGGAACACAGTTTTCAAGGGAGCAAGTCCAAGTCACTTCCACGAATAACAACAATGATTATTTCAGAACGGACATACGGGTGACGGGCGGTTCAGTCAATGTCAGCGATTGGTGGAACGCACGCGATAGGATGTTCGTATCAAACGCAACCGCAACAAACAATGCTACAACGGCCACGAATAATGCTACAACCCCGATAAACAATTCGACGGGTTCGTCGGGCGGCAATCGTATGCCGTTTATTACCTGCTATATGTGGAAACGCACGGCATAAAAGGGGGCAACATGAAAGACAAAGACGGGAACACTCTCACGGAACAACAACTGCTACAAATTGAGCATGACGCTCTGAAAGAAGAAATCACGAAGGTCAAGGAACACATTGAGCAAGTCAACTATGGAATGCCACGCGATGACTATGAACAAAAAATCGCGCGCTTCCAAGAGATTGTCGTGCGCTTGCGAGAAATCGAAACAGAGCTTGAAATATAGGGGGAAATAATGGCAATAAAAATCACACTTCAAAACAACAGGAGAAACCTTGTCACGATATCCGACAAGCATAAAATCATCGCAGGCGAACACGATGCTACCACAATCCGCGTTCAATATCCCGATGAGTATGAGGCCTATAGCAAACGCGTGGACATACTCAACGACAAGGGCGAAAAGTGGACTCACGCACTGTACACGCCCGAATTCCAAGAATACGAAATCGACTTTAACCGGTCGATTTTTAATTTCAAACTCCCCGACAATGTGACGCTCCCTGGCGAGATTTATTTGCAGTTCATCGCGTATGACACGGCGCAACACATTTTGACCCCGTTCGATGCGGTGGTCTTGGCGGTCGAAAAAGGAATCATGTATGCCAAAAAACAGGCACAGGACAATCCCGACCTAATCGTCAAATCCTACGAGCATAGCCGTTGGGCGGTTGACGCGGTCACATCCAGGCTCGAACATTTGCAAGAAGTGGAAAAGACTGTGACGGAAGTCTCAGCCGAAGCTGTGCAAAGTGCCGAACAAGCAAAGGCTCTTATAGCACAAGCAGAGAGCGCCGTTCAGACATCTATGCAAAACTCAGCCGATGCCCAAGCCTCTGCAGAAAATGCGGAACGGAGTGCAAGCGAAAGCGCGACCGCATCCGCAAAATCACAAAAGGCCGCCCAAGGTGCCAAACGCTCTGCGGAAAAATCGGCGGTCTCTGCCAGCAACGCAGAAGCGAGTGCAAGTAGTGCCAATGAAAGAGCCGACAACGCGGAACAATCCGCAACCGCAAGTGAACAGTCTGCAAGGATCGCAGAGGAACGCGCCACCTTATCCGCTGAACAAGCGAACATGGCAAGTGAACACGCATTGAATGCCGAACAATCCGCAAAGGCATCATATGACGCCGCGGAATCGGCTTTGGGTGCGGCGAACCAGGCGGCAATAAGTGCAAGCGAAAGTGCCAATACTTCAGCAAACGCACTCGTGGAATCCTTGAAAGCACAACAGTCCGCAAGCAACGCGGAAGTTTCGGCCCAGAACGCCGAACAGAGTGCAACCGCATCACAAGCACAGGCGACCGCAAGTGCGACCTCTGCAAACCTTGCCGAACAATCCTCATCGAGCGCGGAACAAAGAGCCAGCGAGTCTGCAAGTTCCGCAAGCGTAGCGGAACAAAAAGCAATTGAAAGTGCGAACTCCGCTGAACAGGCTCTTGCCAAAATAACCAATGCAGAATCCTTGGCACGACAAGCACAACAATCGGCTGAGAACGCCGAACAGTCTGCTCAAACCGCCCAGGCACAAGCAACGGAATCAAATCAACACGCGGAGAGCGCAAAAGCAAGTGCCGAACAATCCGCGCAATCGGCAACCATCGCACAAGAAAAAGCAACCACGGCCGAGGCGTCCGCAACACAATCCGCACAAAGCGCGAGCCTTGCCCACCAATCTGCCCAGAGTGCGGAAGAATCGGCCACTCAAGCCAACGCCAAAGCCTCTGTGTCAGAATCCGCTGCGACATCGGCAAGTAATTCAGCAGAACAAAGTGCCAATTCCGCGTCAGAAGCACAAATAAAGGCCGAAAACGCGGAATCCGCGGCAAATTCGGCGCAATTGTCAGCGGAATCCGCACAACAGTCCGCAACTACGGCATCCGACTCTGTCACCGCTAGCGCGATATCGGCATCAGAGGCATTGGTGCGCGCGGAAAATGCTGAGGCTGCGGCACTACGAGTAAAAGAGGCACTCGAAGCAAACGGGAATGTCGGTATGACCAATGTTGTTGAAACCAGCCTTACGGATTGGAAAGAAATGACGAAGGACCCACACGCGATCTATGTGCTTACACCGAAACAAATTGAAACTCAACTAACGGCATTCACGCTCGGACAAAATAGCAGTTTCCATTCTGTAAACGATTCGCTTTCGAAACTTGAAATCAAATTGACCTTAGATGGCGCGGGCAACCACTTTGTGTTAAACGATAATCAGTTCGGAATCCACATTGAAATTGAGAGGCAACCGTGGCAAGGCTTTTCGATTACAAGCAATAATGGAATCAACTTGCAATTTCCTGGTGGAGCGTTTCTTGGCAATGAAGAGGTAATTATATCATTCACACACGAGGGCGTTCGCGTAACCGCGCAGGATTCTGCGTTTGATTCAGGCCTTCATGCGACACAACTTCCATTCTCACCACAGCCCAACATAGGATGGCAAATGAATTGGTTCAGCGGTGGCGACGTTGCGGTAACCACTTATATCATAACGGAGGTCGAATAAATGAAAAATGTAAACAAGGTAGCATTTGGCGAAAACTTACTCGAAGGACTCAAGACCGGCGACCGTGAACTCATTGACGAATTGAAAGTAACCCACGGCACCGAAAAACCAATTGTCATAAACTCGCAGGCTGAATGGAACGATTTAATCAGTCACGCGTATTGGGATGTGGATTGGGCGACCTTTGATTATGATGCCTACTACCAGGCAGAGTCCGAATACAGTCAACTCTGGCAGGAGTGGTATTCCAACGGCCAGCAAGGAGAGCAACCACGATATCCAGACTACCTAGATTTTGGTGTGAAAATTGAACGATTCTACTATGAACTCGGCAACAAGAAAGTGGTGGTCAAATGTGACCTAGTATTGGATAACACGGAAACCCTGCAACTCTACAACACGGAGATAACATTCGAAGGAACTTTGTCTGCACCAGAAAGTAATATCCAAGCCATTTGGGGCGATTCCTATAATACCAAAATCAACGGCGAAATAAACGTGCGCGGATTCTCAAGACCTTTCATAAGTGGCATCAACAACTTAAACATTAACTTGCTATGGGGTGGCATCTCTTTCCCGATATTCGGCAAAGTGAACCACAACTCACAACAAGTCACGGCAACCGTGCTACTTCGTACATCAAGTGCTTTCGTAAGTTCATGCAACAATGTGAAAATCCGTGGTGATTACTCGTCAATCTTTTATTCGGCAAACGCTTGCCTTTTGTCGAGCTGTACGGATTGCGAAATAAGCAATATGCAATTCAGAGGTGGGATGGCCACGAATTGCACACACATAAAACTAACCAACTGCACATCCCACTCATGGTCAGTCTACAAAAACTCTTCGTATATCCGAAATTGCAACGATGTCGAACTCGCCTCAACCACTTTCAACTGTGCGGATGCCTATGAAGAAACGGACACGCAGGGCGGGAACAACGATGTGATAGGGGTCGAGGGTTGCAACGGCATAGTGACCACAAACGCAGGCGGTTGCGCGACAAGAACTTTTGTCAATTGTTCCAGAATCACATCAAGGATAAGTAGTTTCGGCACGATAGACACCAATGCAACAAAGGTCATGTTTGATACTTGCGCCGACATACGACATGAAGACACCAGCACTCCATCAATAAGTGGAACAAACACAAACTTCGTGTATTTCAAAGACTGTTCATTTGTGACCTTTGCAAGAATCCGAAGCGCGGTCAATACGCGGATAATACGGTGGCAAGGTGTGAATACCAACGTCAACACCGACAATTGCATACCCAACGATAACGGCACATATGGGAACCCAGGCTCGTCTTTGCCAATATCTACGCCAATCACCAGCAGTCAAATTGCAATCGTATCAATGAAACTGCGGAACTTCACAACGAAAAGTGGCATTGTTTCACAAGACATAAACATAAGCAAAATTGCCTATGCGAATGGTGTTTGGGTTATTGCGTGTAGCATAACGGGAACATCCTGGGACACGGGAATGTATGTATCATTTAACAATGGGGATTCTTGGTCGGAAGTCATACATCCCGAAACGGGGTCAAACCGCTTTGGAGCGTATGCGAGTGGGCTTTGTTGCGGCAAAGGTATATTCTTGGGCGGTTACTCATCAAATGGCACAACCACCTATATCAGGTCAACCGATGGCATTAACTGGACCGCACACCCATTCCCAGAAACGCTCGTTAATCGTGGGTTCACTTATCTACGCGAAATTGGAAAATTCATGCTTCACACCACGCATGGAAGCAGTAATCGGTACTATTTGTCGGAAGACGGAATTGACTGGACGCGCATCGACATGACTTCCACAGTCGGACTTGATTTCGTGGATTACGGCAACGGCACCTGGGTGGCGTCGAATAGTAGCATCAATACTGTGTACCACACATCCCAAGACGGCATAAATTGGACACAACGCGATACGCCTGTCAACAATGCAAACTGCATTATGTTCGGCAAAGGTGTGTTTATATCAGGTTATCCAACCTCTTTCTCTTCGGATACAGGACTTATATGCAGATCCACGGACGGCATAAATTGGACAACCTTGAACGACTTGGGTCGTGTTCACTCAATGCGTTACTTTGATGAGTTTGGCATATTCATTGGAACAAAAGCCAACTTGCTTGTAATTTCGCCAGACGGAATCAATTGGGAAGAAATTCCTTATTCGGGCGCGGGCAGTATTTATGGGATGCATGGTGCGAATGGAAAACTCATCATGGGCGCGGCTGCGTGGACAAGAAACATTGTCGTGGCCGATGCCGATGAAATTGCGGGAGTCAAAGGAAATAACATCCAAAGCAAGGCAATCACGCTTGACAAACTTGGCGATGATGTTGTTGAGCTCATGAAAGGCGAAGAAATAAGGATTGTGAATGTGGACTTGCAACCAAACGAAGAAATGGAACTTCTTGGGGTAGATGACATAGGTGTTTATACTATTTACACAGCAACCGGAAATAACGGGCGGCTAGAACTCCAACCAAGACTCCCAACAGGCACAAGCACTTACACTACGAATTCACGCGGCTTTTCGATAGCATACAACTCAACAAGTCCAGAGATTGAATCTCATGTACCTATTGGCGCTTGGTATCTCATGAATATAGCTGGATACAATGTTTCTACACTTTCAAAAATTATGTTTGGAACGAATAGCCAGCGGATTATGATGCACTTCCAAGACGATTCCAAATTGGCTGTGTGGGGTGTAACAAGTCAGATGCAAAAAATGAGAGTGGTGCTGCGATGCAATACCAATCCTGTAAGTGGGCAGATTTTCATTAAAAAACAACTATAAAAGGAGCAAACATGGAACATTTAATATCAATCAGCGTGAGCATTCTCGCCAGTATCTTCACTGGCTTGATGCTCTTTTTCATCCAGCGGTATTTCAAGAAAGCGGATGCACGCGCCGAAAAGGAAGAAGCGCGCCGCGAAAAGAAAGACGTGCTGATGCTGAAAAGCCTACGGGCAATTGGCGAACTCACGGTAGCCAACGCCATCGCAGTCAAGGAAGGAAAACAAAACGGCGAGATGCACAAGGCAATGGTGGATTTTGAAGTCATCGACAAAGAACTCGATGACTTTTTAATTCACGCCACAGTCAAGTCAATGAAAAAATAAGGAGGCCGTATGCTCGATTGGACTTGGGGAATTGTCGTATTCTCAATCATCGGAACAATAGCCAACATCAAAAAGCAGAAGTGGTGTTTCATTGTTTGGCTATTCACAAATGGAGCGTGGCTGTTTTATAGCCTCATCACAGAGCAATACAGTCGCGCGATACTTGATGCCATTTATTTATGCCTTGCGATCTATGGTCTCTACGAGTGGACCCGCACGGCGAAAAAGAAAAATAAAGGAGAATGATATGGAAATCATAGCCGTGCCAGCGATAGCCTCGCTGGTCTTTTCAATTATGGAAATTTACAAAAAGATAGCCAGCAAAACAAACCGAGAAGAATGCCTCCTGCGTTTAATCCCGATAGTCGCATCAATTCTTGGTGTGATCGCGGGAATCGTGTGCTTCTTTGCGTTTCCAACAATCATCGCCGCAAGCGACGTTGTCACTGCGTGTCTGATTGGCGGTGCAAGTGGACTCTCGGCCACGGGGTGCAACCAACTGTTCAAGCAATTACACAAGTTCGGCATTAAAGTCAAAACCGATGAGGAGGTCTGATGGAACAGTCGTACTTTTTCGAATATCATCTTGCCAAGGCAACCTTGCAATGGCTTGTAGCAATCAGAATCCTCACACCAACCGAAGCTCAAGAGATAGATGCACTTAATCGAAAAAGTTTCAACATTTCCGAAATTGAGACTGGACTTATGTCTTAATACGCGGCATTGTTGTGGTCACAAAAGACGAGAAAGTCTTAGGAGGTGACCATGAAACAAGTAATCAAACATGAACCGATAAATGTGCTAAGAGTCCCCTCGACCTATTATGCGAGGGCATCAAGCAAAAAACTTGAACAGGAAGAGAGCTACTTCGCCCAATGCGACTATTGGGATAGAAAACTCTCTTCCGACCCCTTGGTCGACTTTGTGGGAGGCTATGGGGATGAAGGCAAAAGCGGTAGGACCCAGCGCAAGCGAACCGACTTCCAACGAATGATGACCGATGCCAAATTTGGGAAATTCAAAACCATATACACCAAAAGCCTCATGCGATTCGGTCGGAACAACTGTGAAACCATCACCGCGATACTGCAACTTATGGATGCGGGCGTCAACGTGGTATTTGAAAGCGACAACCTTGACACCAAGCATTTCAGCAATCAAATGTTCATCAAGATTCGCTCAATCCTTGCCGAAAAGGAATCCGAAACCATTTCGGCAAATGTCAAGTGGAGTTACCAACGGCGGTTCAAACTTGGCATCCTCAACACCATAAACGGATGCTACGGGTACTTCATTGACGATGACTACAATTGGACAATCAATGAAGAAGAGGCGAAAATAGTCCGCAAAATTTATGAACTCTACCTAAACGGTGACGGAATCACAAACATCATCAAATGGCTGAAGGCGAACCAAATCCCAAGTCCCACGGGCAATCCGCTATGGTCAAAGTCAAGTCTGCAACTTATCCTGCGAAACGAGAAATACATAGGCGACTACCTTTTGCAAAAAACCTATAAACAAGGTTGCAAGCAAATCCGCGTCACCGATGAGGAAGTCAAGCAATACTATGTTGAAAACTGCCATGAACCGATAATCAGCCGAGAGGACTTTGCCCAGGCACAAAGCCTAAGAAAGATACGCGGGAAACACATCCCAACGGGTCTGCCCAAAGTAGAATACGAGTTTAGTGGCAAAATCCGATGCGGTATATGCGGTAAACACTACAAGCGCCGAATCAACAAGAAAATCAAAAACTTCTGCCAAATCGTTTGGGTATGCACGACCGCCGATGCATATGGACTCGACGAATGCCGAGCGAACATTATTGGTGATGAGCTTCTCAAAGAAATAGCGGTGGATGCGTTCAACGAGTACCTTGACACGCCAAGGATAAGCGAGGCATACGAGCAGGCCAAAAATGAAATGGCCGAACTTGTGGCAAAGGAAAAGGCACTCCGCGACCTTATGAACAAAGGAATGATTACATTCCCACAATTGGTTGCCGAAACCAAATTGCTTAAAGCTGGATACGACAGGCTGAACGCCATCATTCAAGCCGAACAAGGCGATGGACACTATAAAAAGCAAGGCACCAGGCTCGAACAATTCGACCCAATGATTGCAGATGAACACATCGATAAGGTCATTCTGCGTGGATACAAAATCACATTTGTGTTCCGCAACAAGCAAGAAATCACAAGGAGGTATAAGTATGAACATAGGCGCTACTGCAAAGACGATGACTGAGTCGCCATTCCAAAAAATAGTCCGTGAAATCCCAGCACGGGTGGACTATCGGCAAATCGCACAGGTGCAAACCTTTCTTGCCACCTACGGCAGGGTCTCATCGGATTCGGAAGAACAACTCAATTCTTACCGCGCCCAAAAGGAACACTACGAAGGGCTATACCTTAACAAGGAAGGCATCACCTATGTCGGCCATTATGCAGACGAAGCGCGGAGTGGAAAATCCATAAAGCGCCGTGATGAATTCAAAAGGCTGATTGCCGACTGCCACGCGGGAAAGGTAAACCGCATCGTGACCAAGAGTGTGTCAAGGTTCGCGCGGAACAATGTCGAGTGCATGAAAATTGCCCGTGAACTCAAAAACATCGGTGTCACCATCTACTTTGAAACGGGTGGCATCGACACGGTGGATGACAACGCGTTCATAATCCTAAGCCTGCTCTCAGTCCTTGCCGAAGAAGAAATACGAACCCTAAGCGAAAACATCAAGTGGGGTTACCGCGCTAAGTGGCTTGCCGGTGAAGCTCCGTATGGTCAACGCATTATGGGATACCATGTCAGTAAAGGCGAATTCACAATCATTCCATCCGAGGCACTTGTTGTGAAACAAATCATTGACGGCTTCATGGGTGGTGAAACCTATTACAAAATCGCGGCAATGCTCAATGAATTAGGCGTCAAAAAACCAGAGCGAAAACGCAAAGGCAAACTGGTATCTGGCAAATGGACAAGTGCGGATATTGAACGCATCCTGACCAACGAAAAATACTGTGGCGATGTCTATGGGCAAAAGACTTGTTCGCCAGACATAATGTTGGAACGCCGAATTAACGATGGAAGTGTGCCAAAGTACGAAATCCTAAACAACCACGCGGGCATCATTTCACGCGAAACATTCAAAAGGGTGCAACTTGAAATCGAGCGAAGGCGAATCGAACAAATGAACCTCACCGCCGACCGTGGCAAGTATTCAAGCAAGTATGCCTTCAGCGGAAAACTTGAATGCGAATGCGGTTCAAAGTTCCGCAGATACTCCCAAACCTATAAAACCAAAAGCGACGAATTCAACCAGGAATTCGTGTGGGTCTGCATTGCACATCAAAAGAATAAGGCATCATGCCCAATGAAACCCATAAAGGAAAAGGACATCGAGCGCGCGTTTGTGGCGGCCGTGAACCGCCTTGTGGCACAAAAAGCCAAGTTCCAAGACGTAATGCAAGAAAATATAAAAGCCGTTGTTGCCACCAAAGAAGCCACCAGTGCGGCAACCTTGCGACAACGACTTGAAAACGCACAAGTCGAACTCATAGAGGCCAGCAAAAACCGCCAGACTGACGATGTGGCACGGCTCATGGATGAAATTCGTTCAATCCAAAGCGACCTTGAAATCGCACGAATCACCGACAAGGAAGCCGACATCCACCTGCTCAAAATGAACGAGGCGCTGAAACTGTTCAGCCAAGCGCTCACAAACTTCAACGAGCTGGTGTTCCGTAGCCAGGTGCAACGGGTCATCGTGCAAAGCGAAAACTCAAAACCAGTCGCACTCAAATTCGTCCTATGGGGTTCGGAAATAGTGGAACGCCTTGTGTAAAGTCCTGGACTTGCGCGAATTCATGTGGCATAATAATGGCATATGAAAACGATATACACGAAACAACTAGACTCTGGTGTGTTGGAAGTTATTGATTACGAGCCAGCGCGCAAGGACAAAGGCAAGGATGCCTTCCACATATTCGTGAACCTGGGCGAAAAGCTAGGCAACAGTTTCGTCTGCCACATTGACACAATCGATGAAATCAAGCACATTGATACTCTCGATAAAGTCTACAAGTTCATGGAAACAAAACCTAACGGCACGATAACACCAGCAAGCCTAAAAGTCGGCGCGGTTTATATGCACAAAAGTTTCAGTCTTACCAATGGCACAACATTCGAGTACACAGGAGAAACCGTGCGGAAACACGATAGTAGTGTTTCACAATGTTGCGACCCAAAGCATGAACCAGTATATAAAACCCACTACGCATTCAAGCCAAGTAATCGTGACGGCTTGCAATGGTTCGAAGAATACGAGATGAAGGAATTGACTCTTGTTAAATAAACCCAAGACCGCTGAGAATAACACTCGGCGGTCTTTTTTATTGCAATCACGACGGTGTCGTGCTAGAATCAGTCAGGAATATGAAAAGTTTGATTATTCCAAACAATCAAAATAATCAAAAACAGACTTTTCATATCATCGTCACAATAATACAGACAAAGCAGGTATAATCAGCTAATGAAAAAATTATCACAAGAACAGCAAAAAAGACTTGATGAATTAAATGAAAGATTTATTCAAGCGGCAGAACAAGGAAAAGTAAGGCAATATCCCAAGCAAATCTTTGACGCATTAAGGTCATATCATTACGGTGGTATGCCGTTGTCAATTTTGCTTTTTATTCCCGAATTGTGCAACGGACAATGTTACGACATGTCAACAGTTATGACTCTTGCTTTTGACGAGTGCAAGCAACTATACGGGGACATTGAAAGCTTGCGTATTTTAACAGAAGGCGGTGAAAGTCCAATGAAAGCCGATCACGCTTTTGTCGAGGCATACGGATATATTTTTGATACGTCAAACGGTTTAATGTATGAAAAAGACACGTATTGGGATATTGAAAAACCAACAATCAGAGCAAGCCACACAAAAGCCGAATGTTTAGAGTTTCTTGAAGCAGACGGAACTTTAGGCAATGATTTTGAAAGAGATAAATGGTCGTTGCTTTTTATCTTGCCTATAGCAGAAAGCATAGTCAACAACCCGCGACAAATAGCAACAAAATTTAATCAAAAACTATTATTAGAAGAAATTGCAAAGCTTAAAGCAGAAATTAACTTTGAAGGAATGAAAGCCGAACAAGATGCAGATATAGAACTTATGCGGACCGACCCACACGCGCTTGATAAAAAATTTGGATCCAAGGCAGATATGCAAGACAGCAAAAAGCGAGCAAAGTTTCACGCTGATATTGTGACACAACACATGCGAGAGGGAAAAGCGACAATTAAAAGCGCAACGGACCTTAGTTGTCTATGAGCTTTTTTGTTTGAGGGACGACTTTGTCGTTTAAACTGTAACTGTATTCTTGTATCTTGTATTGAATCTTTTTTCTGTCGAATCTTACAAGCGCTATAATAGAGCTTATTAATACTGCGACGTTTATTATTGCGTTTACCGGCGAGAAAGCCAATGCATAGAAAACTATTGAAATTGAAGCGGCTGCAATCGATATTCGCCGTACATTTACAGGTTTTGATTGAATGAAGGCAGTCAGGAAGGCAAGACCGACCGCGATACTTAATATACTTAAAAGGTTTTCCCAAAAAACAATATTAAGTGCAATCAGAGAAACTGCTAATACGGCAAAAACCGACCATTTAATTTTCTTTGAAATGTCTGCTTTGTATGATATACCAAGCAAAATAGCGTTACGCAAAAAGGCAACCCCAAGCATAATCATAACGGGTAACTTTCCAAGGAAGCAGCCTCCGCCAAAAATAATCAAAGAATAAATTGTTCTGTGCCACAGCATACCTGTGGTCTTTTTTTGCTGCATAGCGGTTATGCAAAAAATTATGCTGACCGTTGCAAGTGCCTGGGATACCCACCATTGCCAGTTTATGTCCCGGAGAAATTCACTAAGCATTTTATCGAAATATTTACCCAATATATTAGTATTCTTTAAATCAAGTAAGTTATACTTATTCATTATGTTGAACATCGCGTTAATCGGGAAAACGGGCAGCGGCAAGAGTACACTTGCTGCATCATTGGCCGAGGAATTCGGGCTTGAAATAATAAGCAGTAACATTTTAACAGAGTATGTTAATGCCCGCTGTGACGGTTGGCAGATAGTAGAAAAATGTATGGCAGTCGGTGAATTCATACCGCGGGATATTATGACAAAAATTTTGGAAGCGGCAGTTGATAAAATCAAAGGAGGG
>Ga0099364_10005804_pt1 | contig 18189 bp, 12 predicted proteins | sample TergutTh196P3_FD_73070 | JGI IMG/M metagenome (GOLD analysis project Ga0099364, IMG submission 73070) | Microcerotermes parvus P3 segment gut microbial communities from Pointe-Noire, Republic of the Congo - Th196 P3 | ecosystem: Host-associated > Arthropoda: Insects > Digestive system > Gut ...
ACTCAATAATACCCCTCTTGTAAGTACAAATTTAAAACCCATTTCATTAGCGTAACGAAAACCTAAATCTCTATCATTGCTCACAACCCCGGCATAAATTCCGGTAAAGAAGCACACAGTATTTTTACGATTTAATCCAAAAACAAAAACCGGTCCTACACATGCATTATAATTAATTTCATCATTTTTGTCAAAACTCACATCAACTTCGCCTTTGATACTTAATCCTAAACCTCTAACAAAAAAATAATTAAATACAGGCTGAATTTGAAATCTGGAATTATTACCGCTGCCCAAACCATCAAACTGTGCCGAAATACTGCCCCCCAACTCTATTGTACCGGCACTAAGATATTCTGTTTCTTTAATGCGAATAGCATCTTCTATTTCTTCTTTTACGATTCTTCTTACATCTTTGATAAGTCTATCTTCGTCTATATTGGTGCTATGTCCTCTTCTTTCTTTGTTCATGCCGGTATCTATCTCATCTCTTACGGCACCACGCAAATCTTGTAAAAAGTCCACTCTTTGAGGGCCTTTTATATCGGCTAAGGGTCTTTCTGATCTTGTAGAATCACCCCTATTGGCAAAATCTCGCTGATCTCTGAAGTCTTCATAGCTCTCTGAATGAAGACCTACAGCAAATTGCATCATCAAAATTACTAAAATCAATAAAAAGGTCTTATTATAGAGCTTTTTTGTTATAGGCATCACAAAATCCTCCAATTACTCTATTTTAGTATCGGCTTTACATAAAAAAAACTGTAGAATAGAGGCATTTTAAACGATTATATTAATGAGATTTAATGAAGAAAAAATAGGAGCATTGAGTTTGAAAGGTTTTTGGAAATTTACCCTGTACATATCAATAACACTAATTTTGACCTTGGTATTTTATAATGTTTTGATTTCTAATCAATTAATTACAACAGGCAGATTTCAAAATGCTCAAATTTTCAGCTCTCAGTTTGATGATTATGCCCCATCGGTCACCGCAGATGATAAAATGATGGTTTTCAACTCAAGAACGAGGCCGGAAAGCAATTATGATATTTTTGTTTCTTATAACGAAAATGGCACATGGTCAAAACCGGTGCCTTTTACGGTACTCAATTCTGAAGGAAACGATGAAACTCCTTATATTACTCCCAATGGCCAAATCATAGTTTTCGCATCAGATAGAAAGGGAAGCATGAGGCCATCTAAAACATCAGATGGAGAACAAAGAATCACATATGATATATATATATCATATTTAGTAAATGGAGAATGGACAGATCCTAGACCTGTTATTGGAGATGTAAACACAATACACAATGAGAGAACACCATCGATAACACAAGACGGCAGATACTTATATTTTTCCAGATGGCGTTTTGGAGCAATTCAAGAATCTAAAATCATGCGAGCAGAAAATAATGGCAGGCGATATGTAGATGTCATAGAATTGCCATATCCAATAAATACCGGCAACTATGAGATGGCTTTTACCCCAACTTTTTTAGGCGGATTTTTCTTCGCCTCGCTGCGAGCAGGAGGTTCGGGCGGTTGGGACATATATTATACTCCCTCTGACAATGAAGGAACAAAAGTCATCAACATGGGCAGAGATATAAATTCCGGTGGAAATGATTTGTTTTTAACTATTTCGAGACAAAGTGTTTACCTAACCTCTGATAGAATTGGCACTACCGGAGGGTATGATATATTTAAAGCCCCATTAATATCGTCAAACATTCCCATAGATGCTTTAAGATTTGGTGAGATTTTAACAGAAACTCCAAATGAAGACCCAGTAGAAGATGTAGAAGAAACTACTGTCGAAGATATAGAAGAAAATATCATAGAAGATACAGAAGAGAACATTACCGAAGATATAGAAGACAATATAATAGAAAATGAAATTGAACTACCCTTAGAAACTGAGCCAATCGCAGAAGAACCTGTTTTAGAAAACAATGTTGAGAGTGAACGAAGTACCATAGTAGTAAAATTGATAGATCAAGCAAATCGTCCGGTTTCAAGTGAAATATTGATAGAAATGTTTTCTGATTACGACGCTCAAAATTTTCTTCGTAGATCAAGAATTAATTCGGGTTCTAGCGGGACAATAAATATATTTCCCAGGGATGATGTAAAATCAATTAGAATTACTACCCTATCTTCAAATGTAGTTGAAACTCAAAGAATAATAAATGTAGAAGAAGGAGCAAAGGTAGAAGAAAACATCCCCATAAGATATGAGAAACGACAAAATAGACGACAAGACAATGTCAATATAAGAAGAGAAGCCTCACAATTAAGACCGGTATATTTTGCTTTAGACTCATCTGAAATTAGACGCTCATCTCTACCTAAACTACACCAAGTACTTGCATTTTTAAGAAAGTATCCTAATGTAAATATGCAGATTATTGGACATACCGATAAAAGTGGAACTGTTCAACACAATGAAGCTTTAAGTAGAGCAAGAGCCCAAGCAGTTAGAAAATATTTCATAGAAATGGGAATAGACCCCGAAAGACTTGATGCAATAGGAGTAGGCTCAAGGCATCCTGCTATGGAAACAAATGACACATCGCTATATAGATTCAACAGAAGAGTTGAGTTTGAACTTAGTGATTGATTATATTAAAGTTTTCTATTAAATGCTTGGTCATCATTTCATCAAGTTCATCAGTTGATTTAGGACTAAACCCAAAACTGTTTTGCCATACCTGTTCGGTTTCCATACATAGATACACAAATGGTTTTGAGCTATCCGATTTTATTTGATTGTACATTGCTTTATACAGAGATTCCCTTTCAAATCGCAAATATCTAAATTTTCCATCTACACCCGGAAACATCTCCTCGGTAGTTAAGTCTTGATTTGGAAAAGTTTCACTTATCGCCTCTTTAAATCCGGGGGCATGCCTGAATCCGCCTATTGAAATCCATACTATTTTATTTGCATCAAGAAGCTTAAATATTTTATCTATTACCGCCAGATAATCTTTTAGATAATCATCATAAATAATTACAGGATCAAAGTGAAATGCTGTTAGAAATCCGTTCTCTTGCACTTTAAGTGCAGCATCAAAACGTTCACTAAGAGTTGAGGCATCATGCTCATACTTTGCAATATTTCTTTCGGTATTGAGTGACCATGCTATAATAGTGCTATTATTGTGTTTTATTTTTAAAAGATGATCTATATTATTAGATTTTGTTTTTAGCTCTACCATGATATCATTTCTATCCAGCAAACCTGTCAGTATTCTTTCTGAAATTCCTGTAAATGAATCCATCATAAGAGAATCGGTAAACTCCCCTGTTCCAAGTCTATGTATTTTTGATTTTTCAAAAGGTAAATTTTCTTTGATTTGGTTTACTATATCATCTGTATTTACAAATTGAGTTATCCCGTATGAGTTTAGGTATGTGTTTAAAAAGCAGTACATACAATCATAGAGACATCCAAATCCGGTATTGAGTAATTTATAATTACAGCATATAACATTTTTTGAACCCGGACAATCTTGAAAAATTCTTCCTTTGAAGTTTTTTAAGATTAATATTTCCTTTGATTTGAATCCCAAAAGTTTAAGTGAACTGAGCTTTTCTTCCAGTTCACTTTCTAAATTATATGTGAAAATTTCTATATGGGGTATAAGTGCAAAATTTTTAACTATTGCATTATCGCTTATACTTTTTTCAAAGCACAGTATTCTAAATTCTTGAGCTGTTCGCATAATATTATCTTATAATTGGATTCCACCACAACATCATAAACTTAAAAAAATTATGTGGGATAACGCATAATTTTTACTCCTCGTCATTCCCGCAAAGGCGGGAAACCACTGCAAAAAAGTATTCAAATACAATGAGTCAACTTCATAGCAATGGATCCCCGTCTACACGGGGATGACGAAATAGCAACCATTATACCATGTTACCATATTTGGCTGAAGTTTATAATGTTAATTCTGCTCGCTTAAATTAATTCAATATTATAAAATAAACCTTGACAATCAATTAAAATTTTTTATTTTATACATAAAATGGAGGTTTTATGAGTTGTATTTTTTGCAAAATCATAGAAGGAAAAATTCCTTGTAAAAAAATTTACGAATCGGATACTATATTGGCTTTTCACGATATAAATCCAAGAGCTCCCGTGCATGCCTTGATAGTTCCCAAAGTGCATGTTAAGGATATTAATTCGCTCAATCCCGAACATTCTCGATTCATAGTTGATGTTTTCGATGCAATACCCGAAATAGCTAAGAAGCTCAATGTTCACAAAAGCGGTTACCGAATTGTCATAAACAATGGCAAGCACTCGGGACAAGAGGTTTTTCATTTACATTTTCATCTCATGGGCGGTGCTAAATTGGGGGTGTGAATGGAGCGTTTATTAAAAGTTCTATTGGCTTTGTTTCAAAATATTTACCGTACATGTTTCTTCTAACCCAACTCATTCATCACTATCACTGTTTCCAAAATCAGTGCCCAACAATGATCGTGTTTCAGGTTCAGGTAATGTTTGCACATCTTTCAATTGTTTTTCAATCTGTCTTGAACGTGTACCTGTTTTAGCAAGTTCTTCACTTGCACTATCTAATTTTTTCTTTGTTGCCTCCAAGACACCTGCAAATTTACCAAACTCGGTTTTTACCGCACCTAACAAAGACCAAATTTCACTTGTTCTTTTTTCAACAGCTAAACCTCTAAAACCCATTTGGAGACTATTTAAAAATGCAGAAATAGTTGTGGGACTGGCTATACTAATTCTAAGCTCATTATGAATACTTTGAAACAAATTGGGTATGCGTAAAACTTCAGCGTATAATCCCTCAAAAGGCAGAAACATAATAGCAAATTCTGTTGTATTAGGAGGGTCTATATATTTATCACGAATATCTTTTGCAAATTTTTTAATCTTACTTTCCAATTCTTTTTGTGAACGCTCAACTGCTTGTATATCTGCCATGTCATAAGCAGTCATAAGGTTTTCGTAATCAACAGTTGGAAACTTAGAATCTATAGGCAGCCATACATGTTTGTTTATATCTTCATTGCTTGGGATTTTAATAGCAAATTCTACACTCTCTTTACTGTTTGCTTTTATTTTAACGTTTACAGCATATTGATTAGGAGCAAGTACCTGTTCAAGTATAGCTGCTAATTGGTATTCTCCAAGTACCCCTTTTGCTTTAACATTAGATAAAACTTTTTTTAAATCTCCTACCCCAATAGCAAGACTTTGCATTTCTCCAAGTCCTTTTTGAACTCTATCCAAATTGTCGCTTACCACCTTGAAAGACTCTGTTAATCTTTTTTCTAATGTATCATGCAATTTTTCATCTACGGTTCTTCTCATTTCTTCAAGTTTATTATTATTGTTTTCTTGAATATCTTTTAGTTTCTTTTCTATAGTTTCCCTATTCTTTTCAAAAACTATTGCCGTTTCTTTGGTAAGATCATTAATTTTAGAAGTTAGCTCTTCTCTAATTGTTTGTATTTTATTATCAATAAGTTGTGTGAATTGGGTAAAAAGTTTAGTTAATTCTTCTCTTGCACTTTGAGCAGTTTTATTAGTCTCGTCTCTATTCATGCCAAATTCTTCACGAATAGCAAGCTCATTATCTTTAAATTTTTTTAATATTTGCTCTTGAGGATTGTTACTTTGTTTTGATTTAAATATTAGTACTATTGAAATAATTAAAAGAAGAATTATTACACCTTGAAAAACCCATAAAATATCCATATTTTTATCCTCTGAATTCAAGGGAATTATATATATTATTGTTGTCGATCTTTTTATTTTTAAATATTAAAATATTTTTTTTACCCTTTTTACATATAATAAATAGTGTATATTATTATATGTAAAAGAAGAAAATCATAATATTTCCTAACACGTAGAATTTTAATTGACACAATCTCTCACTAAAAACTAATTGAAAATGAGGAATTAATATGAGAGTAAGATTTGCCCCAAGCCCTACAGGATTTTTACATATAGGAAACGCAAGAACTGCTGTTGTAAACTATATTATGGCAAAAAAATATAATGCCGATTTTATTTTAAGAGTTGAAGACACCGATCTTGAACGAAGCACAAAAGAATCAGAAATATCCATAATGGATGACCTAAAATGGCTTGGCATAAACTGGACAGAGGGACCCGATCTGGCAGGAAACTATGGCCCATACAGACAATCTGAAAGATTTGAAATTTACGAAAAGTTCACACAAAAATTATTAGAAGAAGGCAAGGCATATCACTGCTACTGCACAAAAGAAGAACTCGAAGAAGACCGAAAAGATGCCGATGGCAATATCAAAACTTTTGAGTATTCGGGTAAATGCCGTACACTTTCACAAGAAGACAAAAGAAAATTTGAAGCAGATGGACTTAAACCAACAGTTAGGTTTCATGTTCCAAATGAAAAAAACATTACCTTTAATGATACCCTCAAAGGAGAAGTAAATTTTAACTCAAACAATATAGGCGGAGATTTTATAATAGTTCGCTCAGATGGAGTACCGGTTTACAATTACATTGTAATAATAGACGACTCCCTAATGAATGTAACACATGTCATACGAGGAGAAGACCACTTATCCAATACCCCTAAACAAATACTCTTAGCACAAGCATTGGAGTTTGCAATTCCTCAGTATGCTCATCTACCGCTTATGCTGGGAAATGATAGGTCAAAGTTGAGTAAAAGACATGGCATCACATCGGTTGATCTTTATCGAAGCGAAGGATACCTGCCCGAAGCTCTTTTTAACTATTTGGGAATGTTGGGCTGGGCATCAGAAACAGAAAACGAAATAATGTCTTTTGAAGAGTTGCTCAAAGAATTTGATATGAATAATCTAGGCAAGAGTGCTGCCATTTTTGATTTTCAAAAACTTCGTTGGGTTAACAACAACTACATAAAACAATTATCCAAAGAAAGAGTCCTTGAATTATTTACTCCATATTTGAATTATCAAATTGATCACCTGCCCAAAGATAAGTTAGAGTCTATATGCGAATTACTAAAACCTAATTGCGAAACACTTTCAGATATAGTAAAATTTATAGGAATATTCTTGGATGAAACAGTTATACCCGATGATGAAGCATCAAAAATGTTAAAAGAAGAATACTCAAAACCAATTTTAGAATCTGCAAAAGAAATTTTAGATGAAGGTTTAAACGAATCGAATTACTTAAATATTATAGAACTCATTAAAGAGAAATCAGGAAACACAGGCAAAAAATTGTTCATGCCGTTAAGAGCTTTAATCACAGGACGACTTCAAGGACCCGATTTACATTTATCCCTTCCCCTCATAGGAATCGATAAACTAAATCAAAGATTAAGTTATTGCATAAAAAATTTTTTGTAACGGTATAAGATGTCAAACTCTCACGATAAAATTAAATCAGAAACCGATCTTATAAATAAGATTGCTAACCGCATAAGAATACCCTCTCTTTTGCCTGATAAATTTATCGGCATAGGAGACGATTGTTCTGTTTTTAAAATTTCAAAAAACAGGTATGCCCTGTTCACAACAGATATGAGTATAGAAAATAAACATTTCATTATCAATAAGTCTACTCCTTTAGAAATAGGCTATAAGGCTATGGTCTCAAATATATCGGATATTTCTGCCATGGGGGGGTATCCGATATGTGCCCTTGTATCGCTTGGAGTTAGCAACACCATTAATGAAAATTTTATTCTTAAACTATATGATGGCATGAACGAGGCTTTAAAGCCAACTAATTGTATAATTTCAGGCGGGGATATTTCAAAGTCAACTGAACTCGTAATAAGCATAACTATCTATGGCGAGTCACATAGAAAACCCATACTGAGACAGGGTGCATTAGTTGGAGATGACATTTTCGTTACAGGTTCACTTGGAGGCTCAAAAGCAGGTCTTGATTTTATATTTGGTAAACATGCATTTTCACAATGTTACAACACATTTCTTTACAGGCACAATAATCCTCCTAATAGAAGTAATATGGTTGACATATTATTAAATAACTATGAAATTACATCTATGATAGATGTTTCTGATGGTTTGCTTTTGGATTTAAGCCGGATCGCAGAAAAATCGAAATGCGGTTTTATATTGTATCCAAACGAAATAAAACCACATAGAAAACTTAGCAATTATTGTAAAAGATTTGGATACGATATAAATGAATACATCTTATATAGCGGCGAAGAATACGAATTATTGTTTACCGGAAAAGCGAAGACAGAACAAGCAAATATAAAAAAGATAGATCCAACCGAAAAAGGGCAGATAGAGCCACCAAGTATAAAAAAAATAGGCACAATAATAGAAGACGGTTTCTTTTTACATACAGACGATGCCGTTATTCCAATTGATGCCTTAGGATTTGATCATTTTTCATAGAAAATATTTTACAAAGGATTGAAATGATGAAAAAAATTAGACTAACGTTTATTATTTTATTCGTTTCACTATTTACTTCATGTAGTGAGATGCCCTCAAAACTCCCCATGGGAGAACATTCATATAAGCTCATAATGAATGGAACAGAAATAGGAAGCACTATTACTTCAACCACTATATCAGAAAATATTTTCATAGTTGATACTATAATGACTATGGAGATAGGCTCTATAAAAAATGTAAGCAGGCAAATAATAAAAGAAACTTTAAATTTTGAGCCTATAAGTTTTGAGTCTATTCATACAACAAGCACAGAAGATAATACTCAAGTAATTTCATGGTTAGCCAACTTTGACGGCAAAAAAATAATACTCAAAACCGACAATAGCACAATAGAGTTCGAGCCGAGTGAACAATTTATATTTGACGGTAATTTTATATTAAACGAATTTATAGCCCAAAAATTTAAGAAAAATTCTATCATATCGACTAAGATGTATGACCCCACTCTTGAACCCGAAGCTCTTATTCCGGTTAAAGCAAAATATTTGGGAACAAAAAAAGTTAAAATCAACAATAAATCAAAAAGAGTTTTACATTTAGTTTTAGCCATCGAAAATTTTAGGAATATAGATGTTTACATGGACTCAAAAGGAGTAGTCCAAAAATCAGTAATGATTATGCTCAACAATAGAATTGAACTTGTTATAGATCCAAAACACAATGAAACCAAATAAACTTAAAATTGCATTTTTAATTATAGTTTTAACATATACATGCATATACTCTCAAAGCTATACGGTTAAACTTAGAAAGTTTAACAAATTGGTATACTCTGAAATAGTTTCTCGTTACGAAATTTTTTCTTCAAATAAGGCATTTGAATTACCGGAGACACCATTTCAGTCTATATTATCACAAAGAAATACCTCAAAAGGTAGAATAATTAGAATTAAGTCGGGAAATATCGAATACGACGATAAAAACTTTATCAATGATGAAAAAATATCCATACCAAGAAAAATAGAATCCAATTTACAGCACGATTTAAGAAAATACCTTGAAGATACCGTATTTTTAACATTGAACTCGTCTGAAATAGTTAATGCCACAAAAAATTTTAACCCCTCAGATAAAGACTTTATCAGCAAAATAGAAAATTTTGTTTATAATCATATCACAAATAAAACACTTGGAATACCCTTATTGCCTGCCGCAAACATAATGAGGCAAAGAAGCGGTGCTTGCACCGAACACTCGGTGTTAGCCATAGCTCTCCTTAGAAAATGCAAAGTGCCTGCACGTGCAGTAATTGGAGCAGTATTAACTCCTGAATTTTTGGGAGAACGCAATGTCTTTGTCTACCACATGTGGGTAGAAGCATACATAAACGGAAAATGGGAACTTGTCGATGCAACAAGCCCCGGCATTAAGCACCCTAATAGATACATTGCTTTTGCCTATCACAGCTTAAAATCGGCAATGCCTCTCAATGTTTTAGGTGCTATGGGGGTAATTAGTGATATGAGTATTACTTATATTAAAAATTAGTGAAGACTACCATCAACATACTGCCCAATCTTTCTAATCTCAAAGTTTACAACATCTTTAAGTGTTAATCCAGCTAATTGCAGTATAATAGAATCGGCTCTAATTGAATTTTCTGTTCCTGCACTAAGGGTCATCTCAATTACATTATTCTCTTTGAAAAAGACTTTTAAAACAGCCTCATCAAATAATACTTCACTTGTTTTGCTTTTAGTGGTCTTGTAAAGCAATGGCTTAAAATCAATATTTTGTTTTATCTTATCAAACACTTCATTATTTTTTACTTTAAACTCATATTCAAATGCTTTTATCATAGTCATCAATGGTTTCTTTTTGTTCATGTACTCAAACGATAAAAGTTCAATTCCCTCAGGAAGCGAAGCATTAAAAGTTTCTAAGGCTTCTTTATGAGGCATTGAATAAATTTCAACATCACAAATTTCAGAAAGACTTTCAATCCCCAAAGGTACAGGATACCCAAATGCCAATTTTTCTTGTTTGTTAAATCCCTGACTAAAAGAAACTGGTATTTTGCTTATTCTAAGAGCTCGCTTTATTATTTCTATGAAATCTATGTGGGGAATATATTTTGCCCGCCCGACTTTTTTCATTTTTAAACGTAAGATTTTTAAAGTTAAAAACTTTTTTTTAAGTTCATCTATTCCCAAACTTGAAATTTTAAGTGAATCTAATACTTTTTCTTTTGGTTCAAATTTAGATAAATCGATATTCTTATTTTTTCTCGATTCAATTATTTTTTCAAATCCTGTATCTATCACAGACCAAGGCAGTACTTCTTCGGGAGGTCTGCTTGCAAGATATTTTTTCCAATTAGGTAATTCGTTTAGATTTTTTTCCCATAGATCATATCTAAAAAATTCACGCCATGAATCCATACGGCATCCGTCTTGATATGATTTTACTATCACATCTGTAAGGTCTTCATCTCCTCGTGCAAGTATTCCTTCAAGCAGTGTGCCTTTCACATCATGACTTTTAACTTTTATCGAGCGAGGTAATCCTCGCTTTATTTTGAGTATTTGTTCATCAAAATATTCCATGCTCTGTTGAGCTTCTCTTTCAAAAGGCGTGTGGGGTTTTGGCACAAAAGGTGAAATGGCTATACTCATTTCAATTTGTTTTCGTGTTAGGTAATGTATTTTTTTTATAAGGTTTATTATAGACTCGGCTTCGTCTACCTCTTCGCATAGTGGCAATCCTATCATAAAATAAAACTTAATGCGTTTCCATCCTCGTTCATGTATATGCTTGATGATTGCCAATAGTTCTTCTTCATATACTTTTTTGCCTGCTTTTTCTCGCAGGAGGGTTGATGCCGATTCTACTGCAAATGTTAAAGATGTTTTTCTTAAATCGCTTACCGATTCTATAATTGGCAATGTGTTCATATCCACCTTCAAAGAAGGTAATGATATTGACACCCCACGCTCATTCAAAACAGGAAGCAATCTCTCAAGCAGTACAGGCAAATGCTTGTAATCGCTTACCGATAAAGAAGATAAAGTGAGCTCATTATATCCTGTGGCATCGAGTATTTCTATTACCCGCTCTTCTATTTTTTCGGGCGGATATGACCTATATGGCAGTTCATAAAATCCAGAATGGCAAAACTTGCACAAATTATAACATCCTCGAGTAATTTCGATAACTGCTCTTTCTTGTGAAACTCGCACATTAGGTATTAATGGTTTCCGGGGATCGGATAATTCACATGATCTGTAAACTCGCTTCTTGACAACAGGTCCTTTGGAGTCTTTATAATTTTGAGGCAGTAAAAATCCTTCTATTTTTTGAAGCTGTTTTATCTTTTCAATTCGGGTTAATCCGCCATCCTTAGCCTCTAAAAGAATTTCGGCTGCTTCTATTAAGCCCTCCTCTCCATCGCCTAAAAATACGGCATCAACTATTCCACTCAAAGGAAACGGATTTGAAGCAGCCTGCCCCCCTATCATTATAATGGGATCGTTTTCTTTTCTATCTTTGGAGTAAAGTGGTATGCCTCCCAAATCAATTATTTGCAATATATTAGTACACAAGAGTTCATGTGCATAATTAAATCCTATAATGTCAACATTGCAAAGCGGGGTAAAGGTTTCAAGAGTGTATAGGTTTAATTTTAGTTTACGCAGTTCTGTCTCATAATCGGCAGATACGGCAAACACCCTTTCGCAAAATACTTTGTCGAGTTTGTTTATCCTGTCGTATAAAATCTTTATGCCATTGTTTGACATTCCAATTTCATATAAATCAGGGTACGATATTACCATGCGAAGTTTGGCATTTTCTTTAACAATGGAGTTTATTTCACCCCCTATATATTGAGCCGGTTTCTGGACAGAAAGAAGCAGCTTTTCAAGCTGCTCAAAAGAATAGCTATTCATATAACTAATCCCATTTATAGATGGCTACTCCGCTCCTGTTTACATGAAAAGAATATAAGTCGCCGCTTCTATCTGTAAACAATTTGGAATAAAGATATCTTTCGGTATCAAATCGTATTCCAAGATTATTCAATATTGTTCCACTCATATTCACTATGAGAAATCTAATTCTTCGCCCATCCATATTCCAAAAATACATATTCCTATCATTCACTAATGCAAACAAAGCATTTTTAAGATTTTGTATTTCAATTATAGGTTTTCCAAGTTTATTATTGCTCATCGAAAACTCGTATACAGTTCTATGTTTTAGACGATTTTCAAAATAATAAGCCACGCTTATTATTACCGCATCTTTGTTTTGGTATGGCCGCACTTCTTCGATTTTTCCTGTATAAACATCTCTTCCATGTGTTTCGCTAAAAGAGAGTTTTCCAAAATCAAAAAAGTAATCCCGCCTGGCATCGGTAAATCTGTAAAGTGTCCAGTTTTCAAAAGAACGCGACACTACAAGCAGTCTGTTTTTATCATCAATTGTCATTGAATCTATATATAGAAAAGGTAAATCTGCTGTCCCGCCCTGTCCTATTGTAGAAATCAGTCTTCCATTTTTATCGAACATAAGTATAAAAGAAGATACAAAGTTTGAATCTCTTGAGAAGTTTCCTGATTGTGTCAATCTGTTTTGAACATATATCCTGTCAGATGAATCCATTGCACAAAGTCCTATGGAACTAAAATTGAAGTTTGAAACATTATGCTGGCTTGAATCTATATCTCTCACATTTCCGATTATCAATTCGGGTTTAGAATTTTTTGATAATACTTGTACACGTTTTGAATTATCATCTGCCATAAGGATTTTATTTCTATGCACATAAACTTCAAAAGAAAGTTCTGTCATTGCATGATTATCTACGGCGAGTTTTACATTGCCGGGTTCTGTTCCATTGTCTATAAAAATCACCTCAGCAGGAGATAAATCTGTAACTCGCCACCTAGCACAAGAAATTACAGTACCGGTTAAAAAAATCAAAATTATCAGGGTAATTATTTTCTTCATTTAAATTCTTTCCTTGTTTTTAATCTTTTTACTTTATAGAGTTGGGGTGTTATTTTATCAAGGAAAATTTTTGGCTTGATTTTGAGATTATTTACCTCCTTTAATAATAACCATAATAATGCCAATAGTATGATAATGTTTTCCCTTTTTCGTGATAGTAGGCTACACTTTTTATATCATCAACTGTTAAAAAACCTAAATCATAAGCTTCTTGAAGTTCGTAAAAGGTTCCAACTAAATCATAATAACCACCAACAGAAATTGCCTCTACTTTCCAAACAAGTATTCTATTACTATTTTCATAACGAAATAATATACCAGCAATGGTTTCTTCCCATGGCATATTATTTAATATACCATTTTGGGGAATACTCATCATTGCCACAACACAATCATTTATAATTATAGGGATACTGTAGTCTCGGGGAGTAAGAAGATGATGCTCATCAGCATCAATATAATTGTAGGAACCATAATATTTTTCAATCCCAACATAGCCACCTGCATCATATTTAGGAGCTCCATAGATAGGTCTTAAATAAATATCGTAATAATTATCTATAATACGCTCCATAATTCTATGGTGTAATCCGGCATGATTTTCAAGATTTATCTCTCTCAAATTATAATAATGAGCTATATTCCTCACATCTTCCTTAGTTAATAAACCCTGATTATATACTTCTCGCAATTCATAAATTTGTCCTTCTTTCCAAAGGTAAATCATCTCACAACAGCCAGTATGTGGAAATAATGTTTCCTCAATAATAAAACCTAAACTGCACCAACGTCCTGCATCAATTAGAAACGAGGAATATCCATTATAAGTACCACAATATCTAGTATAAGACCAAAAATTGTATATGTCTTCGTACTTGTAATAACCTAAATAATCCTCTGCAATTTGATTTTCTATTTCCATGCTCAAACCGGCATGATAATTTGCTATTCGCATTATTTCTCTCAAACCAAGTAAACCTTGGTTTAAAGCGGCTTGCAATTCATAAAAACATCCATTCTTCCAAACGATAATTCTATTCTCATTACTATAGCGAAAAAATGGACCATAAATTGCATCGAAAATAACTTCACATTCTGCATCATCATACTCACCATATTTACTAAATATCATTACTGCAGTACAATCATCATAAGAGCCATAATGTTTTTCAATCCAAACATCTTCTATAGCGGCATCAGCAAATTTAGGCTTAATGTAAATGTCTAGATAATCTTGCCTTATCTGTTTTTCTGTTTCTGTGCTTAAAAAAGGTTCGAAGTCAAAAAATGTACGATTAATATCATCAGAACTAGGACCCACATGATAGACATCGCTTCTCGCTTCAAGAAGCTTGACAACTTCCAGCATTTTTTCTTTTTTTCTTTCCGTTAACACTACTGTAATAGAAAATATTCTTCTGTATGTACTAGTATTTATTAACATGTTCAATCTAATACGCTCTTCAAGCCCAGACCAATCTCCGGTCCTTTGAGCTTCAAGCTGCATAGCAACTATTCGTGCAGAACCTGCAGTATATTCGTAAACATTAATACAGTTAACTTCTTGGAAATCATTAGGTTTGTATGTTTTTTCGATAAGACCTATGCTTGCTTCATTGGTTAAAATTATAGACACCTCAAATTTCAATGTATCTACCGGTACTGTTCCCCACTTAGCATACAATGTAGTATCATACTTTTTATCCCAATCCCTTACACTTATTAGATCATTAGTATAATATATTGTTCCATTGATTTCTTCATCAGGTTTCTGATTATCTGCTTCAGAAACATAGTAATATCCTATAAAATGGTATCCTGGTTTTGTGGGAGATAGTTCTACATTAAGATCGGGCATTGCTTCTCCAAATTTTACTTTTATAGGTTCAAGCATTCCATCTCCACCGTTGTTGTAGAAGCTTATCGTATAAGTTTCTACGTTCTCTGAATATCCACAGCCAACAAGTACAATGGAACCCATTATAATTAGCCCATAAATAAAAAAACATTTTTTTTAATTTAGCATAATGAAACTCCTAAAATCATAAAAGAAAATTACAAATTATCATTTATAGTTTATAAAAAATACTACATTTTTGTCAATAAAAAAAGTAATTTTTTCACAAAAATTACTCCACAAACTCATCCTAAACTCTTCTCGCTCCGAGAACAGTTATCAGAAACGATGAAAGCAAAGCAATATAGGCATAAGTATTGATTTGAGTAATAGCCGATAACATTCCAAGTGAACTTCCAACAATAATTGCAATCAGTGCCGTCTGTTTTTTTATTTTAAACCTGCCATGAAAGATAATACCTACAAAAACCGGAACTACAACACCGCAAACATAAACATCGTTTGCCATCAGCAAAAAACCTATTATACTGCGATCCATAAATGTTAGAAACATGGAGGCTAAACCAAGAATGAGAACACATGCTCTGCATGTATTCGTATCCTTTTTTCTAAATATGTCATTCGACATTACAGTCGCCGCCGTAATCAAACATGAATCGGCAGAAGAAACAATGGCACTTATTAAAGTAATCGAAACCATATAAAACAGCCATTTAGGTAAAACTAAATCAAACAATGTGTTCAAAACATCATCAGGTTTTGTGGTATCGGGGATTATCCCATTTGCATAAAGTCCAATCATCACAATGATGATAGCTCCAACGAAAAGCCCTCCTACAGCAAGCATTCCTCCTTTTTTTGCTTCAGTTTCACTTTTAGCACTCAAAATCCTGCCAAAGAGCATTGGGCAAACAATATAGCTTCCTCCAACAATCAGCAAATAATAAATCATCTTGCTTAGCGGAAATTGATCATTATAAATCTCAAGCTTGGTTTCGGCCGAAAAATCATTATTAAGAAAGAGCCATGTCAAAAGAGAAATCAATCCAACAAAAATAATTAAAATCTGAATTCTGTCAAACTTCATCACGGTTAATTGTCCGCCTAAAAACGTATGCAAGACAATGACAGCAGTAGAAATCATCAAAACCACAAAATGAGGAAGCAAGGTCAAAGCTGTGACAACTTTTGTCATAGCCGTCAACTGTGCAGCAAGTATCGCAGTCCACGCTATAACTATGATAATCGAGACAATGGGCTTACACGACGAAGAAAGAAAAGTATCCACAGTTTCAGACATGGTAAGCTTTTCTGTTCGTCTTACTTTTTTTGCCACAAACAGAGTTAAAATTAAAAGCCCAATAGCTCCGCTTCCAAGCCACCAAAAAGCAGGAGTACCAACAGAAAAAGCAAGACCTATCATTCCAATAGTTGCCGATGCTCCAATACATGAAGTTATAATCGAAAACCCCACTGTTCGATAAGAAGCATTTCTACCGCTTACAAAATATTCTGATGTCGAGATTCCGCTCTTTCTAATTACAAAAATTAGCAAAAAAGAAACAAGAATGTAAGATGATAAAAGAATTATTCCCATTGCTTTTCCTTTATAGAATGATAGATGGCATTGACTAATATTATAATTTCATCTCGACTTATGATAAATGGCGGCATAATATAGATGAGCTTGCCAAATGGTCTGATGTTGACATTGTGTTTGGTTATGAAATAGTTTTGAATTTTTGCCGTATTGACTTGACGCTCCATTTCGACTACACCAATGGCACCAAGAACTCTTACATCTACAACACCTTCGAGACCTTTGATTTTTTCCATTTCCTTGTTCATGATTTTTTGGATATTAAAAACTTTTTCCTGCCAGTTATATGATTTAAGCAGATTTATACTTGCATCTGCAACATTGCATACCATGGGATTTGCCATGAATGTTGGTCCGTGCATTAAACAGCCTCCATCTTTTGAAATGCCATTTGCAATTTCTTTTGATGCCATTGTTGCAGCAAGGCTCAAAACTCCGCCTGTAAGTGCCTTTCCCACACACATTATATCAGGCTCTATGCCTGCCCACTCGCAAGCAAACATTTTTCCCGTTCTTCCAAATCCTGTTGCAATTTCATCCAAGATAAGAATGATTTTATTTTCATTACAAAGTTTTCTTATTTCTTTTAAGTATTCGGGACTATACATCCACATTCCGCCGGCTCCCTGAACAATAGGCTCTATAATGAAAGCAGCTATCTCTCCTCGATTTTTTTTGATAATACTGCGTATCTCATCCATGTCTCTTTTTTCGAGTCTTTCATTAAATCGACGTAATGGGCGTGATACGAAAATATGCTTCGGGAGAATTTTTTCAAACTTTATATGCATCCCATTGACAGGATCACAAACACTCATCGCACCCAAAGTATCGCCGTAGTATCCTCCTCTGGGAGTAATAATCAATTTTTTTTCTACCTTTCCTACAGCATACCAATATTGAAGAGCCATCTTTAAGGCAACCTCAACCGCTACCGAACCCGAATCACATAGAAAAACATGGTTCAAAGATTTAGAAGTTATCGAAAGCAAGTTCTTACACAAGTTCACAGCAGGCTTATGAGTAAAGCCCCCAAACATGATGTGGGGCATGGCATCTGCCTGATTTTTCAAAGCCGAAATCAATTTTGGATGACGGTAGCCATGAATGGCACACCACCAAGACGACATTCCATCGATGAGTTGAGTGCCATCCTTTAATTTTATGTGTACGCCCTTTGTCTCTTCTGCATGATAAACCAGTAAAGGGTCGATTGTTGAAGTATATGGATGCCAAATGTGTTCCCTATCGAATTTAAGAATATCTTCTTCTTCTTTTAAGTTTTTCTCGTTCTTTT
>Ga0099364_10005806_pt1 | contig 18187 bp, 21 predicted proteins | sample TergutTh196P3_FD_73070 | JGI IMG/M metagenome (GOLD analysis project Ga0099364, IMG submission 73070) | Microcerotermes parvus P3 segment gut microbial communities from Pointe-Noire, Republic of the Congo - Th196 P3 | ecosystem: Host-associated > Arthropoda: Insects > Digestive system > Gut ...
TGCCAGGTACGCCAGTCACCCTTGAAGTCGATGCTGGTGGTGACCCTGATCTCACCTACCTGTGGCAGACCACCAACTCTCCATGGAATGACGCTCCGGGTACTAACGACGAAACAGAATACACGGTCAACACCACCACGCCGGGTACCTATGAATTTCGCGTGCTCGTCTCCAATTCAGGCAACGCGCCGGTCGAGGGCGATGGACATACGACCACAAGCGACACTATTACCATCGTCATATATGGACCACCAACGGAGGGAGCAGGTGCCTACATCAGTACGAGTTCGAGCGCTAACACTGGCACACAGACGACCGCGACACTGGCACACGACGACCCCGTCCCGCCACGTCTGTTTATCACGAATCCGACCACTCCACACGGCTCACTTATGCACCTGTGGCAATACTCGACGACGAGCGCGACGGGACCGTGGACCAACGCCACATCAGGTGGCCACACCACTAACACCTACACCGGTCTTCCTGCAACACCGGGCACCTACTACGTACGCTGTCTGGTCTCTAACGACGGCAGCACACCGGGTACTACCAGCAACACCTGGACCAGCAGCAATGCTACGGTAGTGCGCGAAGGAGCTGGCATCGGGGGCGATCCTATCACCATAGGCAACCCGCAGCGCATCGTTATCGATGGCATACCGTTCTGGCGCATTGCAAGCAGCGGTGACTATGACTTAATCGTGACCCAGTACGTCTACGGCACTAACCCAGCCGTTGACTTTACCGGCAGTGGCGGACCACCATTCAATGCAACCGGCAACGGCAGTTATTGGCTCTCGAACAGTGCCTCAGGGTCGACACCGAGTGCGGTATCTAACCTGCAAGCCTCGATGGACACGTGGTGGAATGCACTGACCCCTGCCACCCATCCAGACCTTAACGCCTATGCGGTCCAAGCCGACTTTGGTAACGCCAGCGGCATCATTACCGGTGCGGTCGACACACGCAACTTTGGCGTTGAAACAGGCCTTACCACGCAAAACGCCGGAAGTATTGCAAACGTGAACTTCACGACCTTCCCTCAGGCTCAGTCAAGGCCCTCAAATCCGGTACGCGCAGCTGCTGCGAACACTACCTCGACTACAGCTGGCATAGGTATCGTTACCTTCGCGCTCTCCGGAACCGAAATCTTGCGCTACTTCCCCAACACCGCTACCGGAGGCAGTGGAGCTGCCGATGGTCCTACGACCGATACCGCATGGCGTCGCATTGGTCGCGGAGCCGGTGCTAATCACGCAGGCACCACGACAGCCCGCAGTTGGTGGTCTCGCTCGCGCGGTAGCATTGCTACCTACGCGGGCTACGTGGATGCCGATGGTTCTGTGGACGGCTCATGGGGTCGCGTGAGCAGCGGTGGTACGTGGAACAATCCCGGTGGCGCTACGATTACCAATACCAGTTGCGGTCTGCGCCCCGCTCTGTGGGTGAGGCGTTAACACCGAGGAGGCATCTGCTACACTAGCCAACGCAGTCGCAAGGCTGTAGGAATGAGTTACGATGCACCAGAGCAGAGCGGTCTTCCGCCGCTATCTGGTACTGGCAGTGGTTGCGGTCTCCGGGCACGTCTGCCACTACGGCGGCTTACGTGAACAGCAATGGGACCGTGACGGGCAATACTGCCACCAATGCGCTCGGCGTGCGTCCAGACTTACCCGCAAAACCCTTCCAAGCGAAGTGGACTGTGCCAGGGAGTACGTGTCAAGCGGCACGTAGAGAGCAGGTAAGGGAACTCATCTCCTTTCGCGTAATGCTCTTTGTGGGGTGTGGCGAAAAAGGGAAACGCACAGGCTCGGACGGCTGCTACCCGCACCATCCGGGCCTGTGCACATTCTGAGTCGAATATCTCACATTAGGATGATAACTTTGGTATAATTATACAAAACTTCACAATATAATGAGAGGTTATGACATGGTTAATCGTCCCTATTATTTGGATTGGTTGAGCCGTTGGCAAGATAAAGACATGGTAAAGGTTCTTACCGGGCTGAGGCGCAGTGGCAAATCAACTATTATGAGGATGTTTCAAGAACAACTTCAAGCCACGGGGATATCTGATGCTAATATCATCTCTATCAATTTTGAGAGTCTTGACGAGGATTACCCACTCAGACACAAGGAGCTCTATCGTTATATTGTCGATCGGCTTGCCCCAACAGGAACAAACTATGTTTTTCTGGACGAAGTGCAACACGTCGACGAGTTTGAGCGTGCAGTAAATGCGCTACACGTGCGCCAAGACATTGATCTCTATATCACAGGCTCAAACGCGTATTTTCTTTCAGGAGAGCTGGCCACCTTCTTGACTGGCCGATACGTTGAGATAATGGTGTTTCCGTACTCGTTTAAGGAATACTCCATGGCCGTTGAGGAGGCCGATTTTGATCGATACCTCACCTATGGTGGCCTGCCTTATGCAGCTACGCTTACCGGAGAACAAGAAGTTATGGATTACCTTGCAAGCGTATTTGGCACAATTATCCTCGAAGACATTGCTAAGCGTAGGCCGAAAATGGACATGAATGCATTTATGGCTACTGCCTCTTTTTTGGCAGATAATGTCGGTAATGTAAGCTCAATAAAGCGCATCTCCGATGGTCTATCCGAGCAAGGGTCACGAGTTTCTCAAGGCGCAGTGCGTGAGTATCTTGAAGCACTCATAGAGAATTTTTTGCTCTATAAGGTACAACGTTTTGATCTTAAAGGTAAGGAGTACCTCAAGACACTTGAGAAGTACTATCTCGGAGATCTGGGCTTTCGTTTTTGGTTGCTTGGGAAACGTGCAGGTGATGTGGGGCATCGTCTCGAGAACATTGTGTATCTAGAGCTTCGCCGGAGATATTCTCGTGTGGCTATTGGTAAGCAAGAGACACAAGAAATCGACTTTGTGGCTATGAACGAGCGCGGCCCCTCTTATTTCCAGGTAAGCCAAACCATAGCAGATGAGAAAACACTCGCGCGCGAGCTAAGGTCGTTGCAACGGCTCGATGATAACTATCCGAAGGTGCTCCTTACACTTGATACTGTTGGCATCGGCAATTTTGAGGGTGTGGAGCACATGAACCTCATTGACTGGTTGCTCGAATAACGCAACGGTTTCTCGAGGAAACTAGTTTGCCGAGAGCTAGCGAAATTTGCTACACTGGAAACGATAGTTACGAGCAAGTCAATATAACGCGACATGCGTTTTTTTGCATGAAATGAGGGCAATATGAGCACAATTGAGAAAACCACACGGGGGGGGGGGGCCATCGCAAAATAGCGTAGAGCCCTCTTCTACGAGCGCTGTCAGTAGCGCAAATCCTACTTCTAACACTACGAATACACCGCGCAGCCGCAAGCGTCAAAACACCACCATAGCCATCATAATTGCACTCCTCTTGCTCTTGCTGGGTGCCTTTGCGTGGGGTACGATGCAGCGTGCGATTAACCAGTTTGCGAGCCTGAACACACCGCGCGCAGTCCTACACGATGAATTCAGACGAATCGATGCTGCCGAGTGGCAAAAGAGAGTATGGGTACAAAATAGTGGCAACTCACCTTTCATAGCACGCATTTCAGCATCAGAGTTTATGCAATGGGTTGAAAGTGAAGACTGGACGCGCGGGCGCAACATCATAGAAGGCATTCCTTTTGCTGACCCCATTCCGGCAGCTATAGAAACAACGCTTACTCCTACCCTTGATTCAGACACGTGGGGAGCAGATGGCACCCTCATTGATACGCAAACGGCTTGGTTTAACGTTACCGCCGACATGTGGTCGATACGAGGCCTGACTGACCTAGCAAGCCTTACCCAAGCAGCTCCTGCACGCGGACACGCAGCTGATGGCGAGCCATTCAGTCAATACTGGGACTGGACTCAGCCTCATCTGTTGACCTATGCGCAGTGGCAGACTAACCACACCACCAATCCTTCGAGCAACCTCGACAAATGGGTGCTTGCCGATGACGGCTACTTCTACTACACCTCTGTCATCCGACCAGAGACTAACACGCTCCCTTTGATGACCGGCGTGAGCGCCGCGTCAGGCTTTGATCCACTCAAGCATGCTTTCTATTACGCCATCGACATCCAGATGGAAGTCGTCACCCAAGAAGATGTGGGTGCCATGAAAGACGGCCTCGTACCCAGCAGTGGCACCGATGGTGTGCCGCTCCGCGCTGCATCAACGCAGGGTAAGGCGATACTGGATAGCATTAACTGGAATCTGACACCTCCTATCGGTGGCTTTAGCATCACGATAAACGGCATCTCTGAAGACGTTAGCAACACAGACCGGCTCATCGAGGTCGTGCAAAACGACACCGTGACCTTTGAGGTCAACGCCATCTCAACGGGCGATCCGCTCTACTACCAGTGGCAGTTGGAGAATTCTTGGACCGACATCTCTGGTGCCACCAACGCAACCTACAGCCCGCCGACGACTACGGCAGGCTCTGAGAACTATCGCGTACTGGTGTCAACTGAAAGTGACCCGGCAGAGCGCGATGCAAGCAACACGACCATCTCTGCTGTTATTACGCTTGAGGTCGAGGCGCTGCCAATCGATCCACTGGCCCCGCAGTCTGCCGTAGGTACGATACCGGTGCGCACCAACATCCCCAACTCTCATGCGGTCAACCCGCCACATCGTGTCCTCTTCGATGGGGTGCCCTTCTGGCGCATTGCCAGCGCCACTCATGAAGGTAAGACCTACTACTTAATCGTAACTCAGTACCTCTACAGCCACGGCACCCCGTTTAATCCGACAACAGCTGACGGTAACTTCTGGCTCTCGCGCACGGGTAGCGCAAGCACCAAATCTAGCCTGATGACGGCAATGGATGCGTGGTATAACGCCCGAGGACCACAGTTGAAAGCTGCTGCTGTGTTCCCGGCTTTTACCGGCACCATTAATCAGACGACACCGACAAGCTCGACCTTTGGTACCGAAGGCATCACAGGTATGCCGACCCAAGCAACCTGGATCACAGGCAACAACTGGTTTACGGCTAACTCTAACCGCTACGTCAACGGTCAGTCTCGCCCCAGCGCTGTACTGGTAGGCTCGGCGAGTGCCAACACCCAGCCTCTCACCGGTGGCGGCATCGTGGCCTTCCCGCTTTCCGGTACCGAAATCCTGGCATATTTCCCCGATTCGCAAGCAGCTGCTTCTGGCTCAGGTAACGCTAATGCTGGGACGAGCGATGGCCGCCTCGGCCGATCGGCTACAAACCCAGACGGATCTGCTGGGCATCACTGGTGGGCCAGAACGCGGGGCAGCGGCGCCCTCATGGCGGGCGGCGTGTACTCGCTTGGGATGGCGTACTTCGGGTTTGGCGGGTTGAGCAACACCGGCATCTGGGGCTCTAACGCGGAATCCGTGCACAACGTCGGTAGCACTGACATCGCGCATCGCCCAGCCCTTTGGGTGGTCATGCCATAGGGAATCGTTTTCTTGAAATAATTTATGGATTTCCTAAGGCAACTCCGCAATATGCCTCCGCACACCGAGAGATTGATAGTATAATGGACGCATTCAGTAGGTTGTATTATAGAGGAGGACACGATGGAGCTTAAGGGATCACGTACCGAGGCCAATCTGGAGACCGCGTTTGCCGGTGAGTCGATGGCTCGTAACAAGTACACGTACTTCGCCGGACAGGCGCGCAAGGATGGCTTCCAGCAGATTGCGGCAATCTTTGAGGAGACCGCTCACAATGAGATGGCGCATGCGAAGATTTGGTTCAAACTGCTCAATGGTGGCGAGATTCCCGCGACACCTGAAGCACTGCTCGCGGCTGCCGAAGGTGAGAACTACGAGTGGACCGACATGTACAAGAACTTCGCCGAAGTCGCACGTGAAGAGGGCTTTAACGATATCGCCGACTTGATGGATGGCGTTGCCGCCGTCGAGAAGGAGCACGAGGATCGCTATCGCGTACTGCGTGACAACGTGATGAATGGGCGCGTGTTCGAGCGCGAGGAGGCTCAGGTGTGGTACTGCCGCAACTGCGGTCATCTGCATATCGCTGAGGCTGCGCCGGAGATGTGCCCGGTGTGCGCGCATCCGAGGGCTCACTTTGAGATCCACGCCACCAACTTCTAAGCGTACGAGGTACCGTCTAAGTCGCAAACGAAAAGAGGGCGCTTATGCGCCCTCTTTTTTGTGGCCGGTCAGTGACTTCACTATCCAGTAATAGAGTGGAATCGTGAGGAAAATCATCCACGTCGGATGCCAGATGCCATAGAAGAACCCAATCCCGAGGTACACGATTACGGTAAAGATAGGGAACGGAAACGCAAGCCAGACGCTCTTGCGATGGTCGTGGCCATACTGTTTGAGAAAATCACTCCACCCTTCGTATCGCTTGCCGTTAATGTAGACACCATCCCAGCCAACATGCACCTCTTCGCCGTCCGTTTGGCTCTCTTTTACGTGGATGCCCTTCCAACTCACGTGCACCTCGTCATCACCGTCTTTGACATGTACACCATCTTTCCACGAGATGTTGACGTAATCACCGTCCTTGGTCTCGGCCTCAGCTGTGGCTTCGGCTTCGGTCTCTTCAGAATCACTCGTACCGCTGCCCTCAGCTGCCTCTGTTGCTTCGGCGTCGTTCTGCTCTTGTGCACGGTCTTGTGCCTCGAAGGCGACGTCGTCCTCAATAGTGCTATCCACATAGAGCAAATCATCGAGTGACACCTCGTACAACTTTGCCAACGCAATCAGATTATCGGTATCGGGCGAGGACTCCGAGCGCTCCCACTTTGACACTGCCTGGCGTGACACCCCGAGTTGTGCAGCAAGATCTTCTTGCGAGTAACCCGCCTCTCGCCGCCGCTGCGCCAACCGCTCTGCAATCTCTACATTCATGACCAACCTCTTTCGTGTTCCATATCAATAGTACCTGTAATTAAGATTACGGTTGCGAAAGATATGCCGCCACCTATTCTGGTTGGAGTTTTCCCCATTTCCCGCAACTCCCGGTTGCGACGCACCTATCACCATAATTTATGGTAATATAACCATAATATGTAGTTATAGGAGGCACGATGGAATCAGCAGAAAACATAAGCCAACTCCAAATAGCAGGGCAGATGGAAACTATATTCGGAAGTAAAACGGCTGCTTGCGTGCTGCTTTTCCTCGAATCGTACGGTTCTGGCTACGGAGCACAGATTGCCCAAACTTTCAGTATACCCCTCAATGGTGTACAGCAGCAGTTGCGCAAGTTTGAGGCCGAAGGGATCTTAGTGAGCTATACGGTGGGAAAAACGAGAGTTTTCAAGTTCAACCCTCGCGGCACAACGGTGCGCAATCTTCGTCAATTTCTTGCTGCTGAATTAGAGTTTCTCAAATCAGAGACCAGCAGTTTTCCACCTGAAGCGTATCGGAAATACTTCTTTCAGCGACAACGCCCGCGGCGTAGTGATAAGCCTCTAGACCTTGTCTCAGAAAGGTTGCGCCAATGATTCCTATCACCAAAGACACAACACTAACGATAGCAGTAAGATAGCCGGGTCCACCTCATGTTGCTAGGCGTATCTCACACAGGCGAGCCGACACGGGAATACATACACCTACGCCGACCTTGCAAGGAAGATGTGCGGGCCATTTTCGATGGGTGGGCGTCCGATTCAGAGACAACTCGCTATGTGGGCTGGCCTACACATCAAACGCTCGATGACACGTACGCCTTTATAGCGTTCAGTGACGACCAGTGGCAAAAGTGGGGATGCGGTCCGCTCCTAATAGAACACTGCGAAACAGGCACAGTTATCGGGAGCGCGGGATTCGCATTTTTTGGTGCCGGCACAATGGTTGAGAAGGCAGAGGTAGGCTACGTCATAGCACCGGAACATCGCAGGAGAGGATACGCGACCGAGGCATTGCGGCAAAGCATTACTCTTGCGCAAGCACGAGGAGTTATGCAACTGTCTGCCGGGGTTCATCCGGCCAATACTGTCTCTCGTCATATCGTGGAGAACCACGGTTTTGTACCGGGAAATCCATCAACTATTCCGGTGATATTCCCCCAGATCAATCCCAACAAACCGGAGCATGCAATCAACTACGTCCTCGATTTTTAGGCCTATGTTACCCAATTACAAAGGTATCGTCGGCGTCTCCACACGTCGACTGCACTCAACGCGCCTGTTCCTCCTAAGACAGAACTTTGACGTAACCGCCGCCGGCTTTCATGCTATACTAGCGCCATGGCAGTAAAACTCGTCATAGATTCAACGAATTACCTCAGCACTGAGGACATCGCGCGCTACGACATGCGACAGGTCTCGCTCTTCGTCATCGATGGCGAAAAACACGAGGCCGAGCTTGATATGGATGCGCAGGATTTCTACGTTCGTCTTGCTGACCGCAGCGACATCCCGTCTTCGGCGCAGCCCTCGCAGGGTGCTGTGCGTGAGGCGATGCTCGCTATTCTCGACGAGGGTCACGACGTTCTTGGCTGCACGATTTCGGCCGACATGAGCGGTACGTACGACACCTTTAGCATGGTTGCCGAGCAGATTAAGGCCGAGCGTCCCGATGCCGTTATCGAGCTGCTCGACACACGCTCAAACTGTATGCAGGAAGGCTATGCGATTCTGAGTGCGGCCGAAGCCGCCGCTGCCGGCAAGCCGATTGCTGAGTGCATCGAGGCAGGTCAGCACACCATCGCACGTACACGTTTTGTTTTTGCACCGCAAACGCTCGAGTATCTCAAGCGGGGTGGACGTATCGGCACCGCTTCGGCGTTGCTCGGCTCGGCTCTGAAGATTACCCCGATTTTGAGCGTTGAGGATGGCATGACCGTCCAGCTCGACAAGGTGCGTACCTTTTCGCGCGCACTGAAGGTACTCGCCGACAAGGTCGCCGAGGATATGACCGCTGCCGATGGGCTCGTCCGTATCGCGGTACACCACATCGCCGAGCACGAGCAGGCGCAGCAGTTTCTCAGTACCTACCTTGAGCCGCTCGTTGCTCAGGCTCGTGAGGCCGGCCAGACCGTCGAGATTAGCCCTGTGGTGCAGATTGGCCCGGTTATCGGCGCACACGTTGGTCCGGCTGTTGGTGTGGTCTATGAGACCGTCAATCCTCTAAGATAAGCCGCTTATGATACCGCGCTACAGCCGTCCGGAGATGTCCCACATCTGGGAACTCGAAAATAAGTTCAACATCTGGCGCGAAATCGAGGTACTGGCGTGCGAGGCTCAAGCCGAACTCCCTGATGCCGACATAACCGCAGAAGAAGCCGCAGAAATCCGCGCAAAGGCCGCGTTTTCCGTCGAGCGTATCGACGAGCTCGAGGCTACACTCAACCATGACGTTATCGCGTTTCTCACCAATATGGCCGAGCACATCGGCGAGCCGTCGAAGTGGGTTCACTACGGCATGACGAGCTCGGATCTGGGCGACACGGCACTCTGTTTTCAGATGGCACAGGCTCTCGATATCATTATCGAAGATGTGCGCCGTATCGGCGAGATCTGTAAGCGTCGCGCTTTTGAGACACGCGATATGTTCTGTGTTGGCCGTACTCATGGCATTCACGCCGAGCCGATGACGATGGGTATGAAGTTCGGCCGGTGGGCGTGGGCGATGCACCGCGCGCTTGAGCGTCTCACGTTCGTGCGCAAGCAGTGCGCCGTCGGTGCAATAAGCGGTGCCGTTGGCTCGTATTCGAGTATCGACCCAGCCGTCGAGGCGTATGTCTGCGAGAAGCTGGGCTTGACGCCCGATCCGCTCTCTACGCAGGTTGTGGCGCGTGATCGCCACGCATACTATCTCGCCACATTGGCCACGACTGCGGCAACGGCCGCCGAAATTGCGACCGAGATTCGTGCACTCCAAAAGACCGACACGCTCGAGGTCGAGGAACCGTTCACCAAAGGGCAAAAGGGTTCAAGTGCGATGCCGCACAAGCGCAACCCCATTACGGCCGAGCGTATCTGCGGCATCGCACGCGTCGTGCAGGCAAACGCCCAGGTCGGTTTCGACAATGTGCCGCTCTGGCACGAGCGTGACATCAGCCATTCGAGTGCCGAGCGTATCGTGCTCGCAGACTCGACGATTGCGCTCGACTATATCCTCGATAAACTCGCCTTCGTTCTCGACGGACTGGTGCTCTATCCGGCGCAGATGCAGGCGAACCTCGACAAAACGCGTGGGCTCATCTATTCGAGCCGCGTGTTGCTCGCGCTCGTTGACACCGGCATGCTGCGTGAGGACGCTTACGATGTCGTGCAGAGCAACGCGATGAAGGTGTGGGATGACATTCAGAATGCGCGTGACGGCAAAACGTATCGTGAACTTCTCGTTGAGGACGCGGCGTGCACGCTCACGCCGGAACAACTCGATGAAATCTTTGACCCCCAAACCTTCCTGCGCCGCGTCGATATTATTTTCAGCAGACTTGAAGCTCTTTCGTTTTAACAAAACTTAATAAAACCTGCCAGACACTCCGTAGAAAAATATCTGCAAAAACCCCTTGCATCCGGTAACGATTGTGCTACAATTAGCAGTCCGTGCATATATACGGATAAGTGTATCTGTGTGCGGAGAAGGAGGATGCGTGAGCACGAAAGAGAACGCTATCGAGCTTGAAGGCACGATTACCGAGGCGCTTCCGAGCGCCACGTTCAAGGTCGAGCTTGAGAACGGTCACACCGTGCTTGCTCATATCAGCGGCAAGATGCGCATGCACTACATCCGTATCCTGCCGGGCGACAAGGTCATCGTCGAGCTCTCGCCGTATGATTTGACGCGCGGACGCATCACCTACCGCTATAAGGTATAAGGGAACAGAAGGACACAAAAGAGGAACACGCATGAAAGTACGGTCTTCAGTTAAAAAAATGTGCGACCGATGCAAGATTATCCGGCGTCATGGCAGGGTGCACGTCATCTGTAGCAACCCGCGCCATAAGCAGCGTCAGGGCTAGGAGGATATTTTGGCTCGTATTTCCGGTGTCGATCTACCGCGCGATAAGCGCGTCGAGATTGGCCTTACCTACATTCTGGGCATCGGCCTGACCACATCTCAAAAGGCCGTGGCAGCCGCAGGTGTCGACCCCAACACACGTGTACAGGATTTGACCGACGACGAAGTCACCAAGTTGCGTGAGTACATCGATGCAAACGTACAGGTCGAAGGTGACCTGCGTCGCGATACCTCGCAAAACATCAAGCGTCTCATGGAGATTGGCGCGTACCGCGGTTTGCGTCATCGCAAGGGGCTTCCCGTCAACGGACAGCGCACCAAGACGAACGCACGCACTCGTAAGGGGCCGCGTCGCGTCGGTGTTGCAAAGAAGAAGGAGGCGTAAGCGATGGCAGCTAAGAAAGCAGCGACCTCGCGCGTCAAGCGTAGCGCCCGCAAGAACATTGCGGTTGGGCAAGCACACGTGAAGTCGACCTTCAACAACACCATTATCACGATTACCGATCCGCAAGGTAACGTCATCTGTTGGCAGAGCGCCGGCACGAACGGGTTCAAAGGCTCACGCAAGTCTACGCCGTTTGCCGCACAGCTCGCCGCCGAGGCAGTAGCACGCACCGCGATGGAGCACGGCATGCGTAAGGTCGCCGTTTTCGCTAAGGGGCCCGGCTCCGGACGTGAGACCGCGATTCGCACGTTGCAGGCTACCGGCCTTGAGATCGCTTCGATTCGTGACGTTACGCCGATTCCACACAACGGGTGCCGGCCGCGCAAGCGCCGTCGCGTCTAGCCAACGGTCGTCGAGAAAGTAAAGGAACACAACTATGGCACGATATACTGGTCCGGACTGTCGTCTGTGCCGCCGCGAGGGCGAGAAGCTCTTCATGAAGGGCAATCGGTGCTACACCGACAAGTGCGCTATCGAAAAGCGCGCCCCGAACCCTCCCGGCATGCCACCACGGCGTCGTCCGAAAGAGTCTGAATACCGCACGCAGCTGCGCGAGAAGCAGAAAACAAAGCGCATGTACGGCATGCTCGAGAAGCAGTTCCGTGGCTACTACGAACTTGCGACGCGTCAGACCGGTGTTACCGGCGAAAACCTTCTGCGCTTGCTCGAGACGCGTCTGGACAATGTCGTCTATCGTCTCGGCTTCGGCGTGTCACGCGACGAAGCGCGCCAGCTGGTACGTCACGGACACATTAACGTCAACGGCACGCGTGTTGACATCCCGTCGTATCGCGTACGTCCCGGCGATCTGGTGAGCGTGACCGTAAAGGCCAAAGACTTGCTCGTCATCAAAGGCGCTATCTTGAGCAACGAACGACATACCGTGCCGAGCTGGCTCGAACTCGACCTCGATAAGCTGCAGGGCAGCGTTCTTTCGTTGCCGTCGCGCGATCAAATCGATGTCGGCATTCGTGAGTCGCTCATCGTTGAGCTTTACTCGAAATAATCCGCAGAACAGACTACCTTTAAGGGAGGCAGTTTACCATGACTGAGTTTATGAAACCGACGGTGACGGTGGACGAAATAGACGCGCGTACGGCGCGCTATGTTGTCGAGCCACTTGATCGCGGATTCGGCTATACGCTCGGCAACTGCATGCGCCGGGTGCTGATTAGCTCGCTTGAGGGGGCTGCGGCGACCTCGATTGCTATCGATGGCGTCCATCATGAGTTTTCGACGATCAAGGGCGTACGCGAGGACGTTACCGATATCGTGCTCAACGTCAAGGACCTCGTCTTTGCCGACACCGGTATCGGCGATGGTGAAGCCGTCGCTACTCTGGCCGCTTCGGGCGCAGGGGTAGTTACCGGCGCTGACCTCGAAATTCCGAGCGAGTTTGAGCTCATCAACCCCGAGCAAGTCATTGCGAATCTCAACAAGGACGGCAAACTCTCGATGACGATTCGTATCGGCACCGGTCGCGGCTACGTCAGCGCCGAGCGCAACAAGGGCGCGTATCCCGAGGCAGGGGTCATTCCGGTCGACTCGCTCTTCTCGCCCGTCGTGCGCTGCACCTACACCGTCGACAACACGCGTGTCGGCCAGCGTACCGACTACGAAAAGCTCACGCTTGAGCTCGAGACGAACGGCAGCTGCGAGCCGAGCGACGCCATCGCGCGTGCCGGCCGTATCATCAACGAACACATGCAGCTCTTCGTCGAGCAGACGATTAACCCTCTCGACGAGGAGTCAATCTTTGTCGAAATCGAAGAGGCCGACACCGGTCGACTCGACACCCCTATCGGTGACCTGCATCTGTCGGTGCGCGCCTACAACTGCCTCATGAGGCAGGGTGTTGGCACCGTCGGCCAGCTCGTCGAGTGCACCGAAAACGATCTGATGAACGTACGTAACTTCGGCGCGAAGTCCATTGAAGAGGTCAAGGACAAGCTCGCTGAAATGGGCTTAGGCTTGAAATCCTAGTAGGAGACTGGTATGAGGCACAAGAAAAAGGGGCGTAAGCTCGGCACAAACAGCGCACACACCAAGGCGATTCTGCGCGGTGTTGCCGTCGGCGTGCTGCGCAACAATCGCGTCAAGACAACCGAGGTGCGCGCCAAAGAGGTGCGCCCGCTCGTTGACCGCATCATCACGTGGGCCAAGAAGGGCGATGTGCATTCGCGCCGTCTTGCTATTGCGCAACTGGGCGATAAAGAGGTCGTTGCGAAGATCTTTAACGAGGCCGAGCGCTTTGAGGGACGGAGCGGAGGCTATACGCGCATCTTGAAGCTTGGTCCTCGTAAAGGTGATAACGCTCCGGTGGTTATTTTAGAACTCGTAGACTAAACCAACGCCCGAGAGCACTCGCTATTTTCCGTGAGGAGGTGTGCGCGGTGGTAAAACTAACGTCACTCTCATCTAAAGCGGGTTGAGCTGCCAAGTGGGGTCCGGGCGACCTCAAAGCAGTCCTTGAGCGTCTCGCGTCGACAGACGTCGGGGCGGCGCACGCCGACAACCTCATGCTCGGCTTTGAGACGAGCGACGATGCAGCGGTCTATCGTCTGAACGACGAACAGGCCGTCTTGCTCACCCTCGATTTCTTTACGCCAATCGTCGATGACCCGTATGATTTCGGACGCATCACGGCGGCCAACGCGCTTTCTGATATCTATGCGATGGGTGGCACGCCGTTGACGGCACTTAATCTGCTGGCGTTCCCGTGCTCCCTTGGGGCTGAGGTCGTTGGCGAGGTGTTGCGCGGCGGCGCCGACGCATGCGCCGAAGCCGACACGCTTATCGTCGGTGGCCACACTATCGATGACGCCGAGCCCAAGTACGGCCTCAGCGTTATGGGTACAGCACACCCTGAGCGCATCTGGCGCAACGTCGGTGCGCGTATCGGCGACGTTATCGTGCTGACAAAGCCTCTGGGTACCGGCATCATCGGTACGGCGATTAAACGCGGACTTATCGACGACGCCGATACGCGCACACGCGCGGCTGTCGCATCGATGGCGACGCTCAACCGCGCTGCCGCCGAGGCCGCCGCCGACCTCGATGTGCACGCCTGCACCGATGTAACCGGCTTTGGACTCGTGGGCCATCTACACGAGATGTGCACAGCGAGCGAGGTCGGCGCTCACATCGAGCTCGACGCTGTTCCGTTGCTGCCGGGCGCCGCTGAGTTTGCTGCCGAAGGTATTTGTCCCGGGCGCACCGCTGACCTTATCGCCGAGGCCGAAGCGTTTGTGATGTTCGGCGACTCCGAGGCCACCACCTCCGTTGAGGCTGCCACCGTCGACCAAGCCCACTGGCTCTCGCTCCTTTGCGACCCGCAGACGAGCGGCGGCCTGCTGCTCGCGCTCTCCCCACAGGATGCTGCGCGGTACGTGGAGCGCATGGGCGGCGCGGCACACGAGATTGGCACGTTCGTCGCCAGACAGAGCAGCACGATTCACGTCGTGTAAGCCATTATTTTCATCATCGGCACCATCACTACTACTCAAATACGCCATTCATCTGGTAAATCGCTATTTTTTTCGCCTCTGTGTTACAATGTAACACAGGCGGTATGATTGAAAGGGGCCAATCATGACTACGACAATGACAATTCGCTTGTCAGAGGAGGAGAAAGACATGATGCAGCATTTCGCGCGCTCGGAGCGCAGCACCCTTTCAGATTTCGTGAGGCGAACCGTTCTCGAATATATGGAGGACCTGGAAGATTTGCGCGACCTCGAAACGGCTATCGCCGAGCATAAGGCCAATCCGCAGCCATTCATACCTCATGAAGAAATCATGCGTGAGTTTGGACTCGCCTGATGTGGGAGGTCAAGTATTCACCTGAAGCCAGAAAGCAACTACGCAAACTTGACCCCGCGATTTCTCAGCGAATCATCCGGTGGATCGACAAAAACCTTAAGGGCTGCGAGAATCCTTACGCACGCGGCAAGGCACTCACAGGTAACAAAAAGGGCTTCTGGCGCTATCGCGTGGGTGATTTTCGCCTCCTTGCAGATATCGATCACGGAACCATCACCATCTACCTGTTTACGATTAAGCATCGTCGGGAGTCCTATCGATAACGAATTCATGCGGTAAACGCTGCAGCTGCCCCCTCGCATTCTCGTGTTGCTCGGCTATAATAGCCTTTCATGATTGAGCTCAATGCTATATCGGCAGGATACGGCTCGCGGCATGTGCTGCGTGAGTTCTCGTTCACGTGCAAGCCCGGCGAACACGTCGTCGTTACGGGGCCCAACGGATGTGGCAAATCAACGCTGCTTAAAACGATTACGGCGCTTACATCAATAACGAGCGGCGCGGTTTGCGTCGACGGCCTCGACCCGTTCCATGCTGAGCAAACCCGCGACGTCCGTGCCATCGTTGGCTTCGTGCGCCAGCGTCCCGACGACCAGATCGTTGCGACGAGCGTACTCGACGAGGTCGCGTTCGGGCCGGAAAACCTCGGCCTTGCGCGTGAGGAGATTGCGCGCCGGTGTGCCGAGGCGCTCGAACAGGTGGGGCTCACCGGTCTTGAGGAACGCGAGCCACACACGCTTTCGGGTGGACAGAAGCAGCGCCTCGTCATTGCCGGCGCGCTCGCCATGCGACCGCGCTACCTGCTCTTCGACGAGCCGACGTCCCAGCTCGACCCAAAGGGGCGCGCCGAGGTGCTTGACATTATGCGCGCGCTGGTGAGTGACGGGGTCGGTATTGTGCACGTGACACACGACGAAACCGAGGCCGTCCTCGGCGACCGCCGCGTGAGAATGGGTGCAGACGTGCGAGTGCTGTGCGAGAATGTTCGCACGTCTGCGCCGCATATGATAGCGGTCGCCGGTACCGCGACGACGCTCGCAGCGATTAAGCTTGGCCTCGACGAATATGATCACAACCGCGTGCAGGGCACGACGCTTGCGCGCACCGAGATCGCTGCGCTACGCGAACGTTTTGTCTCGATGACGACCGCCGAGCGTGCCACAATCGTTGGGCTTGAGCCAAAACGCGCACCGGTCATCATCGCCGGCACGCTCATTCTCGAAGAGCTACTCGCTCACTATGACATCGATGAGCTTACCGTCAGCGATAACGATGCGCTTTATGGCATCCTGCTGGAACGAGCCCAGAAGACGAGCACATGAGCGCGCGCGCAAAACAGTGGCGAGTGCATGAGAGTGCGTGTAAGAAGGAGCGCAAGCCGATTTGCGCGCAGCGGCCTGTTGTGGCCGTGAGCACGAATCGTTGCGCAGCGCGACATACTTACACGCGCTCTCATGTGCTCGTGGTAGGGGTGCTGGGATTCGAACCCAGACTGGGGGGATTTTAAGTCCCCTGCCTCTGCCGTTGGGCTACACCCCCATCGTTAACAGCGATGCCAGTTATGGTAGCATAATGATGAGGGAAAGGAACCGTTATGACAGATAGTACTACGGGAACAAGCAGCAACAAGAAGAACACGGCATACATTGCCGCACTCGTGACGCTTATCGTTGTCGTCGCCACCATAGGCTTTTTCGTATGGCAGAGTGCCGAACCCCTTCCTATCGAGGAAGAAAGCACGGCCGAGCTAGCGAATCCCATTGTCGACTACGATTCGATAACTGAGATGGAAGAGGTTACCGGCATCCCGATGGAAATTCCGGCGGGAGCAACCATTCTCCTCATCCAAACGGTACAGGAGAGCATCAATCAGGTCACCGTTGACTATCAGGGTATCGAAGCGATGCTGCGCAAAACGATAAGCGCATCTCCCGATATTAGCGGCGCGATTCAGCAGTGGGAGAGCACCGAAACCCGTACCGTTGACGGTGTCGGTGAGGTCACCATCAGTCAGCTCGACGATCAGGGCATTATCGTGTGGAATTACGAGGAGTTCGCCTACTCGATCTACGTCGCCGAAGGCTTTGACGCCGAGGTCGTCATCGGTCTCGTCGCCAACTGGTAGACGACGCACCGAGGCAGAGGTTCGGCCGGTGCAGCGCGACACGATACCGTACGTAGTAGAGACATATGGTGAGGTGACGTCGACGTTCGATGTGCTGCGTCAGCGGCGCGACGAGCCCGAGGGCCTCGTTATCGTTGCCGAGGCTCAGACGGCCGGCATCGGCCAGCGCGGCCGCACCTTTTTCTCGCCGCCGGGCACCGGCATCTATGTAGGCATACTGCTCAAGCCGACGGCAACAGATGCCAACGTCGTGCTCGATGAGACGATGGTGACGCGCATGACAGCGCGCGCAGTGTGTCGTGCTATTGAGGTGATTGTGCCAGGGGCCGAGCCAACCATCAAGCTTCCGAACGACGTGCTGGTGGACGGGCGTAAAGTGTGCGGAATACTTGCGCAGGGGCTCCCGGCTACGCCGGAGCACGACGCATGCCTCATCGTTGGTATCGGCGTGAACGTATACGAGCCGTGTGGCGGCTTTCCCCCCGAGATTGCCGACAAGGCCGGCGCCCTCTTTTCTCGTGCCGCCCCCATACCCGCCTCTACCGCATCCGACATCACACTTGACGACACTCAGTCCGACGTGCGCATGCGCCTCGTCAACACTATCCTCGACGAATTCGCGTCGTAAAATTTTGTGTTTTGCCGAGCAGGTGCTATACTAAAGACGGCAACTTATGTGACATAACATGTTATCTTTGCGTAGCATTTGCGACGCACGAGCACGAAATGAGGGCACACATGAACGATAACCACACCCTGCGGGGGGGGGGGGGCCCCCCTTTCTGAGGTAACGCCCCCCCCTACCAATGCCACTACCCCCCGCGTTACCCCCCTTGGGAGGCCAA
>Ga0099364_10005807_pt1 | contig 18182 bp, 12 predicted proteins | sample TergutTh196P3_FD_73070 | JGI IMG/M metagenome (GOLD analysis project Ga0099364, IMG submission 73070) | Microcerotermes parvus P3 segment gut microbial communities from Pointe-Noire, Republic of the Congo - Th196 P3 | ecosystem: Host-associated > Arthropoda: Insects > Digestive system > Gut ...
GGGCAGAAAGAGACACCGCTTGGAATACCGTTGCAACGGTCGCCGCCGAAAGAGACACCGCTTGGATAGAAAGAGACAACGCTTGGAATACCGTTGCTACAGTCACCGCCGAAAGAGACAACGCCCTTGCCGAATTAAACGAATTAAAACGCCGAATAGGGCTTAATTAACTTTGTAATAGTGGTTAGTGGTTAGTGGTCAGTGGTCAGTGGTCAGTGGTCAGATTTTTTTCTGAAAACTGAACCCTTAGCTCAACGCAGTCAAAACTGAAAACTGAAAACTGAAAACTGAAAACTGAAAACTGACAACTTTTTTTTGCTGAAATCTAAAAACTATTTTGTACTTTTGCGGCTGTAGTTTTTATAGTCGAAATATATCATGGCAGTAAAACCCAAAAAGGCAGCGAACCCGCCGAAAAAGTTCACAAAGCAAGATTTGAGCGTATATATCAACTTGCTGACAGACTTTGGCTTCAAGCGCGTTTTCGGCATTAAGGAGGTGATGCTCGACTTTCTAAATGTGGTATTAAACATTCCGGGAGGCATTGCCGACTTGACCTATGGCAACGTCGAAATACTGGGGCTTACCAAAAACGACCGAAAAGCAATCTTCGACCTGATTTGCATTACCGGAAACGGCGAACGAATCATCGTTGAAATACAAAACATTGAACAGGAGTTTTATAAGGACAGAATGTTGGTATATGTTGCTCAGCTTATTCAGGAACAAAATATTCAGGGGAAAGTCAGCGACAAAAACTGGAACTATAAATTGGATACAGTATATTCGATAAACATTCTGAATTTTCTTTTGGGAAAGCGAAAAAGCCCAAAAAAATACTTGACACATTGGTTGTTAAAGGAAAGGGACACCAACGAGGTACTTTACGATAAACTGACCTTCGTTTGCGTAGAATTGCCGCTTTTCGACAAGACGCTACGAGGCGTAAAAACCGCGCTTGAGCAGTGGATTTTCTTGATCAGGCGCTTGCACGAACTGAAAAACATCCCGAAAAAATACAAAACCGAAATATTCGAGATCATTTTCGAAATGGCAAAAATTGCCAAAATGAACAAAAAAGAAGTAAATTCATATCTTAAAAGCCTAAACGAAATGAATATGATACAATACGAAATCAACAGAAGAGACAATACCATTACGCAGGTCACCGCCGAAAGAGACACCGCTTGGGCAGAAAGAGACACCGCTTGGAATACCGTTGCAACGGTCGCCGCCGAAAGAGACACCGCTTGGATAGAAAGAGACAACGCTTGGAATACCGTTGCTACAGTCACCGCCGAAAGAGACAACGCTTGGAATACGATTGCCTCCCAAGCCAAAGAAATTGAAGACCTAAAACGCCGTATAGGGCTTAACTAAACCCCAAACTGAGCCATGCCTGCTGAAATTGTGGTTGTTTTGTCGGGAAAATGAGATGGAAATCAGGTTGCTTGGCGTTCTGAAAAAATTTCGCCCTTTTTTCCTTTTTTTCCGAAAAAAATATTATCTTTGTAATTCAAAAAAAATGTTCATGAGATACATCTTTTCGTTCATTATTGCATTGAATTTCAGTGTCTTTTTAATATCGGCGCAACCGTTGTCGTTGATTCCGCTTCCGTCTGAAGTCAAACCGGGAACAGGAACTTACACCCTCACAGCGGCTACCCGGATTGTGCTGAAAGACGATTCCGACGAGCTAAAAAAGGTATGCGATATCTTCCTCGACCTGATCAATCCCAGCACAGGTTTTAACATTACTTATGCCGAAACATCAAATTTACCCATTGTTGTAGCGCTTGATTCATTGATCGCGCATCCGGAAGGATACCATTTAAAAGTCACACAGAGAGACATTACCATACAGGCGCAAACGCCCACCGGTATATTCTACGCTTTCCAAACATTGCGTCAGCTCTTGCCTCCGGTGATCGAAAGCCGTACCATGACCAACCGAAGGTGGACCATACCGGTAATCGAAATCAATGACGCGCCGCGCTTTTCGTATCGTGGTCTGATGCTCGATGTTGCGCGTCATTTCTACCCTGTCAACGACGTAAAGCATTTTATCGACCTGATGGCAATGCACAAATTCAATTACCTGCACCTGCACCTTACCGACGATCAGGGATGGCGCATTGAAATGCCCGCTTTTCCAAGACTTCAAAATATCAGCGCTTGGCGCAGGGAAACCATGGTGGGTCATTTGAACGAGGAGCCGCGCCGGTACGACGGCGTCCGACACGGGGGTTTTTACACGCAGGCTGAACTCAAAGAATTGGTGCAATATGCAGCCGACCGTTTCATCACCATCGTTCCCGAAATTGAAATGCCCGGGCATGTTACCGCCCTGCTGGCTGCCTATCCCGATTTGGGCTCCGGCGGCAGTTCGTATGAAGTAGCCCGAGATTGGGGCTCTTTTTCAAACATGCTGTCACCGCGTGAAGATAATTTTATCCTGCTTGAACGAATCCTGACGGAACTGATGAGAATCTTTCCGGGAAAATATATTCATATCGGCGGTAGAGAGGTGCCGAAAGAGCAATGGCAAAAGAATGAATTTTGTCGTAACACAAAAATACAAAACGGTTTACGTAACGACGAGCAGTTGCAAACATGGTTCATGCGACGTATAGCCAAATTTATACAATCGCATGGACGCGAAGTGATTGGCTGGGACGAAATGATCGACGGAGGCGAAATCGCCGGCGCTACGGTGATGTCGTGGCGGAATGAAAAATCGGGAATGGACGCTATACGAAAAGGCAACAATGTCATTATGAGCCAGCACGATTATTGTCATTTCGACTATTATCAGGGAACCAACCGAAACGAAGAACCTCTGGCGCAAGGCAATTACCTGCCATTGAGCAAGGTATACATGTACGAACCCGTTCCGAAAGAATTGACTGAACCCCAACAACAAAGCATCATTGGCACACAGGGAAACCTGTGGACAGAATATATCCCCAATATACGCCATGCCGAATACATGCTTTACCCCCGTGCTTGCGCCCTTGCTGAAACCGCATGGACGCAGGCTGATAAAAAATCCTACCCCCTGTTTCTCAACCGGCTGCGCGAACACAGCAAACGGCTTGAAACATTGAACGTGAATTATGCAAGAAATTTTCTCATCAGATAAAATATGGATAGCATTGCTTGTTACACATTTACAGTTCCAATTGCTGCATGATAGAAAAAGTAATTTTTTTGGAAGGCATTGATCCGCTCGACCTTTATGGCGTCAATAATTCGTTGTATGAGAAGATGAAATCATTCTTCCCAAAACTCAAAATTATTGCGCGGGGAGATGAAATAAAAGTGATGGGTGAGCCTTCTGAAATTCAGCGTTTTGAAAATTCATTGAACCTAATAATATCTTATTGTCATAAATACCAGCGACTTACCGAAGGGGACATCGCGAACATCATGAGCGATACTTTAAGTACGCAAATCTTATTGGCTGAAAACGACGACGATACAATTGTCTATGGCAACAACGGCAAAAGCGTGCAGGCGCGAACCATCAACCAGCGCAGAATGTGCGAAGAACACAAAACCAACGATCTATTGTTTGCCATTGGACCCGCCGGAACAGGCAAAACCTATACGGCTATTGCGCTGGCAGTTGCCGCTTTCAAAAGCAAAACCGTAAAAAAAATCATCCTCACGCGACCGGCTGTAGAAGCCGGCGAAAAACTCGGCTTCCTGCCCGGCGACATGAAAGAAAAACTCGACCCCTACCTGCAACCGCTCTACGATGCGCTACACGACATGATTCCGCCCAAAAAACTGAGCGAACTGATGGACGCCGGTACCATACAAATCGCCCCGTTAGCCTACATGCGCGGACGCACGCTCGACAACGCCTTCGTCATCCTCGACGAAGCGCAGAACGCTACCGTCAGCCAGCTGAAAATGTTCCTCACCCGAATGGGACGCAACGCCAAATTCATCCTCACAGGCGACCTCACCCAAATTGACCTCCCGCATAAATCTCAATCGGGGCTTAATTCTACCATCAACATCCTGAAACATATCAAAGGGCTTTCGGTGATTGAGTTCGACCAGCGCGATATTGTCCGCCACCCGTTGGTGAAGGATATTGTGTCAGCGTATGAGAAACAGGAGGAGATGATTTAATCAACGTCTTCCTATTTCACCCGCCCGTAAACCCGTGTCTCTCCGCTATCCATTGCTTTAACCTGCAATTTGTTATCTTCAACCGGCGTTAGTTCGCTAAGCGAAATAACATTAGTCCGCGCGTTATATTCTTCTATAATGGTCTTACCGCCCGTTTGTTTCAACCGGTAGCGGCTTACGGTAATATCTTCATCTATCCATTCTTTATTGTCTTTTTGGGATTGAAACAAATAGTGGCAAAGATGATAATTGTCCCTTATTTCCCAATCAATTCGGTAACCGTTTTCCTCGTGCCGCCATTTTCCGACAAAAGGCGCCGCCAAAGATTTGGTATGGGCATCATCTGCCGGATGGGTAGATACGTCTATTCTGTTCAAATTCAATTCTTTTTCAATCACGGCTATTTCCGTATCGGGAAATCCCATCCAGCGGAATACGGCAAAATCCTTTTCTATCGCATCTTTACGGTTGTTGACTTCTTGACGATACAAAAGCAGCGCTTTTTCTCTTTCGCCCGTCATCAATAAAGCATGAGCCTTATAGATGACTGTATCGCGGTCATTTAGCAATACTCCGCCTGCAGAGGGATCGGGGGAAATTCTCAGACTGTCAATGATGTGTATTACTAAATCAAAAGACCCGACTTTTGCGGCTGTCCAGATGGTTTGATGATCAAAATAGTGCCACCTGTTATTTTCGGTATTTTTTTTGTGCAATTCAAGAAATTGCCGACATTCGTCAAATAACCCCAATTCAAATGAGGCATTGATGGTTAAAAGCGGCGATCCTTCCAGGGAATTGGAATTTAAACAATCTTGAATACCTGTCAAAAATTCTTCAGGATACCCTAACCTGTATTGAATAATCGCATAATCAAAATATCGACTTCTTGTAGTCCATTTGCCATAATCCGTGTTTTTTGCGTATATGTGAAGTTTTCTTTCAAAATAATTATCCCGTAAATATGTTGCGCGCTGCCTGTTGATGAATATGCGGTCGCTAGCCGACAAAGGAGATGACGTGTTGTCAAGCGCTGTCATTTCATGAAATCTGTTAAACAGCCCGTCTATTGTCCTGTAAGTCTTGTCAAAGTTTCGAATATCTCTTACAAGATAAACAAGATAAGGCACGCCTATACAGATAGATACAACCAACATAACGGATACGCCCCAAATTATTGTCCGCAACATTTTTTGGAAAGATTCTGAGGTACTATCCAAGAAATTGGAAAAAAAGTTGAATCTTCTTTTGAATATTCGTCGCTTCCATTGCATGATTTCTCGTTTTTTGACAATGGTTAACAGCAATTTTGGCAATAACAACAGACCTATGGTCCATAAATTCGAAAAATCCCAAAACAGATAAAATACAATGGTTAGGATTAAAAAAACCGACCAAAAAACCAACGATATATCTATGGTTCGGTAAGTTGGATATGCCTTTATTTTTTTCCAAGCAGCGTATACCAATAAAACAGTAATGACTAAAGTGGTCAGAAAGCCGTCTGCAATCGTCGTATTGGTATGATTGTTATTGGATAAGTAAGTAAAACACAAGCCAAAACATAGAAATCCGGCGCCAAAAAGAAAAATCAACACCCAGGGCAAAAACAATCGCTTTTTTCTTTTGATGGAAGCAAACAAAAAATCCCTCACATTCGCCGGGCAATTGTTTTCCCACGAATACAAAAAATACTCGCTTTCCTTCATCGCTACCGACCCCTGCAAAAGGTCGTTTTTCGATTTGTTGTGTTCCAGCCAGTATTTGGACAGGTTCTCGTAATGGTTGTTGGCGTCAATAAAGTATTTCTCCTGCTTGATCCAGTCCTGAATCACATTCCACGATACAATCAATATTTCGTGTACGATGCTCAACGTCGGCTCCTCGTTTTCGTCTTTGCCGGATATAAGTATATGGCTGTCAATCAGTCTTTTTATGAGTTTTTTGTGCAGTTCCGTTTTTTGTAAATCCTTGAGTAAAGCCGTTTTACGGACATATAACTTTTTGTTTTCTTTAGACGGCGCAATCAGCGCGCTTAATATCTGTGAAAAAATTTCTTTTTCCTTATCGGATAAGGTGTTATAGAAATTATCCACATATTTTACAACGGCTCCGTTTATCTTTCCAATGTCTTCGTATGCCGTGTAGGTCAGCATGTTATTTTCGTTGCGCAGGTGGTACAGTTCGGAAAGGGCAAATTCAATCAGCGGCAAATCGTCTACGCCTGCGCTGACGTCGTGGATGATGGTTTTGTTGAGCGGTATGCCCTGTTCGTTGGTTTCCCATTTCAAACCAGCCTTTTTTGCCGGTTCTTCGATGATTTCCTGCAATTCGGAATACAGTATTTTGGGAAGGTCGTACACGATGCTGTAGTTTTTGAGTTCCGACAACAGAGGGTACGCGGTAAATCTGTGGTAGAAATCGTTTCGCATCGAAAAAATCATCCATATTTTATGCGTCGAAGCCATGCCGCTTAATAGCGAAAACGAGCGGATGCGCTCTTCTTCGGTGATGAGCGGGTCGGTAAAAATTTCTTCAAACTGGTCGATAAAAAACAGAATGGCTTCATGGCTTGTGTTGGGCAAAATATCCGACAAATGACTGAAATTAACTTCTTTACCCGTCATCAGGTCTTTACCTATCGCTTTTTCGTTCAATACGGGAAACGCTTCGCTCAGTTTCGACAAAAGTCCGTTGTATACGTCGCCCCTGAACTGGCTGGGCATGATGTCGAACCATTTCCATTTGGTATTTTCCACCCATCCAAATTCAATCATGTCGGGCAACAGTCCCGCCCGCACCAACGATGATTTTCCCGAACCGCTCTCGCCCAAGACAAACAGGCAAGGGGCTTTATCGGGCAGGCAGCGATTGAGTTTTTCTTCGATGACGTTGATGGTGTGCCGGCGTCCGTAAAAAATAGCGTTTTCGTCGTACCTGAACGAGCGCAAACCCACGTATGGATTGCCCTCCCATTCAATCGGTACGGCTTCATGTCCTATTTTGTTAACTATCAAGCGGCGAAGATGTTCCGTCAGTTTTTGTTCAAAGGTGGTGGGGGCTTCAAACTGGTGGTATGCGCCGTAGACGGTTTTGGTTTTGGGGTCGTAAAATTTTTCGCGTATAAAACGTTGCGCCGCTTTATGTTGCTTTCCTATTTCTTCGATGTCGAAATCGGCGCTTGCGGTGGATTGAAAGATGGCGTCGGCAATAGGCGCATTTTTGATGTAGGCTAAGATAGACGGCGTTCCCGATTGTTGGTTGGCGGCGAACATCATTTCAAATTCATACTCGGTGCCTGATTTATAGCGGCTGCCGTCGGCTTTTAAGAATTTTTCGTCCAGGGGCGTGCCTAACCTCGACCAGAGAATAAATACCGCAATATCCACGAGGTTTGCTTTCACAATCTGGTCAATACCTTCCTGAAAAGAAGCCGTTACCAGCAACGGCATATCTTCCCAGAGCAGCGCTTCCAACCGCACCGAAGCGGCAAATTCCTTCGCCAGTTTGGCAATGATGCGCTTGGCGATCTGCCGCTCGTACAGTACGTCGCCCGGCGACGAAATGAAGATTTTAATAGAGGGTTTGTTCATGGGATACAAATTTTTCTGCGTGTCAAAATTACAAAAAAATCTGAAAATAATCATTCCGTACAAAAATAATTTATATCTTGCAGCGTCAAAATATTGGTTTTTATCTTTTGTAGAACGCTGTAAATGAGTACAACAACCTATTATCATTCCCCTCTTGGATGGGTTAAGATACGAGCTTCGGGCGATGTCCGCCAGCTGGATGCGTATTTCCACCGGCGGCTAAGGAAGTTCGATCTGGAAGGCTACTCACACGAATCAATTAACAATGAACAGTTAACAATGAACAATTTAAATTCGTAATTCATAATTCATAATTCATAATTCATTTTCCATGCTTGATTTGTTGATACACTGGAACGTCGATCCCGAAGCATTCAGTCTCGGTCCGCTGACCGTTCGCTGGTATGGTCTCCTTTACGGATGCGCGTTCATAGCAAGTTATTATGCCTTTAAGGATTTACTTAAATTCGACAAGGTACCCGAAGATTTTGCCGACCGCGCCCTGATTTACATGATCTTGGGAACGGTCATCGGCGCCCGTCTTGGCGATTGTTTTTTCTACCATCCGAAATATTACCTGCAAAATCCTCTGGAGGTCTTTGCCGTATGGAATGGCGGATTGTCCAGTCACGGCGGCGCCTGCGGCATTTTAACGTCGCTGTACCTCTTCGGGCGAAAAACGAAAAAATCCTATATCTGGGTACTCGACCGCGTAGTGATTGTGATTGGCGTGGCGGGCTTTTTTATTCGCATGGGCAACCTGATGAACTCTGAAATTTACGGTCATGCCACTACCCTACCCTGGGGCTTTGTCTTTGAACGCAACAGAGAAACCCTCCCGAAACATCCCACGCAGATATACGAAGCGCTGTACTACGCGCTGACATATTTGACCTTGCGCTTTGTCTACCGCAAGAGCGACAACAATCCGCGCCCATTCCTCATTTTCGGGTTATTCCTGATCATGGTCTTTGTATTCCGCTTCTGCATCGAATTTATCAAGAATCCGCAGGAAGATTTTGAACAAAACATGCTATTCAACATGGGACAATGGTTAAGCGCGCCATTTATCATTCTGGGCGTTATTATCTTAGCCATAAGTATCGGAAAGAAAAAACCAGCGGTTTTGCCTGCGCCGTCTCATCCGCATCACAAGTCTGCCGTCAAACCTCAGCCACAACCTCAAAAGAAGGTCGCAAGCCATCATCCGCGTCAAAGCGGCGGCAAAGCCAAAAAGAAGAAACACTGACTATTTTGCCTGTTTAGCGGCTTCCTGCGCTGCTGCAGCGGCGGCTCGCGTAGTTTTTACCGAAACCACAGGCGCTCCTTTGGGTAAAACGACTTCGTACTTGTCGGTGAGGATTTCGCCTGCGCGGATTGATTTTCCTACTACTAAATGAGTGATATTGATTTCTACTTCGGCAGGAATATCTTTCGATAAGCCCTTCACTTTCACCTTGCGTTTGTCCATCATCAATTTACCGCCTTCGCGAACGCCTATGGACGAGCCTGTCAGTTTAACAGGAATGTCAACGGTAATGGGCTTATCATCCGAAATCTCATAAAAATCGACGTGCAACAGTTTATCTGTTACCGGATGAAACTGCAAATCTTTGATGATAGCCTGACGGTGGTTCCCGTCAATTTCAAGATTCACAATATACACTTTGGGCGTATGAATCAGATGACGAATTTCGCTTTCGGCAGTAAAAAAGTTAACATTCTCTTTTCCACCATATAAGTTGCAGGGAATGCCTTCCTGCACCCTGATAGCCTTTGATGATTTTTTACCGGTCTCTTTACGTAAAGAGCCTTTCAATGCAATTGATTCCATTATTTTTGATTACTTTTTTGAGGGCGCAAAGATAAAAAATGTTTCTTAAAAAATAAATTTTTATCGGATCGTGTGAAAAATTTATGCAAATCAACTTTCAAATTGAGTTCAGGATTAATTTTTGACTATCTTTGCCACTCGTAAAATATCTAAATATTTAGAAATATGGAACGTACAATAATTTCTTTTGATTACGCCATCAAGGACATTTTGCGCGACAAGGCAAATTTCGACATCTTGAGCGGTTTTTTGACCGAATTGCTTGAAAAACAGGTCACTGTATTGGAAGTATTGGAAGGCGAAACCAATCCTGCAACCCCTGCAACCATAGAAAAAAAGGCGGGAAAAACAGGAAAAGTAAGGACGGTAAGAAAAACCGGTAAAGTCAGTCGGATAGATTTGAAAGCAAAATTTGACAACGACGAGTTAGCCCTCTTTGAGATACAGTATTTTGACAAGGTGGACTTCATGGGCAAAATTCTGTTCAACGCTTGCAAGGCAGTTGTTGAGCAGATAAAACTCGGCGAGAAGTATGATGTCAAAAAGGTCTATTCCATCAACATTTCCTATTATGGATTTGACGCTGAAGACGAATACGTATTCACGGCAAATTTGACCGAGTTTAAAGGTATTCATTATGACGAGGTGATACCCTTTTCGCAAAAATTAGACCCCAAGGCAAATGCTCCCAAAGACATACATCCTGAATATTTTCTGATACTTCCCAAAAAGTTTGAAGACGAAGAGGAACGAAAAAGTAGGAGTCAAAACAGGCAAAGGGATTTTGTTCCCAAAAAGCCTACCAAGAGTAAATTTGACGAGTGGGTGTATGTTTTGAAAAACTCCGTTGTGAAAAGTGAGTTTACGGCAGCAGGCATACAGGCGGCAGGCGAAAAGTTGAACGTATTGAAAATGACGCCCCAACAAAAAGCGGAATACGAAGCAGAACTGATAGCGCTTGCAGCACAAAAAAGCGAACTGCAAACTGCCGAAATGAAAGGCGAAGAAAAAGGATTGGCAGAAGGCTTACTAAAAGGCGAAGAAATTGGCTTACTAAAAGGCGAAGAAATTGGCTTACTAAAAGGCGAAGAAATTGGCTTGCAAAAAGGCGAAGAAATTGGCTTGCAAAAAGGCGAAGAAATTGGCTTACTAAAGGAAAAAACCGACGCCGTTATAAGAGGTCACAACAAAGGACATTCAATAGATACAATAGCCGAATTTACAGACCTCACAACCGACCAAATCCTAAAAATCCTTAAAGAAAACGGTTTGCAATAGCCACTATCATTTGCCACTAATTACACGAATTTACACGAATTGAATTACGACAAGGGCGCACACGCAGGTACGCCCCTACGTAATTTTCAATTTTCAATTTTCAATTTTCATCTCTTCCTTCAACTTCTTCAACTCCTTCTGCGCCTCCAACATCTTGAAATACGCGCTATTAAACGCCCGCATCGCTTCATCGGGGATGAAGACCACCCAATCATCATCGGGCAAGTCTATTTTTCTTGCTTTTTCTTCCATGTTTTTTGGCCACTTATTACACGAATTTACACGAATTTATTTTCACCAAACGAATTACGAAGGGCGGAAAAAACATATGAAAATTTTAGAATTATGTAAAATTTTTGCCCAAATATCAAATCTATTTTGTATCTTTGTCGCTCGTAAAATATCTAAATATTAGAAATATGGAACGTACAATAATTTCATTTGATTACGCAATTAAGGACATTTTGCGTGACAAGGCAAATTTCGACATCTTGAGCGGTTTTTTGACCGAATTGCTTGAAAGGCAGGTCACTGTATTGGAAGTGCTGGAAAGCGAAACCACCCCTGCAGGCACAACCGGTAAAGTCAGTCGGATAGATTTGAAGGCAAAAATTGACAACGACGAGTTAGCCGTCTTTGAGATACAGTATTTTAGCAAGGTCGACTTCCTTGGAAAAATCCTGTTCAACGCTTGCAAGGCAGTTGTAGAGCAGATAACAATAGGCAAAGATTATGACGTCAAAAAAGTCTATTCCATCAACATTTCCTATTATGGATTTGACGCTGAAGACGAATACGTATTCACGGCAAATGTGACAGAGTTCAAAGGTATTCATTATGACGAGGTGATACCCTTTTCGCAAAAAGTAGACCCTACTGCAGATGCTCCCAAAGATATACATCCTGAATATTTTCTGATACTTCCCAAAAAGTTTGAGGACGAAGAGGAACGAAAAAGGAAAAGTCAAAACAGGAAAAGGGATTTTGTTCCCAAAAAGCCCACCAAGAGCAAATTTGACGAGTGGGTGTATGTGTTGAAAAACTCCGTTGTGAAAAGTGAGTTTACAGCAGCAGGCATACAGGAGGCAGGCGAAAAGTTGGACGTGTTGAAGATGACGCCCCAACAAAAAGCGGAATACGAAGCCGAACTGCAAGCGATGGCGACACGAAAAAGCGAAATAAAAACTGCCGAAATGAAAGGATTGGCAGAAGGTTTACAAAAAGGCGAAGAAATTGGATTACAAAAAGGCGAAGAAATTGGATTACAAAAAGGCGAGGTAATAGGCTCGCTAAAAGAAAAGAAAGAAACCGTCATCAGATGTCACAGCGATGGTATTTCAATAGACGCCATTGCAAGAATTACCGACCTCACAACCGAACAAATCATCAATATCCTCAAAGAAAACGGTTTGCAATAGCCCCATCATTTGCCACTAATTACACTAATTTACACTAATTGAATTACGACAAGGGCGCACACACAGGCACGCCCCTACGCAATTTTCAATTTTCAATTCTCAATTCTCAATTCTCAATTCCCAATTCCCAATTCTTCCCTCAACTTCTTCAACTCCTTCTGCGCCTCCAACATCTTGAAATACGCGCTATTAAACGCCCGCATCGCTTCATCGGGAATGAATACCACCCAATCATCATCGGGCAAGTCTATTTTTCTTGCTTTTTCTTCCATGTTTGCCACTAATTACACTAATTTACACTAATTGAATTACGACAAGGGCGCACACACAGGTACGCCCCTACGCAATTCTCAATTCTCAATTATTCCAATACAGGATGTAAAACCGCTACTGCATCAATATCTGCGCCGGGATGACTGCCACCCGGGTCTGTCCTTAAATCGGTCAGACGTACATATTTGTATTTTGCGCCTGAAGGAACTTTGCCGTTAATATCTACGCCTGATAATGAGCCGCTGGCATCGCCAACATAAATCCAATTGATTAAATCGTTGCTCACTTCTACCTTTGTTGGCTCAACTGCCGGACCGACTTCAAATACGTAAATATCATGTCCCGGACCATCTGTGATAAAAACGCTAAAACCAAGAGTTATCACACCGCCTGCACCCAAAGTAATTACTTCGTTGGAAACATCGCCAGCAGGTTCGCCCAATGCCGAAGCAGGATTTTGATAACCTGCGTCGTTTGTCCAAGGGTCGCCTTGCGCGAAATCAATCACAGAAGTGGCAAACGATAAAGCGCCGCCGGGTACATTTATCTTATTTCCTCTTGTATCAGTATATTCTACCGCCTCGCCAATTTCGTTACCGCCGCCGCCGTTATCATCGCAATCAAGCAAATTGCAGAAATCAATTAAATTTTGATAAACCTTAAAATCAAACTCATGCGCGCCGTTACAGTTGGAATAAATGTTACCGTCAGGACAAGAATTAAAAGTTACCGAAGACGGATTACAGTTTATTATATAGTTTTTTCCGTCCACATCATTAAGATAAAGACCATATTTCCTGCTATTGCTGAAAGTAGTGTTGTTCAACTCTACAAAAGCATCTTTGAGATAATCGTTTCGCATGTAAAGAATATATCCATCGCCGGCGTGACCTGCGTCTGATATATCGCAATAATTAAATTTTGTTCCCTTTGAATTACTGCTAACGCTGATACCGTCCCAATATCCCGCCTCATTTCTGAAACCCTTGATGGTAATACGCTCTGTGGGCGTTCCAACGGCTATTAAATGCGACGACGACGGAACTGCAATATCAACCTGTACGCCTGTTCCCATTAAAAGTACGGCGCCTGCCTCGATGGTGAATTTGCGGTCTGCATCAATCGTTAGTCCACTTTGGAAATACCAAGGAAAACCGTTCAAACTTGGCAAGGTCATATCGCTCAAAATGTAGGTATTCCTTTTTTGCATAATATCAATATACGCATTGGTATTGTCTGTGAAAACGTTGTTGTTTTCAATATTCCGTAAAGACCAGCAACCTGCAAATTCATTGGTGCAAACAGGCGCACGGTCGCAATTACTGATTGTATTGTTGCTAAAAGCCGTCAATTCGCCGTTATAATTTCCCGATGCACCTTCAATGGTCAAACCGTTTTTCGCCGAGCCTGAAATAAGACAATTTTTTATAGCCGCCTTGCCGTTGCCAAGATAAAGGGCTGCACTGTAATCAAAGGTTTCGCTCCCTGCATATAGAATATCGGTATAGTTTAATTCGTTTGCCGTAACGGTATTAATACGAATACCCGCCCACGAGCCTTTATTGTTGGCTGTTCCGACAAATTGAATACGCTTGTTAACCGTACCCATTGCTTTTAGAGTTGCGCCGTCTAAAATGTCCAATCTGCCGTTTGGTTGGCGGAATTGAATGGTTACGCTGTCCTCAATGGTAAGAATAGCGTTGCTTTTGACTTCCAACACACTGCCTGCAAAAAAATAGTCAATCGGCAAGCCCAAATTTTTGAGCGTGGTGTTCGTGGTAATGGGCGATGTCAGTTCTATCGGCTGTAGTTCGTCCACCGTCACCGTTACCGTGTATGGCGCCGTTGTGCCGTCTTCCGCCGTAACGGTGTAAACCTTTGGCGTGGTAAAATCTTCGGGCGCACCCGAAGCGGGATTTACCGAAGCCCCGTTATGAACAATCACAGGCGCAAGCGTCGTTAAATTTGTGCCGAAAGGCACTTCTACCGCAATGGTTTTCGCTGCTTCGTCAATAACTCCCGTTGCGGGAGGCTGCGCAAAACTAAAAGCGGTTATCTGCTTGCTGTCCGACTTCTGAACCGTAACGGTAACTGTGTATCGTTCGGTACTTTTGTCTTCCGCCGTAACAGTGTACGTTACGGGCGAGGTAAAGTTTTGCGCCTCGCCCGACGCGGGACTTACCGAAGCGCCTGTATGGGCAACCACAGGTGCAAGAGCGGTAACGTCCGTACCACGGGGAACAGTAACGGCAATGGTTTTTGCCGTTTGGTCAATTACGCCCGTTGCGGGCGGCGTTGTAAAACTGAAAGCGGTAATATGCTTTTCGTCCGACAACTCATCTTCCGGGTCGCAACCCGAAAACATCATACTTACTGCGAGGATGGTTACTGTCTTCGCCATATTCCTCAAGAAAAATCTGATTTTCATCTATTTATAAAATTTAATTATTACTGAAATGATTTAAAAAAATATTCGGCAAAAATATAGCGCCCCAAACCCTAAAAATAGATGCAAATGCTAGTATTTTACACAAAACTGAAAAAAAAACTGTAATCCGCGCCCAACAAGTCTTTGGCGAAGGCGCGGCTCATCTTTTTCACCTCCGCCGTGTTGCCTGTCTCATCGGGCGTGGGGGGCGTGTTTGCCCATTGAATATTTCAAAGGGTTGTCAATCAGTTGATTGTCTAATTTTTTCGCGCTATATGACAATACTTGCATTTGCATCTATTGACGGCAATTCTTACAAAAAACAAATATGTAAATTTTGAAAATTTTGGAATTATGTGAAAATTTTTACCCAAAATCTAAAAACTTTTTGTACTTTTGTGCCGATATAATTTTTATACAAATGGCAAATAATGATTTGATACGTTTTGATTGGGCTGCCAAGCGGCTATTGCGGCAAAAGGCAAATTTTGTTGTTTTGGAAGGTCTATTGTCTGTCTTGCTCAACGATGACATTAAGATTGTTCGTATGCTCGAAAGTGAAGGCAATCAAGAGCATTCCGATGACAAGTTCAACAGGATAGATATGCTTGCTGAAAACAACAAGGGCGAATTGGTTATAATTGAAGTCCAAAACTACAGAGAGTTGGATTATTTCCACAAGATGCTATACGGCGTTAGCAAGGTTATAACGGAATACATCAGTGAAGGTATTTCATATTCAGAAGTTAAGAAGGTCTATTCCGTCAATGTTCTGTATTTTCAAATTGGACAGGGAAAAGACTATTTATACCGCGGCTTCACTGATTTTCGTGGCGTTTTTCAAGACGACCGATTATGGTTAACCGTCCGTCAGCAAGAGCAATTCAAATGTTGGGCGGTAGGCGACATTTTCCCCGAATATTACATACTTCGGGTTAATGGTTTTGATAAAGAAGCCGTTACGCCATTAGACGAATGGTTTCTGTTTCTCAAAACAGGCAAAATAGCAGACGATACCACTGCTCCGGGACTACCCGAAGCAAAAGAGCGCCTCAAACGCGATAAAATGAGCATAGAAGACCTCCGCGACCATGATGCACACCTTGAAAACATACGACAACAACGAAGCATTATTCAAACTTCATTGATAGAAGGAAGAGCAGAAGGAAGAGACGAAGGATTGGTAGAAGGCTTGCAAAAAGGACGCTCCGAAGGACGCTGCGAAGAAAAAATTGAAGCCGTTATCAGAGGTCACAACAAAGGACATTCAATAGATACAATAGCCCAATTCACCGACCTTGACCCCGACGAAATTATTAAAATCCTTAAAGAAAACGGATTGATGTAGTCGAAATATTTCTTTTGCAACAATTTGAACGGCGAAGCCCTCGACCTACTCAAATGCACCCATTTGCCATCTTTTTTTGGTTTTTTTCAAAAAAAAATGTAGTTTTGCGGCGTTAATAATTTAAACATTTTTTTTATGAAAGCCACAGTATTAGGACGTAAAGCAAAGAAGGTAAAAAATATCACCATTTTGTTGGTTTTGATGCAAATGACGCTTCACGCACAATCCCATGACCATCGCAACCGACAGGTGGATTCGCTCGAACAGGTATTGGCAACCAACCCGCCGACAGGTGCAGATTTGGCGCTTGTTTACCGTGAATTAATGAGGGGCTATCAACAAATCAATATTGACAAATCAATGGATTACGCCCGCAAATGTCTTGAAATAGTCATTCCACTTGAAGGCTGGAAGGTGGCGGCAGAGTGTTACAGAATATTGGGCATGAACTTTTATGGGATTTCGCAATACGATAGCGCAATGGCTTATTACGGAAAAACAATGGATGCAGCCGAGCGGATGAGGAAAGTTACACGATACACGGAAACAGAAATTGACGAAGCGCTATCAGCAACATACGGCTCTATGGGCAATCTCTATAATATTCAGGGAATGTATCACGAAGCGATAGAATATTATCAAAAGGCATTAAAAATCTTTGAAAAATACGATTGGAAAGAAAGCCAAGCCATCGCTTATTACAATATTGGCGAAATGTATCTATGCATGGATAATTATGGGCAGGCGGAAATCAACTACGCAAAATTGGATGCTATTGCTCATGAAGTCAACGATTCATTGTTCATTGCGTATGCCAAACGCGGATTGAGTCAGATATATTTACATGATAACGATTACGACAAAGCCCTGCAAAGCGCAACCATCGCACACAAGTACTTTTTCGCACATTCCGAAGAAGAAGGAATATTTAAAGCATCCATTTTGAACGTACTTGCCGACATTTATTTATATGGTTACACTGACTACCGCCGTGCAGAGGATTACGCTCGTCAGGCGTTGGCGATTTTGGAAGAATTGGATATTCCAATCGAAAAATCAGTATCGCTTCGCATCCTTGCTGAAATTCATTTGAAACGCGGCGAATGGCGCCAATCCGAACAAACCGCTCTCGCCGCCCTCGCCGCCGACGACAGCGAACCCGCCAATACGCTTGCACTGTACGGCGTATTAGCGAAATCATACGCCAAGTTGGGCGACAGCGACAAGGCATGGGCGTATTTCGACCAACATGATGCGCTTCAATCGTCGTGGTCAACCCGCCATTACCAATCGTCTATCCGCGAAATGGAGGTGAAGTACGACACCGAAAAGAAAGAACGTGAATTACAGCAGCAACAGCATGTTATCGTTCGTCAAAACCAGCAACGCCGCATGTTGGCTGCAGCGGTGGCGTTCTGTGTGGTTATTCTATCGCTGACGCTGTACCTGCTTCGTTTGCGCAACCGCCGCAACCGCGCCCTTGCCGAAATGAACGCCACCAAAGACAAGTTTTTCAGCATCATCTCTCACGACATGAAAAATCCCGCCGTCACCCAACGCGACGCCCTGCGTATGCTCGTCAGTCATGCTTCGTCGTGGGATGCGCCCGCTCTGTCGGCATATTACCACAAACTTCTGAAATCGGCAGAAGGACAGGTCGCCCTGATTTATAACCTGCTCGATTGGGCGCGTATTCAAACCGGACGCACGAGCGGCGTTTCCCCCGCAACATTTAACCTTGCCACCCGCCTGCGCGACGATATTTCGCTGATACGTCAAATGGCAACCGCCAAAGGCGTAGCGTTTTCAGTGTCTATGCCCGTCGATGCGCCCGTTACAGGCGACGCCAACATGCTCGCCACTGTGG